>OMNP01000515.1_pt1 | contig 14981 bp, 8 predicted proteins | sample 1673811 | NCBI WGS metagenome assembly OMNP01 (sample SAMEA103958127, study PRJEB25191) | human gut metagenome | biome: human-associated habitat [ENVO:00009003]; feature: intestine environment [ENVO:2100002]; material: feces | place: Germany | collected 2013/2015
TTTAGGTTCTAGTGTCAGCAGACGTGGGGGTTCAAGTCCCTTCACCCGCACCAGTGCGAAATTGTTCAAACGGAACTTTAAAAAGGGATTGTTGCAAACCGTTTGGTTTGGCTGCAATCCCTTTTTATTTGACCGCTTTACCCTGCTACAGAACAATTCAAAATGCAGAGTGTTTTCACCATAAATTTTCTTTATTCCTTATCTAAGATTAGTCATATCTGTTTATATGCGGATACATTCTTAACAGCAACATTAAACAGTAAACTTTTAAAAAATATCAAAAATTAGGTGTTGACAATTTATTAATAAGCTGATATAATAATTTGGCAATAGCAACGGATCATTAGCTCAGTTGGTTAGAGCAACCGGCTCATAACCGGTAGGTCCCGGGTTCGAGTCCCTGATGATCCACCAAATCCACCGTAATTTTGATTAAATTGCGGTGGATTTTTTATAATTTATTTTTTGTATTTTATTTTGTAGGCTCTTTTTCTTACCCCAACTTTTATTGTAAAACCAAAAAGCCCCTGCTTCCAAAGGCTCTCAGGCCTGTGGAGGCAGGGGTTAATATTTTTATGTTAATGTATGGCTATTAAGCAAGCATTACTTTGTCAGCTTCTCCAAAGCAGCAATCTTTGTACTCAAGCAGAACAAATTCATTGCAATTTCAAGCTCCTCTACCGGCGGTAATGTAGGAGCAAGACGAATGTTGCTGTCCTTAGGGTCTTTACCGTATGGGTAGGTTGCACCTGCACCTGTCAGCACAACGCCGGCATCCTTACAAAGCTGAACAACTCTCTTTGCACAGCCCTCAAGAACATCTACACTTACAAAGTAGCCGCCCTTAGGGTTTACCCACTGTGCTATGCCCAAGCCGCTAAGCTCTGCGTCAAGCTTATCTGTAACAGCCTTAAAGCGAGGCTCCAGCACTGCTCTGTGCTTTTGCATATGGGCCAAAAGTCCCTGATAATTTCCAAAGAACTTAACATGACGCAGCATATTCATCTTGTCATAGCCTATAGTTTGAATTGTATATTTCTTTAGGAAGAACTTCATATTTTTTTCAGATGCTGCCATACAAGCCACACCTGCACCCGGGAAGGTAATTTTTGAGGTAGAAGCAAAAATAATAGGAAGATCCTCGTTGCCGTACTTTTTGCATTCATCCATAATATTCAGCAGAGTATCGCCCTGCTCGGCAATGTCGTGGATAGCATATGCGTTGTCCCAAATAATTCTGAAATCATCAGCAGCCGGCTTTAGCTTTGCAAAGCGGGTTACTGTTTCATCGGAATATGTAATACCCTGTGGGTTAGAATACTTAGGAACGCACCAAATGCCCTTTATAGAGCTGTCGTTACTAACAAGCTCTTCAACCATATCCATATCAGGCCCCTGTGAAGTCATAGGTACTGTTATCATTTCAATACCAAAATATTCTGTTATGCCAAAATGTCTGTCATATCCAGGTGCCGGACACAGCCACTTTACCTTGTCCAGCTTTGCCCAAGGAGTACCACCGTTTACATTAGCTGTCATCATTGCAGAAACAGTGTCAAACATCATATTCAGGCTGGAGTTGCCGCCTACCATAATTTCATTTTCTTCTACACCCAAAAGCTCTGCAAACATTTCTTTTATCTCAGGAATACCTGTAAGCACACCGTAGTTTCTGCAATCCAGACCGTCAGCTGTTTTGCAGTCGTCGTTTGAAACGATAGTCTTCAGCAAGCCCTCGGAAAGATTTAACTGCTCTGCACCCGGCTTACCTCTGGACATATCCAGCTTTAGCCCCATATCACAGTACCTTTTATATTCATCCTGCAGCTGTTCAAGCTGCTGTGTTAATTCTGATTTTGACATATTAAGGTAGTTCATTTCTCGAAATCCCCTTTTATATAATTAATTTTTCACTAAACCTTATTTTAATATATTTTAAGAGAAAATGCAAGTTCAATTTAATAATCTTGCATTTTTTGTTATTTCCAACAAGTATAATTTTTTTTAGGCTTTTTATTGTTGAAACTGTTGCACCCTACAGCTGTGTTTTATGAATTTACCTGTTTTAATAATTTCATAAGTTTACAGCCGTTGCCTTCGCACCCATTTAGTCCTCTAAATCATTATATGCATATTTTATAAGCCGCTCCATTAAAATATACGCTTGTAGATAAGGCTTAAAAAATTATTTTTGTTTTTTTAAAATTTTTCTTGACAATGTGTTTATTGAGTGTTAAAATAATAGAGCTGTGAAAACACATAAGCTGGTGTAGCTCAGTTGGTAGAGCAGCTGATTTGTAATCAGCAGGTCGGGGGTTCGAGTCCGTCCACCAGCTCCAATTTAATATGGGAGATTTCCCGAGTGGCCAAAGGGGACAGACTGTAAATCTGCTGGCTAAGCCTTCGGTGGTTCGAATCCACCATCTCCCACCATATCAAAAACCGTTTTCTTACGAAAGCGGTTTTTTGGTTTTTGTACCATTTATTTTCAGTATCTGCCGATAATTATTTATTGTAAAGATTTAGCCTATATGAATAATCGGTTAAGCCTAAAATTAAAAGCCCTATGTTGAAGTTAAGCAAGCCTAAAAGCAAAGCCTTATGTCAGCAGTGGAATTACCACCGGAGCAAAAGCCTTATAAGGCATATATCTGTTTAAGCTAAAAGGCTATAAACGCCAAACCGCCCCTTGGGAGTAGGAACTAGGTATCTACTCCCAAAGGGCGGATATTTTTTATACATTATATATAGGAAGTTTTCATCCAACAGCTATATATTTAAGCAATTACAAGCTTGTATACAGTTACATATTTGAGTAGCCCATAAGCTTAGTATCTACTGCTTTGGCAGCCTCTCGGCCTTCCCTTATGGCCCATACTACCAAAGACTGTCCACGGTGCATATCACCGGCAGCAAATACATTTGGTACATTTGTGGCATAAGAGCCTGCTGCTGTTTCAACATTTGTTCTGGCGTTCAGCTTTACGCCAAATGCATCTGCAACATAGCTTTGTGTTCCCAAAAAGCCTGCTGCAATAAGAACTAAATCGGCCTCAAGCTCAAACTCGCTGTCCTTTACAGGTACCATCATCATTCTGCCCGTTTTCTTGTCCTGCTTTGGTTCAAGCTTTACGCAGATAAGCTTTTTTAGGTTGCCCTTTGTATCCTTAACAAATTCCTTAACAGTTGTCTGGTACATTCGTGGGTCGCTACCGAACACCTCTATAGCCTCTTCTTGACCATAATCGGTTTTCAGCACTCTTGGCCACTCCGGCCATTGGTTGTTTTCTGCTCGCTTTTCAGGAAGCTTAGGCATCATTTCCAGCTGTACTACAGACGCACAGCCGTGACGAATAGCCGTACCTACGCAGTCGTTGCCTGTATCACCGCCGCCAATAACAACAACCTTTTTGCCCTTGGCTGAAACATACTTACCGTTTGTAAGGTTAGAGTCCAACAAGCTCTTTGTTGTAGCAGCCAAAAAGTCTACTGCAAAAAATATACCCTTTGCTTCTCTGCCCGGTGCCTTAATATCTCTTGGATTTGACGCACCGCAGGCAAGAACTACAGCATCGTAATTCTTCAGGATTTCTTTAGCGTCGTAGTTTTCACCAACATTTGCATTTGTAACAAACCTGACGCCCTCCTCCTTCATAAGCCTTATTCTGCGTTCTATAACATGCTTTTCAAGCTTCATATTAGGAATACCGTACATAAGCAGTCCGCCTAAACGGTCGGCACGCTCAAAAACAGTTACATTGTGTCCACGCCTGTTCAGCATAAATGCTGCCGCAAGTCCGGAAGGACCTGAGCCTATAACAGCTATTCTTTTGTTTGTGCGAACCTTTGGCGGCTGCGGCTTAATATAGCCCTCCTTGTAGGCTGTTTCGATAATAGCAAGCTCGTTTGCCTTACAGGTAACAGGGTCGCCGTTTAATCCGCAGGTACAGGCCGCCTCGCACAATGCAGGACATACTCTGCCTGTAAACTCAGGGAAGCAGTTTGTTTTTTGCAGGCGGGCAAATGCCGCTTCGTAATTTCCCAAATATACAAGGTTGTTCCACTCCGGTATCAGGTTGTTAAGAGGGCAGCCGGAAACCATACCCTTTATCGGCTGACCTGCCTGACAGAACGGAACACCGCAGTCCATACATCTTGCCGCCTGCTGAGCACGCTGCTCAGCAGACAAAAAGTCGTGAAATTCGTTATAGTTTTTAATTCTGCTCTTTGGCGAAGAAGCATGACAGTTTACTCTTTCAAATTCCATAAATCCAGTTGGTTTTCCCATTTTCTTCTCCCCCTTACCTTCTTGTGTTAGCGTAGAACGCCTCTATTGTTGCCTGCTCGCTGCTTAAGCCCTTTTCTTCCATTTGTACAATGGTATTAAGCATACGCTTGTAGTCATATGGAATAATCTTCTTAAACTTAGGAACATAGTCATTAAAGCTTGCTAAAATATCCTTGCCTCGTTGCGAGCCTGTTGCTTCAACATGCTCCTGAATCATTTCCTTTAGCTCCATAATATCGTATTTATTAGTTAATTCCTCAACAGAAACCATAGCCTTGTTAAGGTGCTTGTACAGCGTTGAATGCTCGTCAAGCACATATGCTATACCGCCGCTCATACCGGCTGCAAAGTTTTTGCCTGTTGCACCCAGCACTGCAACTCTACCGCCTGTCATATATTCACAACCATGGTCGCCCACGCCCTCTACAACAGCTATTGCACCGGAGTTACGCACGCAGAAACGCTCGCCGGCTACACCGTTAATAAACGCCTTACCGCTTGTAGCACCGTACAGTGCAACATTACCTATAATAATGTTGTCCTCTGCCTTAAACTTGGCGTCGCTTGGCGGATAAACTACCAGCTTACCGCCTGAGAGGCCCTTACCGAAGTAGTCGTTGCTGTCGCCTACAAGCTCAAGTGTAAGTCCCTTTGGAATAAAGGCACCAAATGACTGTCCGCCGCTGCCGTGGCACTTAATTGTAAATGTATCTTCATCCAGTGAGTTCTTGTACAGTCTTGTAATTTCTGCACCGAATATCGTACCCAGTGTACGGTCGGTGTTGGTTACATTAATGTCAAGTGTTGTACTTCTCTTATCCCTTAGAGCCGAACCCAGCTTTCTTAGAATAACCTTTTCGTCTATTGTCTTTTCAAGCTCAAAGTCAAATACCTTTTTCTCGTTATAGCCTGCAACCTTAACATTTGCAAATTCTGTTGACAAAATCTTGCTCATATCCAGGCTGTTGGCACGGTTGTAAGGAACCTCCTTCTGCTTTAGCAAATCTGTTCTGCCTATAAGCTCGTCTACTGTGCGGATACCCAGCTTAGCCATATATTCACGAAGCTCCTGTGCAACAAACTTCATAAAGTTTATTACATATTCAGGCTTACCCTTAAATCTCTTTCTAAGCTCAGGGTTCTGTGTAGCTATACCAACAGGGCATGTATCCAAATTACAAACACGCATCATAACACAGCCCATTGTAATAAGCGGTGTTGTAGCAAAGCCATATTCCTCAGCACCCAAAAGTGCAGCCACAAGAACATCTTTACCTGTAAGCAGCTTACCGTCTGTTTCAAGAATAACCTTGTCACGCAGGTCATTCATAATCAATGTCTGGTGTGTTTCTGCAACACCAAGCTCCCATGGCAGACCGGCATTGTAAATGGAGTTTCTAGGTGCGGCACCTGTACCGCCGTCATAAGCTGATACCAAAATTACCTGTGCGCCTGCCTTGGCAACACCTGCGGCAATAGTACCAACGCCTGCCTCTGAAACAAGCTTTACAGAAATTCTTGCTTTCATATTGGCATTTTTAAGGTCGTAAATAAGCTGTGCTAAGTCCTCAATAGAGTAAATATCGTGATGAGGCGGCGGAGAAATCAATCCAACGCCCGGTGTTGAGTGACGACACTTTGCAACCCACGGGTAAACCTTGCCCGCCGGAAGCTGTCCGCCCTCGCCCGGCTTAGCACCCTGTGCCATTTTAATCTGTATTTCCTGTGCACTTACAAGATATTCGCTTGTTACGCCAAATCTGCCTGAAGCAACCTGCTTAATAGCGGAGCAACGGTTAAGTCCGTCTTTGCCTATTGTTAAACGCTCAGGTGACTCACCACCCTCACCGGAGTTGCTCTTGCCGTGAATAGTATTCATAGCAATAGCCATACACTCGTGAGCCTCTTGTGAAATAGAGCCGTAGGACATAGCACCTGTTTTAAATCTTCTTACAATGCTTTCAACAGGCTCAACCTCGTCTATAGAAATTCCGCCGTCCTCAGGGTAGTTAAAGTCAAGCAAGCCTCTAAGCTTAATTGCCTTTGTTTCATCGTTAATCAGCTTTGAATACTCCTTGTATTCCTCGTAGTTGCCTGTTCTTGTTGCCTCCTGCAGCAGGTGAATTGTAGCCGGAGTATACAAATGCTCCTCCTGACCGCTTCTTTCCTTATGATTACCTATTGAATTAAGTGTATCGTCAACTGCAAGTCCCAATGGGTCAAATGCCTCTGAATGGCAGTAGTCAACATCCTTTTGAATATCCTCTATGCTAATACCCTCTACTCGGCTTACTGTGCCGGGGAAATATTTGTCGATAACATCAGAGTTAAGACCGATAGCCTCAAATATCTGTGAGCCTTGGTACGACTGAATTGTTGAAATACCCATTTTAGACGCAATTTTAACAATGCCGTGAAGAACAGCGTCGTTATAATCGTCTATAGCCGCATATGTGTCCTTTTGCAGCATACCCTCGGCAACAGCATGCTTAATAGCGTCGTGTGCAAGGTATGGGTTAATAGCAGAAGCACCGTAGCCAAGCAGTGTGGCAAAGTGGTGTATCTCTCTTGGCTCGCCTGATTCAAGAATAAGCGACATAGAATTTCTTTTCTTTGTCTGTACTAGGTGACTGTTAAGTGCTGCTACTGCCAAAAGTGACGGAATAGCAACATGGTTTTCGTCAACGCCACGGTCAGACAAAATAATGATATTGGCACCCTTTCTGTATGCTCTGTCAACCTCTACCAACAAGTGCTGCACAGCCTTGGCAAGGTTGGTATTTTTATAGTAAAGAATAGGAACAATTTCAACTCTGAAGCCCGGTTTGTTCATATTTTTAATCTTCAAAACATCTATACTTGTTAGTATAGGGTTTTCTATCTGTAAAACATTGCAGTTTTCAGGGGCGTCCTTCAGCAGGTTACCCTCCCTGCCCAAAAACATAGTTGTAGATGTAACTATTTCCTCACGAATAGCGTCTATCGGCGGGTTTGTAACCTGTGCAAACAGCTGCTTAAAGTAGTCAAACAGTGGCTGATGCTCCTTTGAAAGTACAGCCAACGGGCTGTCGGTACCCATTGCGGAAACTGTTTCGGCACCTGTTTGAGCCATATTCAAAACCATTGTTGAAATCTGCTCGTAATTGTAGCCGAACGCCTTTTCCAGCTTTGCAAGCTGTTCCTTTGAGTATTCCTGTACCTTTTGGTTTGGAATTTTTAAATCTCTTAGGTGAACAAGCTTAGAATCAAGCCACTCGCCATACGGCTTCTGCTGTGCATAATAAAGCTTTAGGTCGTCGTCCTTTATAACCTTACCCTTTACTGTATCTATAAGCAGCATTCTGCCCGGACGCAGTCGCTCTTTCTTTATTACCTTGCTGTTTGGTACATCTATAGCACCTACCTCAGAGGCAAGAATTACATTGTCATCGTCTGTAATGTAGTATCTTGACGGACGAAGACCGTTACGGTCAAGCACCGCACCCATAATGTCACCGTCTGAGAACACAATAGAGGCAGGACCATCCCACGGCTCCATCAAAGTTGCATAGTAATGATAGAAGTCCTTTTTATCCTGAGGCATAGCCTTGTTGTTTGCCCACGGCTCAGGAATGGCAATCATTACAGCCAGCGGCAACGGAATACCGTTCATAACCATAAACTCAAGTGTATTGTCAAGCATTGCAGAGTCCGAACCGCTAGGGTTTACCACAGGGAAAACCTTAATCAAATCATCGTCGCTTAATGTATTTGATGTCATATTTTCCTCACGGGCAAGCATTTTATCTGCATTGCCACGAATGGTATTAATTTCACCGTTGTGAACAATAAAGCGGTTAGGGTGTGCTCTGTGCCAGCTTGGGTTTGTGTTAGTTGAGAATCTTGAGTGCACCGTAGCAATAGCAGACTCGTAGTCAGGGTTCTGCAAGTCGGCATAGAAGCTGCGCAGCTCTTTAACCAAGAACATACCCTTATATACTATAGTACGGCTGCTTAGGCTTACTACATAAGTATCGTCGTTAGACTGTTCAAACACACGCCTTGCAACATACAGCATACGGTCGAAAGGAAGGCCCTTTTCAACATTTGCCGGCTTTTTAACAAAGCCCTGCATAATACAAGGCATTTTGTCAAATGCTCTTTTGCCAAGTACATTTGGGTGCGTAGCAACTGTACGCCAGCCGATAAACTCCATGCCCTCTTTTTCTACAATAAGCTCAAACATCTTCATAGCCTGATGTCTTGGAAGCTCTTCTGTAGGGAAGAAGAACATACCCACACCGTACTCTCTTTCGCCGCCAATGTTATAGTTTAGCGACTGAGCTATTTTTGAGAAAAATTTGTGAGAAATCTGAACCATAATACCTACGCCGTCGCCTGTTTTGCCGTCAGCGTCTTTACCGGCACGATGCTCCAAATTTTCTACTATTTTCAGTGCAGCCTCAACTGTTGCGTGGGTTTTTATACCCTTCATATTACAGACAGCACCTATACCGCAGTTGTCGTGCTCAAAACGAGCGTCATACAGTGTGTCTTTTGTTTGCTGCTGTGGAAAAACCTCCATATTCTGCATTAATATCTTCCTTTCTGTAAGGTTAAGTGAATTGCACCCTTTAATATATGAAATGCAAATTTTTTATATCAATGTTACGAGCCTAATATAACACTTTTATTTAATTATGTAAAGCTGCAAATAGTGCAAATGCAAGCAAATTTTGCATTTTTGTTGTGCTGTAGCACACAAGCAAAAGGTTCTTATATGAATTATTTTATATAGGTGGTTTCATTCAAAGCCTACATTAGCGGTAGGTATTGAGTAATTTATATAAAAAATAATAAAGATGAAATATTTATCCCTTAAAATTGCAAAAAATCAACCTCACTGTCTATTATACAGACTTATTTGCAGCTTTTCAAGTTATAATTGCAAGAAGCGAGTTAGTGCAATTGCATAAAATTTAAAAAATAATTATTTTTTTGATTTTCGCAAAGCCTTAGCCTACTCAGCCGCCGGTTTGTTTATTTTTGCTTAAGTCACTGTTTAAGCTGTTTTTTATTAAATTATATGTTATCTTAGACTAACATCTAAAGCTTCAGGTCAAGGGCAAAAATTCAAGGCTTGCATAATTGCAATATACAAACTGCAAAATAAAAAAATCAGCCATACTAAGAGCCTACCGCCCTTAATACGGCTGTTATTTATATAAACAGATACTAATGTATTATTTAATTTTGACCAAAAAGTATTACGCTTAATATGAAGCACGGCTTATACATTGAATCTAAACAAAACAACATCGCCGTCCTGCATAACATATTCCTTGCCCTCACTGCGAACAAGACCTTTTTCTTTAGCAGCTGTCATAGAACCACACTTTACAAGGTCATCAAAGGAAATAACCTCGGCTCTGATAAAGCCACGCTCAAAGTCGGTGTGGATTTTACCTGCCGCCTGCGGAGCCTTTGTACCCTTTGTAATAGTCCAGGCTCTAACCTCCTGCTTGCCGGCTGTAAGGTAGGATATAAGCCCCAATAGGTCATAGCAGGCTGTAATAAGTCTGTCAAGGCCGGACTGTGTAAGGCCTATGTCGTTGAGGAACATATCACGCTCCTCCTTTTCCATATCTACCAGCTGCTCCTCCAGCTCGGCACAAATAGGAAGTACGGCAGCGTGCTCGCTGTCGGCTATTGCTTTAACCTGCTTATAGTATTCATTATTTTCAATGCCGTTTGCAAAGTCTGTGTCGCTTACATTGGCTGCGTATATAATAGGCTTGTTTGTCAAAAGTGCAACTGAATTTAACAGGGCTTTTTCATCGTCGTTACATTCAACGCTTCTTGCTGACCTTCCCTCTTCAAGGGCGGCCTTTACTCTTTCAAAAAACTCCAAGTCAACAGCATATTTTTTGTCAGCCTTTATAAGCTTTTTAGTTTTGTCTATTCTTCTTTCAATCATTTCAAGGTCAGACAAAACAAGCTCTAAATTAATAGTTTCAATATCTCTTGCAGGATCAACCGAACCGTCTACATGAATAATGTCGTCATTATCAAAGCAACGCACAACATGAACAACGGCGTCTACCTCACGAATATTTGACAGGAATTTATTTCCGAGTCCCTCACCCTTAGAAGCACCCTTTACCAAACCGGCAATATCAACAAACTCTATTGTAGCAGGCGTAAACTTATCGGGGTCATACATTTCTGCCAGCTTGTCCAGTCTTTTATCCGGTACAGAAACCACTCCCACATTTGGCTCTATGGTACAAAACGGATAGTTAGCGGACTGAGCACCGGCGTTTGTTATTGCGTTAAACAGTGTACTTTTGCCTACATTTGGCAAACCTACCATTCCAAGCTTCATTTATTTCAAATCCTTTCTGTGATACAATCATCTAATTACCTATTATATCAAACAATATAATTTATAGCAACCTACAGTAACGTATATTGTAATTCTATTTTCTGTATTGTAAATAGATATACCCATTTTTAGGTAAAGAATAATCACAAAAAACTGACACAAAAGCTCTGAAAAGCAATGTTGTTTACCGTAATTCAGCATATTAACAAGCCCTTACGCAAATAGAGTATGTCAGTATGCTGTATTTGTTTGTGCTGTATTGTGCAGTTTAAACGAATTGATAAAAATATAACAAATACACTGGATTTTCAAAAAGCTTTGTAGTACAATATGGTTACAGTAAGTAAGTTATTTTTTTAACATACTTTTTGTTCTTAAAATTTGAATATTTTGTCTTAATATAAATTCCATTAAACAAAAGGCAGTCGTACCGGCCCGGGTGCGGCTGCCCTTTGTTTGTAAAATTACAGATTATTCAATGCTTTTTTAGTTAATGGCAGTTAATTTTTTGCTTTGTATTGACAAAGCTGTTGGTTAAATATAGAATATAAGTATTATTTTTAGGCTGTGAAAAAATCAGCACAGCTCTATTTACAGGAGGTATTTTTGTGAACAATAAGCCGGGTATAAAAGAAAGAATTTCAGACGGAACCTATGCGGCAATAGGTGTTATTGCAATAGCTTTGGTTATTGCTGCAATCGTATTGCTCTTTGTGACAAGTGCAAATTCTGAAAAGAGTAACGGTACAGAAGCAGGCAGTACATCTGCAACTCAAGTGAGCAATGACAGCAGCTCCTCTGACAGTTCAAGCAGTGACAGCAGCTCCTCTGACAGTTCAGACAGTGACAGCAGCTCCTCTGACAGTTCAGACAGTGACAGCGACAACGCAAGCAAGAGCGATGACGAGCTTGCACTTGACGCAGCTAACGCCTACTGTGCAGAGAGAGTTAAAAAGCACGACACAATATCCGACATTACATACAATGACAAATTTACAGAAACAAACGGAGTATATCAGTTCGAGTTTACTGTTAAGTATTCAAACGACGCAGGCGATAAAAAGGCCGAGGTTACAGTTGAAAAGGACGAAAACGGCAAGTATGCGGGCAAGCATCTTACAATTATATCTGACGACGAATAAGCAGTATGTAATTCTTTGAAAGCTACAGAAAAAATGAACAGATTTAAAAGGTTCACGGCTTTTAGCAGGCCGTGAACCTTTTTCTTTTGTTAGTATAATAACCGTATTTTGTTACCGTCTTTTTTGATTTGCACAGGGGGGACATTTTGAAGCTGCGGCAAGGCGTTTTTCTGTTATTTTTCAAAGTGGGATAAATTAATCTTTTTACGCCGAGTATTTACTATCATAAATAATGACAGGCTAAGCATTAAGCACACTACAAGGGCCGCTTTTTCGTGGATTAAATTGCTGAAAAACGTTCCTGCTGCGGCACCGGTAAAAAATGCAGTGTTTATTGCTGTGTAACGCAAAAAATGCGTAAAGTGCTCCTTTTCTTTAGTGGAAAAATATTTACGGAGCCTTTCGGCAGAGCTTCGCAGATTGCCCGTACACATTGTGCAGGCATATGGTGTGTTGTAAATTGCCCTAAAGCTTTGCACCTGTATGGCACTTAAAAAGGATACCACAAGCGTAACTATTATGTTAGGCACCCATGGCGGCATACAGCCTACCAAAATAAGCAGCAGTATTTCGGTAGCTATGGTTATAACCTCAATGGTAACTACCCTGTTTCGGGTAATTTTGGTATTAAGGTAGTCGGTAATAAACACACCTACAAAATAAGCCGCTATAGGTACGGCGTACATCAGGCAGGTTAAAAAGTTGCCCTCTGTTAGGTTTATTCCCATAAATATTATGTTGCCTGTTTGTGCAAAAGCAAATACTCCGCCACGGGTAATGTATGTATATGCGTCAATGAATCCTCCCGACGCCGCCATAATTAAGCCTATATGCAGTGTTTTGTGCGGGGGTGTCATAGCCTTTTGCTTTTTATTCACAGTATCACCTCATATAACCCAAAATTTACAGTTTACAAAGTGCATTTCTCTATATCGGCTTTACAGTCGGTATGAAATGCAGATAATCAGTCTTTATACTTTAAGTCTTCTACAGTCCAGTCGTTTAGCACTCTGCACATAGTTTTACCCTCAGCCTTTGCACCGTGAAGGTCGTGGTCAAGGTAGTTTCCGCATTCTTCCTTTTTATCTCCCGGAATTTCGCCCTCATAATCTCTAATAAACTCAAAGGTTTCCTTTACAAGGTCTATTACCTGCTGTGGCTTTAGGCTGTCTCTTACAATTAAATAACATCCCGTTCTGCAGCCCATAGGTCCAAAGTAGATTATGCTGTCGGCATAAGGGCTGTTGCGTACATATGTGGCAAACAGATGCTCTACGGTATGCAGTGCACCTGTTTCCAAATAATTGCCGTTGTTTGGCTTACGCATACGAATGTCATAGGTAACGATGTCACCGTCTATTCTTGATGTATAAATGCCCTCTGTAAGGGTGTCGTGGTTAATAGTAAAGCTTGCAATTTTTTTCATACTTAATTCTCCTCTACTTTCTTCAAAGCATCAGCTTTTTCATCTCGTTTTTTATTGTATATAAACATAAGCACAGCCATTAGGCAAATTATTGCGTAGCCAACCCAGCTTAACCGGTCGGGAATTTGACCAAACACAACAAAGCCTATTGCGGCGGTGAAAATGATTTGCGAATAGTCATAAACCGAAACATCCTTTGCCGGTGCATAGCAGTATGCAGAGGTTATGGTAAACTGACCTCCGGCGGCACTTAGTCCTGCCAAAATAAGCATAGCCAGCTGTACAAGCGACATCGGTGTGAAATCTAAAATTAAAAGCGGCAGAGTCACCAAGCACGAAAAGCCGGAGAAAAAGCACACAATAATCGGCCCTTTTACTCCCCTCTGCCCTAACATTCGTACAAATGTATATGCCAATCCGGCACACATACCGCCGCACAGGGCAAGCAATGCCGGAATAGTTGAAACATTTGAAAAGCTTGGTTTAACAACACACATAGCACCCACTAACGCACCTGTTACAATAAGCATTTGCACCGGCTTTATTTTTTCTTTTAAAAGGAAAATACTGAAAACAATAGCAAAAAACGGCGACATCTTGTTAAGAATAGAGGCGTCTGCCAAATCTAGGTGGTCAAGTGCGTAAAAGTTACACAATATACCCAGCGTGCCGAACAGTGACCTTAAAAAAAGCGGCCCAAAGGCTTTCTTTGGCAGTTTTAAGCTGGTATGATTTTTTATCAATATTGCACCGGCAAAGAAAAAGGCCACAAAATTTCTGAAAAAGCTTTTTTGTACAGAGGGCAGGTCGCCTGCCAGCCTTACAAACATCATCATCAGTGCAAAGAAAAATGCCGACAGAATAATTAAAATTATTCCCTTATTCAGCGGTTTCATATTTTTCCAACTACTCATTGCGTAACGCCCTCTTTTATTAAACTAATATACATTATATCACACCTTTTGCCTGAATTCCAGTTTGAGGCATACCACCAAGCAAAACTAATCCATATTTAAGCAAAGGACATTTTTTGAGCATAATTGCAATGCAAAAGGCTGAAAATGCACCCGCATTTCCAGCCTTTGTTTAACAATATTATACCTCAACCACTGTTTTTTTACTGCACACTGTTTCTCCGTCAATGTCAGTAATGTATGAGGCCTTTTTTAACAGCTCTTCATTTTTCTTATCAACTGTTATTACTGTAAGAATAAATCCCTTGCCCACATCTTGGGATGATGTATTTTTATAATATGTATACCTAAGTGATGTCATACCTTCCGCAACAACAATTTTATCAATATTTACATAATCATTTGCATTTTCAAGCGGCAATAAGCATAGGAACAGAGAGTTATCTTTGAAAAATGCGTCATCATAGTTTTTCCCGGCAGAAAGCAACTCATGCACATCGTTTTGCGTATTTTTTCCAACCGACAACTGGTCAAACATATCCTCCCACTCGTTTACGCTTGTTATAGGCAACATCTGATGTGTATAACAATCATTTACAGATTGCTGTATATTGTCGTAATCCTCCTCCGGAATATTAAATTTACAGTAGGTTCTATTATCGGAAGTGTCGGAAGTATAAATGTTATTTAATGAAAAATAATATTGGTCTGCTTTGAATTCCAGGCTTTTACATGAAATGGAATTTACGGTAATTAAAGACACCACACTTATAATTATGGCTATTACCTTGGTTTGAATAGTCAAGTGTGTAAGAATACACAGAAGCAAATCACAAACTAACAGTAT
>OMNP01000521.1_pt1 | contig 14868 bp, 14 predicted proteins | sample 1673811 | NCBI WGS metagenome assembly OMNP01 (sample SAMEA103958127, study PRJEB25191) | human gut metagenome | biome: human-associated habitat [ENVO:00009003]; feature: intestine environment [ENVO:2100002]; material: feces | place: Germany | collected 2013/2015
TCCCTCAGTCAGCTTCGCTGACAGCTCCCTTTACTCAAGGGAGCCTATATTAACTTACTTCTTCAAACGCTACTTTCACTCAAGGGAGCCTATATAAAAACGCATCTTTATGACTAAGGGAGTCTATATAAAAAGGTATATAAAAAAAGTTTTACATTTTATTAATTGACTTTATACGATTAATTTTGTAAACTTGTTATATAAAAAACAATTACATTGGGAGTGTTTCTATGAGAAAATTGGCAGTCATATTATTTTCTGCTTTAATACTTACAGTGGGTGGTGCAATACTTACAGGCTGTGGCTGCAGCAACAGTGAAAGCTCATCAACATCATCAGGCAGTGCTTCGACAGAGCCTAAAAAAGATGTTGTAGGAAATTGGGGCGGCAGAAGTGACAATGCAAATGCAAGCTTCAACGATGACGGCACCTGCGAAATTGGCGGAGTATCGGGCACCTATACAATAGACAAGGACAATAAGCTTACCGTTACACCAAACAGCAGCAACGGCACAAGCACAACACCTATGACCTTTGATTACTACACAGACAGTAATTATTCCTCCGTTCCGCAAAATCAATGGGCTATTGCTAACAATACGCTTTATATAAACGGCTACCAATATATCAAGGACTCTTACAGCGGTCAGTCCGACAGTAACTCTGACAACAGCTCTTCCGGCAACAGCTCTAATAATTCGTCAGGCAGCAGTTCAAATTCATCATCAAGCGGCTCCTCAGCCTCCGGAAACAATTCATCATCAAGCGGCTCCTCAGCCTCCGGAAATAATTCATCATCAAGCGGCTCCTCAGCCTCCGGAAATAATTCATCATCAAGCAGCTCCTCAGTCTCCGGAAATGATTCGTCATCAACTCTTAATGAGGGTGATGAAAGCGATATGGTAACAATAGTAGACAACATTGATGATTTTGCTTCATAAGCTGAATTGTCAGCTTTACAAAATTCATATAAATAAGCCCTGTCGCTATACAGGTAGCGGCAGGGCTTTGCTGTTTTATATTAAACAGACATTATATTGGATAACCCAATATTTACTTTGCGTAGCGGACATTTAGCCTTTTATATGCATTGTCAATTACAGTTGCAAACAAGAAGGTTGCCGCACTGTAAACTACAAAGTGGACAGCATTTGTAACTAATCTTACAGGCAATATTGCCTCTACAGGGTAGCCATATGCTATACATAGGCTTGCAGTGGTAATAACAACATTGCAAACTATAATGGTAACAAGATTTGCAATAATTGCTCTGCCCCAGCCTATGTGTTTTTTATGCAAGAACAATCCCATTAATACGCCCCACATAATTTTAGCAAACAGTATACCAAAATTTATGCCGCCGGTCGGGTGAATAATAAGGGTTATTATATCACCACAGCCACCTATTACTCCGCCCCAAACAGGGCCAAGCATATACGCTGCCAAGGTAACAGGTATTGGCGAGAATGTAAAGCGGTATGAATCTCCGATGTTAATTTCAAGAAAGCCCAGCACAACTCTAAGTGCCATAAAAATAGCACCGAAAGCTATAAGCTGTACAGGTGAAAAACTGAAAATAGTAGCCTCTTTCTTTTTGTTCAATGCATTTTCCAAAATTATTCCTCCTAAAAATGAAAGCTCCCATACTGTGCATTAGGACTTGCAGACCTTGTTGCTTTCAAGCTGCAAAGTAAGGGATTAAAGCTATTAGTCGGATAAGGAGAACAAAAAAACGGAGATGCCTGTACATCTCCGCCGGGAATTAAATGTTGTACCTTATTCAACAGCGGGATGCGAAACCTGAACCGTAGGATAATTCCATTCGTCCTGCCAACAACTCCCCGTTTGGCAGGCACTAAGCCTAGAGCAACGCTCAAGTTTCTACTCTGTGTGTGCCGTTAAAAAATTTCTGTTTTCGGCACGAATAGGAGTATATCACACTGTAAAAAAAATGTCAACCCAAAATGCAATGCACCTTGGGCTGACATTTACGCCGCTTGTATTATTAAGAGCCTTTGTGCTCTGTAATACAAGCCATTACCTCTTTAAAATATACCTTCTGTGTATCATTTAAAAAATGACCGCAATTTGCGTTGCAGCACTTTACAGTGCTACTGTGTTATAATACCATTATTTTATTCATATTTCAATACTTATTGAAAAAATTTTTATAAAGATATATAATTTACGCATAACCTGTGTCAAGGAGCTGAATGTACTTGAATTTATTATTAAGCAAGCTTTTTACAGGAATTAGCCTGTTCCCTGTTTTTGCAACAGTTGTTTATTCATCTCCCGATGAAGCCGGCGGAGATATAGAAAAGCTTTTAAACAATGCCAATATTCCGGCTCTTTGCTTAATTATAGGCGTTGCGGTAATTATATTCAGCTATTTTGCCCGCAAAAGCTCCGCAGGTCAAAACGACAATGACGGCTATAACGAAAAATCCTACAGTGATTTTCATACAGACAGCCATGAAAACAAATATGATGAATAATAAATAAAATTACACTAATCTTTGCACCACAAAGCCCCCGATAAGCTGAAATTCAGCGATTTGTCGGGGGCAATTATTTCGATATTATTTTTTACATTACTTGCTCTCGATTTCACCTACAATATACGGCAAAACCTGATTTGGAGATATTTCCAAAACATATGCAAATTCGTCATAAAGCATATGCTGTGCACTTTTATAAAAGCGTTCGTCTGCAAGATGAAGCTTTTTACCCTTTAGCTTAAGCTTGTCTTTATGGTTATGTACAGCCTTAATCAACTGAATAAGCTCCTGTCTGTCGCCCTTTTTAAGCACCTCTCTGTATGCTTCCTTTCTTTCGTCATCGTTTTCAATCCACAGGCATTTTTCCTGCGGCATACTGTCAATAAGACCGCGTATTTCATCCTTTGACAACACCTTTTTCATTTTGCGTACCAAGTCGGCATTGTCAGCAGGAACATATATTTCAGAGTTCTCTTTATATACCGGCTGTAAAACATAATAGCTTAAAACTCTATTCTTAAATTTTCTCTCTGTTGTATCGGAAATTCTGCAAACACCCTCCGAGCCATAAATTACCGTATCACCTACATTATACATACTAAAACCTCTTCTCTGCATACATAACAAAAAATATAATATTAAGTCGAATTATTCTATTAGTATTATACCATATTCAAAAAAATTTTGTCATAGGCAAAAGCACCAAATACCCTAAGGCTTTATTAGTCTAAAACTGTGTATATATAAACACACTGCTTCAATTTACATCTTGCTGCAGCTTGATTTTATCTTTTCAACAAGAGTATACAATTCTTTGGGTGTGGTAACGGTGTTAAGCACCTCAAGCATTGCCTTTGCAGACATATACCGGGGAAGCTTTAGTTCTTTCAGCAGTGCTGTACGCAGTATACTGCTTTTTTCACCGCCTGTCAGTCCCAAATTAAAAAGGTCTGTTTTTGTAATAAGCTCCTGCTTTTCTTTATTGCAAACGGCACCTGCATTTTGCAGTGCTTTTAAAATAATATCCTCGTCCACTCCCTCAACGCCAAGAGTTCCCTCCTTTGACGGGTGGTCTTTTCTTTTTTCTTTGCCCTTTATCTGCGGTATGTAGGCATTTTTTATTTGCTCCTGTGGTACTATGCCCCTTAGGTGGTTGCGTATTAAAAAGCCTGCACTGTCACTGTCGGTTAAAATTATAATCCCCTGTTTTTGTGCTAACTGCTTAATTAAATTAACCTTTTCCTTGTCCTTAAAAATTCTAAAGCCGTTTGTTTCTATAATGGTTGCGTCTACTGTCGATTTCAGCCGCATTTTATCATACTTGCCCTCTACTATAATAGCTTCCTTTATGCTTATCATTTTCTTACTCTCTTTCCGGTCATCATCAGCTTAGCAATAAGCTGTTCAAGCAAAAGCCTTTTGTTGCTGCTGCCGCTGTTCATTTCTGTATTCACCTCTGCAAGGCACTCTAAGCAGCTGCAAATATCCTCTGTAGTAAGTCTTGCGGAGGCACGCTCTGCCTTTTTCAGTCTGAATTCACGGCGTTTATAGTCAAAATCCTTTGCAACATCCTCTGCACGCATACCGCTTTCCACCGCTACTCGTACCCTGTACATATCGGTATAGGTGTTAGAAAGCTCCGACAATATCATTACAGGCTCTTCACGCCGGTAAAACAGTAAATCAAGGCACTTATAGGCCTTGTCCCAGTTGCCGCTTGTAACTGCGTCTGTCATATCAAAAACCCTTGCTGCCAAATTTTTAGTCACAAGCATTTCCACAGCGTCAGCGGTTATTTCGCCCTCGCCTACATAGGCACACAGCTTATCCATTTCGTTTTTTAAGGCATTAAGGTCTGTGCCTGCATACTCTGTTATTTTTGCCGCATTTTCCGGTTTAAGCGTCAGTCCTCTTTTTGCAGCCCACCCCATAAGCAGCTTTTTTAAATCAGCCTGTGATTTTTTGCTAAACTCAACAACAATTCCGTTTTTATCCACCGCCTCTATTAGCTTTTTAAAGGCATTCATTTTCTTTTTGTCGGGTATATATGTTGTCATAGCTATAACAATAACAGTTGTAGAGGGTAAATCCTCAAGAGCCTTATAAAAAATCTTTAGGTCATTTTCCGACAGCTTGTCAACCGAAAGGTCGGTAACAGCAATATAGTTGTATGGGTCGGCAAAAGGGATAATATCTATTGCCGATACTATCTGCTCTATGGTGCTATCCTCGTTAAAGCGGTGAAAGCTAAAATCAGAGGGCGACTTACCGGCTATTTTTTCCTGCAATTTTTTTGCATACATTGAAACAAGCATTTTCTCGTCGCCGTACAGCAAATAGACATTCTTATAGCTTTGCTCCTTAATATTTCTTTTTAAATCCTGTTCTGTTAATTTTGCCATAGGTTAAAACTCCCGTCTGCAAATTTATATATAACTACATTTCCGCCGCCTGTACAGTAGCTGTAGCCGCTTTTATTACTGCCACAATATACCGATGTGTCATAATTTAGAAGTTGAGTGTTTTTACAACTGCCCTGAAATACAACTACATCGGCATTTAGATATTCCTTTGACAGCAGGCTGCAGTCACCACCCTGCGGCGTTACTAAAATATTTTCATTTCCGCAATTTATATAAAGCCAGTTTCTGGTTTTGGTAGCAATTATCTGTACAGTATATTTTCCGTAATTAAGAACAGCATTTTCGCCTACAAATTCACATTGCGTATTATCTAATGCCAAAAGCATATCATCGGAATATTTATTACTGCTGTAGGCACAGACATTTTTTACGGATAAATCCTGAACTATATTCTGTGCAAAACAGCTGTAATACTGCTGATATCCGGGAATTAAAAGGGAATTAACATTATCGTTTATATCCTGTACAGTACTTTCTGCATAATATCTGCTGCCGCCGCAGGAAATTATATTTGTGCCGTCTATACCGTCCTCAACCATGGTAACTCCATTGCCGCTTTTTACAATCTTAAATGAAATCGACTGGGATTTTACGGCGTACTGTCCTGACAATATCATTACCGCAACCGCAATATTTACAACGGCACACCGTGCAGCACTTTTTATTTTAAAGCCCTGTGCTACAAAAAATACCGCCGTTACAGCTATAACAGCTAACATTGCAAGCCTAAAGGCTGTACCGTCAACACTGACGGCAGAAAAAGGCAAGGACGCAACAAAGCCTGTTACCCATATAATATAACTGCACAAAAAGCCCTCTATACAAACTGCAAGCCCAACTAAAACCTGCAAAAACGGCACACAGCTTAGTGCCAGCATAACTATACCCACAATAATAACCAAAGGCGCAACTAAAGATATGAGCAGATTGGAAAGCAGAAAATAAATATTAATTTGCTGAAATACAAACACCATCACAGGTAAAGTAAATATCGCCGCTGAAAGAGAAATTGCCGTTGTGTTTATTACATAACAAACGGCTTTATTTAAGCCCTTGCCAAAGATATTTTCGGGAATTTCAGGCAGCTTTTCTGTAAGGAATGCATTCAGCCTAACCCCAAGGGTAGCAACCCCCAGTGTGGCACTAAAGGACAGCATTAAACCTAAATTGCCTATAGCCAACGGGTTAAGAGCTGTTGTAACAATGCCTGCCAAGCCTAAGCTGTTAAGACTGCTGGGGCTTTTCATTATAAAGAACGACAGCAAATAAACAATGCACATTACAGAGGCTCGCATTATTGAATATGTACAGCCTGCAAGTATTGTATAGAATACCACAAAGCCTATGGTAATGCCTGCCGAAATTTTCTTATTCTTTATAAACAGAGACAGAAAAGCGAAAATAAAGCTCATAATTATAGTCAGATGCAAGCCTGATACTACAAGTATGTGGCTTAAGCCGGCAATTCTAAAGCTATCCTTTATACTGCTGTCAAGCTGAGATTTATCACCTAAAAGCAGTGAAATAAGCAAGCCGCCCTGCTCACCGCCTAAAAGCGCTGTGCATTTGTCGGCAACAGCGTTTTTAACATCCGTAAAAACACTGTACCATGGCCTTGAATAGTCGTTATATGTAATTAAACTGCTTTCAACCAAACGGGCATTAATGTAATACCCGTTAGAAATGTCGTGGTTTGTATAGGGTGATTTATATTTTTCTGTAAATTCAGCAGTAAATTTAACCTTTTGGTACCGGTCAATACACAAATCACTGTCTGACCTTATGCGCAGTTTAAGCCTTTGAGGTACGCTTTTTACAGAGCTGTTATTAAGCTGTATATCATTGGTTTCAAAGTAATAATAATACCCTTTGTCGGTTGCCGTGGTTTCTGTAACCGAACCGCTGACAACACCTGTTTCATTATTAATCACCTCAACAGGCGTTACATTAAAGTAATAGAAAACAGAATACCACAGCACTCCTGCACAAACAGAAAGCAAGCCTGCAAGAAGTGCTGTTTTATTCTCTTTTCTATAAAAAATTGATAAAAGAATAGCCGGTACCGAAATACCGGCTAAAATAATAAGTGTAAAGCCACTACCGGTTATCATAGCTACAAGCAGGCCGAGCATATAGCACAGCCCCACTACGAAAAACACCTGCTTCACACAATCACCCTTTACCCTGTTACTTTGGAAATACCGGCAACGGCTCCAAAAAGATAATGTCATCTCTTTTTGCTGCGTCACCCTCTGCCAAAACCGTAGCCTTGCCTACTATGTTGCCGCCAACCTGCTTTGCAAGCTCCTCCAGTGCATATAATGAATGTCCTGTACTGATAACATCATCTACAATAAGCACACGCTTGCCCTTAAGCTGCTCTGCATCGCTTCCGCTTAAATAAAGTGTTTGCTCCTTGGCTGTAGTAATAGACTTGCAGGTAACTGACAGATTATCGGTCATATACAGCTTTTGGGATTTTCTTGCTATTATATATTTTCTGCAGCCCTGTCTTGCCATTTCGTAGCACAGCGGTATTCCCTTTGCTTCGGCTGTAAGTACAATGTCATGCTCGGGACAAATTTTCAACAGCTCTGCCGCTGATTTTTCTGTTACCTCAACATCGTTAAACATAATAAACGCCGCAATGTCAAGAGTGGAGGAAACCTCGCAAAGAGGAAGCTGTCTTTTACAGCCCGCTATAGTCATTTCATAGTATTTCATTTTCTGTTTCTCCCAAATTTAAAAAATCTTTTAATTTTTTTCACTGCTCTTTTGGCATTTCACGCCATATTAGTGTCAAGCACCTTACCGCCAAGCAGATGAAAATGCAAATGGAATACAGTCTGACCGCCGTTAGCACCGCAGTTGCTTACAACCCTGTAGCCGTCACCCAAATTATTCTCAGCCGCTATTTTAGGTATAACCTCAAAAATATGCGAAACAACGCTGCTATTCTCTGCTGTAATTCCGTTCATACTCTCTATATGCTCCTTTGGAATAATAACAATATGAACAGGAGCCTGAGGTGCAATATCATAAAACGCAACTATTTTGTCGTCCTCATAAGCTTTTTTTGACGGAATTTCACCGCTGATAATTTTACAAAAAATACAATCCATTATATTCATAACCTTTCAGACTTTAATATTGCACTGTAAAAGTACAAGCAAAACAAGGGCTGCTAAAAAACACCCTGTCGTTTATGCTTTTACAGCATAAATCCACAAAAATATTTTATCACAATCAGCAACCCTCGTAAAGTTTTTTATATAATTTTGTTAAACCATTTGTACTCTAAGCTAAAAGCACAGTATTATTTAGCTGTTCTGAAAATTCTTTTAAAAATAAACCTAACAAGCGGACCTGCAAAAAACAACTGCCAGAAAAAGGCCATTGGGTAATTTAAAGCTGTTGTTTGCAGCCAGACAGACAAAACCTCGGCACCTGCGTTTTTGAACAGCAGCGTAGCCGCCAAGCTCATAACAGGGCACATAAACGCCACTGATATTGCAGAAATACCCAGCACAATGTGAAAGGGATTGTCGTCCTTAGGGTTTACTATTCTAAAGGTTAAATATTTAGCAATATGACCTACTGCAAAAAAATCAACAATAAAGGCAACAGCCATCATTATTGGCAGTTCATTAATGGCATTTATAAATACAGCATTGCTCATTTTCCCACAGCTTAGTGCAATATTATAGCACACCATAGCGTACACCATAACGAATACCATCATTACGGTAAAAATAACCTCTTGAAATTTAGTCTTTGGCATAAAAAATCCTCCTTAAATGATTAACAAATAACTTGCAGAAATTGTGTTGTTCGTTAATCATCCGGGAGGATGTGCGTTTCCAATAAAACCATATTCTACTTAACATATTCATTGTAGCATAAAATTAAGTATTTGTAAACAGCTGAAAACCGCACCCTTTTTTATCAGACAAAAGGGTTAAACAGTGCCTTTAGCTCTCTTGCGGCGGCAGTAATATTTTTGCTTCCTATTACTGCCGACACTACAGCCACACCGTTAATTCCCGTACCGTTCAGCTGTGAAATGTTACTGCGTTTAATTCCACCTATTGCCACCATAGGAATTTTTACCGCCGAGCGTATTTCCTTTAGCTTGTCAATAGTTACAGGCTTAGTATCTGTTTTTGTAGATGTTTGAAAAACCGCACCTACGCCTATATAGTCTGCACCGTCAAGCTCTGCGTTAATAGCTGCCTGTAAATTATTAGCCGAAACACCTATAATCTTTTCTTCCCCTAAAACAGCCCGTGCAATGTCCGCCGGTAAATCCTTTTGTCCTAAATGAACTCCCTCGGCATTTACTGCGGCGGCAATGTCGAGCCTGTCGTTAATTATAAGAGGTATGCCGTAATATCCGGTTATTCTCTTAAGGGACAATGCCAGCTGATAAAACTCCCTTGAGGTTGCGTGCTTTTCACGAAGCTGTACAACGGTACAGCCGCCTTTTATGGCGTCGTTTACAGCCTGCTCTAGGGTTGGTGCCGTCATAAGACTGCGGTCGGTACATAAATAAAGCGAGTAGTCAATTTTACTTTTATCCATATTCTTACCCAAGGCTAAATGTGCGTTTGTAGGCTCTGCTCCGCACAGCAGGTACAGTATACCTTACTTTTCGGAACAGAATTTAACCTCTTTTCCCTCTAAAATCATATTAGTAGTTCTTACTGCACACATTTTACCACACATTGAGCAGGTATGTCTATCTGCAGGAGGTGTACTTTCAAAATATTCTCTTGCCTTTTCACCGTCAATGGCAATTTCAAACATTCTGTCCCAATCCATTACATGTCTTGCCTCTGCCATTTGGTTGTCAGCATCTCTTGCACCCTTTATTCCCTTTGCAATATCTGCGGCGTGTGCTGCAATTTTACTTGCCACTATGCCCTCCTTAACATCGCTAAGGTCAGGCAGTCTTAAATGCTCGGCAGGCGTTACATAGCACAAGAAGTCTGCACCGCTTGCCGCCGCAATAGCGCCGCCTATAGCACTTGTAATATGGTCATAACCCGGTGCAATATCCGTTACCAACGGGCCAAGCACATAGAACGGTGCGTTGTGGCAAAGTCTTTTTTGCAGCTTCATATTTGCGGCTATTTCGTCCATTGCCATATGTCCCGGGCCCTCAACCATAACCTGAACATCCTTTTCCCATGCTCTTTTTGTAAGGTTGCCCAGCTCTATTAATTCAGAAATCTGTCCGGCGTCTGTGCTGTCGTCAATACAACCTGGGCGCAGAGCGTCACCTAAGCTGATAGTAACATCGTATTCTCTTAAAATATCCAAAACTTCATCGTAATACTCAAAGAAAGGGTTTTCGTTGCCTGTCATAGCCATCCAGGCAAACAACAGTGAGCCGCCACGGGAAACAATATTCATTTTTCTGCCGTCACGCCTAAAGGCCTCTACTGCCCTTTTGTTAATACCGGCGTGTATTGTCATAAAGTCAACGCCCTCTTCTGCATGAGCACGAACAACCCTTAGAAAATCCTGTGCGGAAATTTCAAGCAAATCCTTATCAAGGTAGCCTATTGCGTCGTACATAGGAACTGTGCCTATCATTGCAGGTGATTTTTCAATAAGCTGTGTTCTGAATGTATTGGTTTTGCCGTAGTTACTTAAATCCATAATGGCTTCAGCGCCAAACTTTATAGCCATATCTACCTTTTGCATTTCTACATCATAATTTTTACAGTCGCCCGAAATGCCCAAATTAACATTAATTTTTGTTTTCATACCTGTACCGATTCCCTCAGGTGAAATCGACTTGTGGTTAATATTGCAAGGTATAGCCACCTGTCCGCAGGCTACAAGCTCCATTAGCTTATCCTCTTCAATATTTTCCTTTTTAGCAACTATCTTCATTTCAGGAGTAATTATCCCTTTTTTAGCCGCCTCCATTTGTGTTGCATAATTTCTCATTTACTCAAAACCTTTCATAGAATAATAGCCATAAAAATGGTGCAAGGGGCCATGCCCTTTGCCGATTTCCAGTGAATTTTTTATTGCGTTATAAACATACCTTTTGCCCAGCAAAACAGACTGCTGTATGCTGTTGCCCTTAGCTAAAAACGCCGTAATGGCAGAAGAAAGTGTACAGCCTGTACCGTGGGTGTTTTTTGTGTTAATTCTGGGTGAAGAATACTTATAAAAGCCGTTGCCGTCATACAAAATATCAATGGGCATACCGCCGTAATGTCCGCCCTTTACAAGCACGGCACCGCAACCCATTGCATAAATTTTTTTAGCACACTGCATCATATCCCTTTGAGAATCTATTTTCATTTGTGCTATCAGCTCAGCCTCCGGTATGTTAGGCGTAAGCAGTGTACAGGCAGGTATAATCTCATTTTTAAGCACATCAAGCGCCGCCTCGTCCATTAATGCACAGCCGTCCTTAGCCGACATAACCGGGTCTGCAACAACATTACACGGTGAATATTGTTTTAGTTTTTCTGCAACTGCCTGCATTATAGACGGGCTTTTTATCATTCCTATTTTTACGCCGTCAACAGAAATATCCTCAAATACTGCGTCAATTTGCTGTTTAATAACCTCATCGGGTAAGTCATATACAGAAACAACTCTGCTTGTGTTTTCTGCAACAACAGAGGTTATAACGCTCATTGCATATACGCCGCAGGCACTCATAGCCTTTATGTCTGCCTGTATGCCTGCTCCTGCACTACAGTCGGAGCCGGCAATAGTAAGACAATTTTTCATAAAAATTCCTCACAGCACTTTCATTAACATAATAATAAAAATCATACTCTAAACGCCACAGCAAAAATAAAAGCACCTACATACAATGTACAGGTGCTTTAAATTACTAAACAGCGCATAGCTTATTTAACTGCTCCCTACGGTAGTATTAACTAACAGGTTCAAAGGGTCAGGTTTTACCTTCTCAACTAATCGCCGCCCGGCATTACCAATGTGTGGCGGCTTTAGTCCCCCTGCAAATATTCTTTTTACTTGTATATTCTACAGCAACATATTAGTTTTGTCAACACCGATAAATTCTGCAAAAAGCACAGGGCAACACCTATCGGCGTTGCCCCGCACTGTTATATTTATGACAAAAATGTGTAAACTGGTTGTCTGTAAATTACTTACCGTAGTAAGCCTTTAGATACATTTCCTTGATTTCGGAAATCAATGGGTATCTTGGGTTAGCTCCTGTACACTGGTCATCAAATGCCATTTCTGACATTTCGTCAAGTGTAGCAAGGAAGTCTTCCTCAGAAACACCGTAATCAGCGATTGTCTTCTTAATGCCAACTCTCTCTTTTAGAGCCTCAATCTTATCGATGAACAGGTCAAGTGTCTCCTGGTCGTTCTTACCTGATACGCCGCAGAAGTTAGCACACTCAACATATCTCTCAAGTGTGTGTGGATACTGGTACTGTGAGAATGTACCCATCTTTACAGGTACCGGATCAGCATTGTATCTCATAATCATTGTGATTAGAAGAGCGTTTGCAATACCGTGTGGCAGGTGGTGGTAAGCACCTAGCTTATGTGCCATTGAGTGGCAAACACCTAGGAATGCGTTAGCAAATGCCATACCTGCCATTGTAGAAGCGTCAGCCATCTTCTCTCTTGCGATAGGGTCCTTAGCACCGTTATCGTAAGCTGATGGCAAATATGTGAAGATGTTCTTCATAGCCTTTAGAGCAAGACCGTCTGTGTAGTCTGTAGCCATAACTGAAGCGTATGCCTCAAGTGCATGTGTAAGAGCATCGATACCTGATGCGCTTGTTAGGCCCTTAGGCTGGTTCATCATATTGTCAGCATCGATAATAGCCATATTTGGCATTAGCTGATAGTCAGCCAATGGGTACTTCAAGCCTGTCTTTTCGTCTGTAATAACTGCGAAAGGAGTAACCTCAGAACCTGTACCTGAAGATGTAGGAACAGCAACGAATGTAGCCTTCTCACCCATTGTTGGGAATGTGTAAACTCTCTTACGGATGTCTATATATCTCATAGCCATATCCATAAAGTCTGCTTCTGGGTGCTCATATAGAACCCACATAATCTTACCTGCGTCCATTGCTGAACCACCGCCCATTGCGATGATAACATCAGGCTCAAACAGTCTCATCTGCTGTACGCCTTCCATAGCTGAAGCAAGTGTTGGGTCAGGCTTAACATCGTAGAAGCATGTATGCTCAATACCCATCATATCAAGCTTTTCTTCGATTGGTGCTACATAGCCGTTCTTGTATAGGAACTGGTCAGTAACGATAAATGCCTTTTTCTTGTTCATAACTGTGCCAAGCTCGTCAAGTGCAACCGGCATACAGCCCTTCTTAAAGTAAACCTTTTGTGGTGCTCTAAACCAAAGCATATTCTCTCTCCTCTCAGCTACTGTCTTTGTGTTAATCAGATCCATAACGCCTACGTTATGAGATACTGAGTTACCGCCCCAAGAACCACAGCCAAGTGTTAGTGATGGAGTTAGCTTAAAGTTGTAAAGGTCACCGATACCGCCGTGTGAAGATGGTGTATTAACAAGAATACGGCAAGTCTTCATAGCAGCCTGGTGCTTAGCCATTTTTTCTTTCTCAGCAGGGTGAACATACAGTGAAGCTGTATGACCGTAACCGCCGTCAGCTACCAATACCTCTGCCTTTGCAATAGCGTCGTCAAAGTCCTTAGCCTTGTACATAGCAAGTACAGGAGAAAGCTTCTCGTGAGCGAATTCCTCTGAAATATCTACAGACTCAACTTCACCGATAAGAACCTTTGTTTCCTTTGGTACTTCAACGCCTGCCAGCTGAGCGATTGTGTAAGCGCTCTGGCCAACAATCTTAGCGTTTAATGCGCCGTTGATAAGAATTGTCTTTCTTACCTTGTCCAGCTCTTCGCCCTTTAGGAAGTAGCAGCCTCTGTCCTTAAATTCTTTCTTAACTTCGTTATAAACGCCCTTCAGAACTGTAACTGACTGCTCTGAAGCACAAATCATACCGTTATCAAATGTCTTAGAGTGAATAATTGAGCTAACAGCCATTTTAATGTCTGCTGTGTCGTCAATAATAACAGGTGTGTTACCTGCACCAACGCCAAGAGCCGGCTTACCTGATGAGTAAGCAGCCTTAACCATGCCAGGACCGCCTGTAGCAAGGATTGTATCTGCATCTCTCATTACTTCGTTTGTAAGCTCCAGTGACGGAACATCGATCCAGCCGATAATGCCCTCAGGAGCACCTGCCTTAACAGCAGCCTCCAAAACGATTCTTGCAGCCTCAATAGTAGACTTCTTTGCACGAGGGTGTGGGCTGATGATGATAGCGTTTCTTGTCTTTAAGCAGATAAGTGACTTAAAGATAGCTGTTGATGTTGGGTTTGTTGTAGGAATAACTGCGGCAATAAGACCGATAGGCTCAGCGATAACCTTTGTACCGTAAGCTTTGTCCTCCTCTATAACACCGCAGGTCTTTGTGTTTTTGTAAGCGTTGAAAATATACTCTGCAGCATAGTTGTTCTTGATAACCTTATCTTCAACAACGCCCATACCTGTTTCCTCTACTGCCATTTTAGCAAGCGGGATACGAGCCTTGTTAGCTGCAATAGCTGCTGCCTTAAAGATTTTGTCAACCTGCTCCTGTGTGTAGGTTGCAAATACCTTCTGTGCAGCTCTCATAGCCTGAATCTTTGCCTGAAGAGCTTCAACATTGTCGATTACTTCAGGTACCTTTACTTCTGCTTTTGCTTCAGCATTTTTTGCCATAAATATAGTCCTCCTAGAAATATTTGTTAAGAAATATAACTGACTTCTTTCGGGTGATTAAGCCGTTTCTTCGCTTATCACTGTACCCATTATAATTACTTGTTAAAAAATTGTCAATATCTTTTTTTAAGATATTTTTCACCATTTTTTTCAGAAATTTTCTTTTGAAAAA
>OMNP01000524.1_pt1 | contig 14778 bp, 9 predicted proteins | sample 1673811 | NCBI WGS metagenome assembly OMNP01 (sample SAMEA103958127, study PRJEB25191) | human gut metagenome | biome: human-associated habitat [ENVO:00009003]; feature: intestine environment [ENVO:2100002]; material: feces | place: Germany | collected 2013/2015
TAAACTTTCTCGAGAGGTTGATTCCCTGGAACAAGCGGTCAATGAAATCCCAGATACAGTATACATAAAGAAACCCTTCAAACCAGAAAAGAAGTACTCTGAAAAAATTGAACCAGGTAAAATCTTAGTTTACGATAACAAGAAGCAGCCAACTCTCTTTCCTGATTCCATGCTAAGGCAGCCAGTTATCAGTAATCAAGATTCCCTGGTTCAAATTGTTTTGAAGAAAGATAAGTTGAACTTAAGTCTGTTCAATAAGGAGACTAACACTTATTCAACTAGACTATTCCCAATCGACTTAGATAAGTACAACTATAACTGGTATGAAGGTCAATTAACTCGAAAGAAAGTTGCAAGGTTATCACTTAGTCCATACGTTTATGGCAAATATAGACCTTTCAATAATCTATTCGATATGGGAGCTGGTCTTTCAATCAAGACTAAGAGATTTAATTACAAATTCGGAGTCAATACCTTTTACTACCCAAAGATAAAATCTGGTATAGGTACTGACATCGAATTTCAAATAACGTATAACTTTTAAGTAATGGCAAAGACTATCTCAGAAACTAGAACTACATTAACTCGGGAGGAGCTATCAAACCTATCCCGAGTTTCTAGTGATGTTTTCTTTTTTAGCCTTTTTTGCTATGTGATACATCCAGTAAGAGGAAAGGTAAGATTTGATTTATACCCATTTCAGAAATCAGTTCTCTACAATTTCATTGCCCAACGATTCAATATCATTCTCAAGTTCCGTCAGGCAGGAATTACAGAACTTATTTCAATGTACTGTCTTTGGTTGGCGATGTACCATCCCAACAAAAAGATAAACATTATCTCTATCAAAGACACAACTGCTAAGAAGGTGCTTAAGAAGATTAAGTTCATGTACAAGAATCTTCCATGGTACCTTCAAACTCCCATAATCAATGGTAGAGCTGGAGAATACGGTTCTGCTTCCATGATAGAATTTGATAATGGGTCATTTATTGAATCAATTCCGACATCATCCGAAGCCGGTCGTTCGGAATCCCTTTCTCTTCTGGTAATTGACGAGGCAGCAGTAGTAAGATGGGCTGCTCAAATTTGGGCTGCTGCATTTCCTACTCTTTCCACTGGTGGAGCTGCCATCGTCAATTCCACTCCCTATGGAGTTGGTAATTTCTATCACTCAACTTGGGTAGATGCCATTGCAGGAGGTAATCCTTTTAACCCAATCCGATTATACTGGCAAATGCACCCAGAACGAGATATCAATTGGTATAACCAAATGTCTTCTGCTTTGGGAGCAAAACGAACTGCACAAGAAATTGATGGTGACTTCTTATCATCTGGTAATACAGTCTTCGACTTAGCCGATATTAAAGCTATCGAAGACTGCCTTAGTGATTACCCAGTTATTAAGAAGAGATTTAATGGTCAATACCGACAATTCTGTGAACCCGAATCAGATAAAGAATATTTCATTGGTGCAGACGTTTCAACTGGTAGAGCTTCTGACTACTCTTCATTTACTTGTATGGATAAGCTAGGAGAAGAACAAGTAGTATATAAGGGAAGAATGGCAGTGGGAGCTTATGCTAAGTTACTTGGTGATACTGGGAAGTTGTTTAACTGGGCAGTAATAGCTCCAGAATCCAATGACGTTGGTTTATCAGTAACTTCTAAGCTTCAAGATGAAGGCTACCCTAACCTTTACTACTACCAGAAGATGCTGAAGAAAAAAGGTAAAAGTAGACCTGAAATGGATAAATCCCCTGGTTGGTTAACCACCCAAAAGAATCGTTCAGTGATAATAGAAAACTTGGAAGAAGATATTCGATTAGATCACGTAATCATTAAGGACCCATTCTTTGTACAAGAAGCTTATACCTTCATTTATGATGGTTTAGGTAGACCTGTTGCAATGGGTAAACATAGGGCTAACAATTCAGCTGTAGATGTAGACCTTGAAGGAGATGTATATGCCGATGATGATATCTTTGGAAAAGCAATATGTAATCACATAAGGAAAGGAAAAACTAACGTAATCGTACAACCAAGATGAAAAAGTACTTCAATTTTAGTTGGGGTTGGGGACGTAAGAAGGACCCTTCCAAGAATGGTACATCCTCTAATAAAGAGGAGAAGCCTGCCACATCGATTTCACCTGGTAGGGTTTCAGTTGACGATGATAGCGATAACTTAATTACATCATTACAAGGGTTGACTAAATTAGTTGAACCCTCTTTTCGTGTTGATGTGATACCTTTAATTCGGGATTTATATAAGGTAAATCCTGATATGGGCATTGCATTGCAAGATATGTTTAAGTTAGCTAACACCAGTCATACAGTAACTTTCCCTAATAATACCGATGAAGAGGCTTCAAAGATGAGAGAACATCTTAAGAAAGCCACCAAGGGATGGACCAGATATACTGCTGGTATAGATGGTTTAGTTAATAAAATGATTGTTCAACTTCTTGTAAGTGGGGCAATATCTGTAGAAGGCGTACCAAATGACAAGCTTGATGGATTGGCTACGGTATTATTCCTTAAGCCAGAACACATCAAGTTTAAACGTGAATTAAATGGGGTGTATTCTCCTTACCAAAAGAATATGAATTTCTTTGTTAAGCAACAAGATTACATTAAGCTTAACCCAGAAACCTACTTCTATGTTGGTATGTTCAATGATACCGATGAACCTTATGGAGTTCCTCCATTTATGCCTGCATTGGATTCTCTCAAAGGACAAAATGATATGAAGATTAACTTCAAACATATCATGGAGATTTGTGGTATGGTTGGTTTCTTAGAAGCTAAGATGCAGAAATCTCCACAAAGACCCAACGAGAGTATCAAATCTTATGAATCCAGATTATACCATGAACTCAATATCCTCAAACGTAATGTTAAAGAGGGTATGAAGGATGGAGTAGTTGCTGGTTACATAGATGACCATGAATTCAAACTCAATTCTACTACTAAGGAACTCGGTAATATCGAGAAGCCTTGGAATATGAATCAACAATCTGTAGCAAATGGGTTGGGAGTTAATGGCTCTATCATTGGGGTATCATCTACTACTGGTGAAGGTGCAACGGGTATAATGCTGTCTAAGATGATTAGCCAGTTAAAAAATATCCAAATGCTTGTAGCTTATGTATTAGACCGACTTTATTCTCTAGAACTGCGTCTGGCAGGCTTTAATAATAAGGGGATGAAGATTGATTGGGGAACTTCTACAGTTTCTGATGAAGTTAAAATCCAACAAGGTCTTCAGTATAAGATACAGAACCTTGACTTATTGTATAAGGCAGGTATCATTAGCCAAGAGCAATATGCTTGGGCAATGGGTTATGATTCACCAGATGAAAAGGAACCAAGAGTTTCACTTGAGGACCAATTTGCTAAGGGAGGTAATATAGACCCACAAGAAGGAACTAAGAAGAAACAAAGGCAAGATGATAAAAACCAATCTGCTCGTAGGTCAAGAGATAAGAATAACCCGGCTCCTTCTCGAGGAGACCAAAATACTAAAGCAAGATGAGTAAATTTACAAAGAAAAACAAAGAGCATCTTGATTCTATGGTGATAGGTCAAGGCCATACCATTATGGCTGGGTATATCCCAGAAGCAGTGGGAGCCAAGGCTTTCTCAGAGAATTATTATAAATGGAAAAATCCTACACCGGATTCCATTGCTCAATTTGGGTTTTGGGGAGGGTATATAGATTATAATACTTACTATCCCAACCTAGACAAATCGGAACTAACTCCTAAGGACGAAGAGTTTATCGAACCAATGTTCAGATTACTTTCAGAAACGATTGTATCTAAGAATTGGAACCCGACAGACTTTGGTCAGAATGGAGTACTAAAGGCTTCTATGAAGATGTTGCTTGGTCAAACAGTAAACTGTGACCATGAAACCAACATCGGTAATGCTATTGGTGCTGTATCACAAGTAATGTGGCAGGAATCCTATAAAGACGGTAGCTTTACTATACCCGCTGGTATCAACGGTATTCTGAAAATCGATGGTAAGGCAAACCCAAGAATTGCTAGAGGCATCCTTATGGAACCTCCTTCAATTCATAGTAATTCAGTTACTGTACAATTTAAGTGGGATAAATCCCATCCCCAAATGGAAGATAACGAATTTTATCAGAAACTGGGTACTTATGACTCTAAGGGAGTTATGGTACGTAGAATTGTTACTGAAATTGTTCGTTACCTTGAGACCTCACTAGTTTCACATGGGGCTGATTCATTTGCCCAGAAAATTGGTTCGGATGGTAAAATCATTAACCCAACTTTTGCCAAAAGAACTTGGGCATCCTATGAAGAATATAGGGATGATAAATCGAAGCAATACTTCTTTACTGATTACAAATCGGATTTAACATCATATCAAGAAAAGGACGATACTCAGGGTTCTTTTAATGATAATGATGCCAAGGATAACCATTCAAATAAAAATAACATGAACGAAGAATTACTAAAATTTCTTGAAAGCCTTTTCGGGGATAATATGCTTACCCTGGAAGAAGGTAAAGAGATGAATCAGGAAAATGTAATTGCCTGCATTCAGACTTTGGTATCATCCAGAAACGAATTGCAAACTTCGGTAGATAATCTTACTACAGAGAAAACTTCTCTTACTGAACAGATTACCAACTTGAATGCCGAAGTAGCTAACTTGAAGGAAATGGCAACCGTAGGAAAGAATCACATTGCTTCTCTACGTGAAAATGCCGTAGAAACCTACAAGAAGTTGATGGGTGATAAGGTAGATGAGACAATCGTTACGATGCTCAATGCCGAGACTACTGGTATTACTACTCTTATTTCCTTGACCAAGGATTACCAAGCTCGCTTGGAAGAGAAGTTCCCTCTCACTTGCTCAAAATGTGGTTCTAAGGACGTCAACCGTGCTTCCTCAATTGCTGAGGATGATACCGAGGGTAAAACTGGAACCCAGGGTACTGATACCCAACGGAATTCAGAATCTCCGAGTACTAAGAATGTAATCGATAACTTGTATCGAAACAAAATCAAATAACTAATATAAATAATCCGCGTTATGGAAAAAACTAAAATCGTAAACGACCCTCAGCAACTTACTCTCTTTGGGGAAAGAACCCCGAGAGCGGTGATTTACAAAAGTGAGTCACACAAATTGCACCAGGCTTTCAATGTTAAAGCTGGAGAGAAAATCGTACAGGGTATGCCAGTGGCTTTGAATGAAGAAGGTTTGATTTACCCTTGCACTGATACAGCTACTCAAGTTTATTTGGGTGTAGCAGTAACGGATAACGTTAACCCTGCTTATCAACCTCAAAGAAATTTCCCGGTAGAGGTAACAGTAGCTATGGAAGGTTACATGATTTGTAACTGGGTATCAAACGAAAATATCGAAGCTGGCTATGTAACTCCCGATGGAGAATTGCTTAACGATAGATTCGTAAAAGCTAACCAAGCAACTTCAACCCAGTTCATTGCCCTTAATCCAGCAGAAGAGGCAAATGAGGTAATTCAAGTACTCATCAAATAAGAGAAAAGAAGTTATGGAAAATAAAATAGATATTACAAAGTTGAAGGCTCAGGATTTTATGAATGAGCTGCCGGAAATGGTAAGAAGCTTGGAAGCTGTTCGTTCCGGTTCACAGGACAAGAAGCCTGTAGAGGTAACTTTTGGAGAATTGGTTACCGGTAAATGGGGTATTTCAGAAGATGAACTTTTTGAAAAGATGGGCATCAATCCAAAAGTGGACACGATGCAGAACATCTTTACAATGCCCCAACAGAATATTCGTTGGATTGTTCCGGAAATCATTCGTGCTGCTATCACATTGGGTATGCGCCAGGCTCCGTTCTATCCAAATATCATTGCATCTGACCAACCAATCAATGGTTTACAAGCAATCATGCCGATGGTTAACATGTCGGATGCTGCCCCTGCAAAGGTTAATGAGGCAGAAACTATCCCATTGGGTGATGTTAGCTTCGGACAGAAATCAGTTAGCCTCTTCAAAATCGGAAAAGGTTTCAAACTTACTGATGAAGTTCGTAACTATGTTTCGCTCGATGTCTTGGGAATCTACCTTCGTGATTTTGGTGTTCAGTTGGGTTATGCTCTGGATACTCTGGCTATGGACGTTGCTATCAATGGTAACAACCCTGATGGCTCTGAGTCTGCCCCGGTAATCGGTGTATACGAAACAACTAACGGTATCACTTACAAAGACCTTCTGCGTATTTGGGTACGTGCTGCTCGTATGGGACGTAACTTCCAAACTATGATTGGTGGTGAAGACCAGGCAATCGAAATGCTGAACTTGCCGGAATTCAAAGATCGTCACTCTGGTACTACAGAAGCTACTCTGAATGTTAAGTCTCCTGTTCCCAAGAATGCTGACTTCTACATTCACCCGGGTACACCCGACCAACAGCTGTTGTTGATTGATACCTCTGCTGCCTTGATTAAGCTTACTGCTCGTCAGTTGATGCTTGAATCGGAAAGAATCGTTTCTAACCAGACTCAGGCAATCTATGCAAGCTTGACTACTGGCTTCTCTAAGATGTACCAGGATGCAACTCTATTGCTGGCTGCTGACAAGAAGTTCTCAGAATTCGGATTCCCCGAGTTCATGAACGTAGACCCATATTTGATGGTTAACCTAGAATAATAAGGGACGTCCGGTTTCATCTATATAAATTCCCTGAGAGGGTAGGTAACTAAAAAGACCTATCCTCTCTTTTTAATCATTTTTAAATCTTAGGAAATATGGCTAAAGATAAATATACAGTAACTGTGGGACCAAGAGCTTACAGTTTTCATGACCAATCAACTGGTATTACCGTTTGTAGAGGAGAAGACAAGGAACTCTCTCGTCGTCAATTCCGTGCACCAAAGATTCAGAAGGCAATTGCCTCTGGCCATCTGATTATCATTGCTGATAAATCAGAAATCGAAAAGTATTCAGAGGCCGACATCGAAAAGTTGGATAAGAGACTGAATGCTCAGTTCAAGAAAGGTATGACTCTTGAAAAACTTGCAAAGGGCTATTCCCTGGAAGAACTGAAACTGGTAGCAGGTCTTCATGAAATCGTTGCCGAGAAAGATGATACAGTAGAAACACTTATTCAGGCTTTGCTGGAAGAATTCGAATCCTCTTCTAAAGGGTAATATATGAAAATTACATAAGACAGACTAATATGAATAACAATCTGGACTTTTTGTACGTTACGTCAGGTCTGGAAGTTTCATTCAGAGTCATATCCAAAGTCCCGGCCAAATCCATTTTTGACTGGGACTTTGGCGATGATAAGGGAGAGGTTTTCAATGGTGGAAGACATGTTTCCTATTCTTATGAAACTCCCGGTTTCTATACAGTAACCCTACATGTAACCAACTCTAATGGTTTAGATATCACCGTAGATAAGACTCTGGTAGTTTGTGATTATGGTCATACGGCATTAGCCGATACAATATATAACTTAATCGACCACTATATTCCTTCAGAGATATCAGAGGGAATGACCAGGGAAGATAAATCTATCTACATCACCAAATGGCAATATTATATTGGTCCTCTAGTAAATCACCAAATTCCTGCAGATAAGTATACTGATGAATTATGGTATGAAGCACTAGAAAACCAATTAATAATGGAATTGGCAGCATGGGACTTTCTCAATGTGAAGATACTTAATCTATTAACAAGTACTTCAGAATACCTAAGTCAATTAACTTCTACCAAAGAACAAACTGGTGATGGTACTTCTAAACCCGAACTTGCCCGAGGTGATAGGATAAAACAAATCACTACTGGGCCTACTGAAGTGCAATATTATGATACCTTGGCAGATGCTACAAGTTCCCTATGGAAAACACTTTCTCAAGCAATGCAACCAGGTGGATTAATAGATGAATTAAGGAAGAACCTTTGTATGTTAGCTTCACGATTGGAAATCTACTTACCATTCTGTGATGAAGTATTCAGAACCGTAGTTCCTAAAGTAGTTAACAGAAGGCAACCTGGAGTATTAGATGGGCCAAATCCAAGTGCTCCAGTAAAAGGTGGTAAGAAATCAATCTTAACTAAGTTATGACAAAAGAACCCTGGAGAATGGTAAAGAACCGCTCTTGGGATAGATACAAGAAAATTATCACTGACTTCTTAGATTGGGATGCTGGTAGGCAATCCATAACCTGGGCCAAACATGTTAATCAGCTTCTCAGTCATGCCGAAGACAGTATACCTAAATATTATAACATCCAAATCGAAGCATTGTGTTACTACAATGCTTTCAGAAACTGGCCTATCAACAAGGCAACCGTCTCAGGAGAATTGGATGACGAAAACTTATCAATACTAATTTCTAAATCTTATATAGAACAAATCGGTTATCTTACACCGGAGGGTTATTGGGATTTTAATTGGGAACAAGATAGGTTTGTAATTAATGGTATAACGTATAAGCCTTCTGGAGATACCCAGACTGCTCAGGCAAAGGATGAGGCTTTAGTTTTCATGATTATCCTAAAGAGAGACCGAGATACCAAAATCGAATTTGTAGATTAAAAATTAAGTATATGGCAAAGATGTTAGTACTGAGGTGGACACCAATTACTACAAACAGTGGAATCTGGTTTGATAGTAATCGGGTTATCCTTAATGGTACATCTGGAGTTCATATTGAAATGAAAGGTAATGGCAATGATGTAACGGCATTTCAATCAATGACCGGAAACAAATTTGTCACCTGCTTTCAAGATTACTTCGGTGATATCTGGGATAAAATAATACCTCATCCTGGTATAGGCCAGGTAATGAAATTCCGTGTAAATAAGCTTCCCGATTATGCTTGTATTCGGGGAGATATAGAAGACGGTGGAGATGTAGACCCCGAAAATCCGGATGTACCAATGAATGCCTTCTGTGGTTCAGAGGGAGAACCATTCAGGGATATAGATTCTGAATTCTTACTGGGTCGTCAACGTGCAGTAATTAATCCTTAAATTTTATAAAATATGTATGTAAGTAAGTATTATACCTGCGAAGAAATAGACCAGCGGTTATTACAGGGTTACTATGATGACTTTGTTAAAGCTGGCTTTGGAGGAACTATAAATGAGTTCTGGGCCTTCGTACTTTCTATCAAGAATAAGGTAGATAAGAAAGAAGGATACGACTTATCGAAAAATGATTTTACCGATGAGTTGAAGGCTAAACTTGAGGGCATCGAAGAACATGCAAATTACATCACCAAAGTTTCTCAGCTTGAGAATGATTTGAAATATCAAACTGAGGAAGAAGTTAAACAGATGATTAGTGATTTGGTTGATGGTGCTGATGATGCCCTTGATACTCTTAAAGAGTTGGCAGAGGCATTGGGTAATGACCCCAACTTTGCAACTACTATCACTAATAAATTAACCGACCTTCGTACTGCTTTAACCGAAGAGGTTAATCGTGCTAAGGAAGCCGAAGCTGCTCTGGGTGCTGCAGTAGCCGCAGTTCAGGATAACCTAGAATATGGGTTAGACCAAATCAATAAGAAGATTGATACTGTTAAGGCAGACTTAAAAGCCGAAATCGACAGAGTTGAGAAGAAGGTAGATAAGAATGCTGAAGATATCAAAGACCTTGAAGATAAGGTAAATCAAGGTAATGGTGAACTTGAGAAAGAACTCAAGGACCTTATTCAAAAGGAAAAAGATGAACGTATCGCTGCCGATAATGAGATTAAGGAAAGTGTAAATAACCTTAAGACTCTCCATATCAATGATAAGGCCGCACTCGAGGCAAAGATTGCTGAAGAAACTGCAAATCGTACCAATGCAGATACCGTACTGGATTCTAAGATTAATGAAGAAATCACTAATCGCCAGGCTGATACTTTAGCTCTTCAGGGTAAGATTGACCAAGAGAAGGTAGACCGTCATTCTGAGGACCAAGTTCTTCACAACGAAATCTCTAAAGAGGTAACAGACCGTACCAATGCAGACAATGCTCTTCAAGGTAAGATTGACCAGGAAGCTCAAGCACGTACTGCTGCAGACCAGATATTACAGAACAATATAGATTCAGAGGCCACTACTCGTGCTGCTCAGGATTTAATTCTTGAACACAAAATTGACGATATAAAAGAGCAGGGTGTAGAAGACAAAGAACAATTGCTTAATGCTATTGCTGCCGAGGCTGCTGCTAGAGAAAAAGGTGATAAAGACCTTGATGCTAAGAAGGTAGATAAACGTGAAGGTTATTCTTTGACTAAGAACGACTTTACCGATATCCTCAAAGCTAAGCTTGATGGAATTGAAGAGAAGGCAAACTATATTACCCATCTCTCCCAGCTTATCAATGATGCCGGTTTCCAAACTGAAGAAGAAGTAAATGCTGCTATCCAAAAGATTATTGGTTCAGCACCAGAGGTACTTGATACTCTTAAGGAAATTGCCGATGCCCTTGGAAATGACCCCAACTTTGCAACTACTATCACTAGGAAGTTGGCTGCAATCACAGAACAGGTTAACCAAGAAATCGAAGACCGTATTGCAGGAGACGAGGCAAACAGTGCTGAGGTAGCTGCTGAAGTTCAAGCCCGTAAGGATGCTGACACTGCTCTCGAAACTAAACTGAAAGAATATGTAGACAATAAGTCTGCTACTGGAGATGCTGCACTCGGAGTTGTAAGAGATAACCTTAATAAGGAAATCCAAGACCGTAAAGATGCCGATGCAGTAATTCAGGCTAACTTGGATAAGGAGATTGCCGAAAGAAAGACTGCTGATGAAGCATATACTCAAAGTTTGGCTAATGTTAACCAGCGTATCTCAGACTTGGCTTTGAGTATGCAAGAGTCTATCAATACCTTGCGTAATGAGCTTACCGAGCAGGTAAATGCCAATACTACGGCAATCGCTACTAACCAACATAATATCGAAAGAAATTCAGAGGCAATCACAAATTTAACTAAGACTGTAGGGGATAACTACAAGGAAGTTAAGGATATGATTAACGAGGAAATCGTTGACCGTACGAATGCCGACAGTGCTTTGAGTTCTCGTATCGATACTCTCAATATTGACCTTAATACTGAGAGTGTAGAAAGAAAAGCTGCAGACCAAGTTCTTCAGGTAAATTTGGATAAAGAAGTAGCAGACCGTACTGCAGCTGATAAAGCCTTGAGTACTGAGTTCACTGCTAAGTTGGATAATACTAAGCAGGCTTTGGAATCCGAGGTAGCTAGCCTTAATACTAAGCTTGAACAAGAAAAGGAAAACCGTATTGCTGGTGATAATGCTTTGGGAGCTCGTATTGATTCTCTAGAGGCAGGTAATACCGATGCTATGAATGAATTAAAAGCAAAGGTAAATGCTAATACTACTGCTATTAATGCAGAGAAAGACCGAGCAATTGCCAAAGAGACTTCACTTGAGGCAAAGATTGATACCAACCTTCAGAACCATAAAGATGATATGGCGGGTATCAACCAAGCTATACTTACCGAAAAGAATGACCGCTTAGCTGGTGATACTGAGTTGCAGAATAATATCGATAAGGAAGCTACAGAACGTGCTAACCAAGATACCCTTATTAATAATGCTATTGCTCAGGAAAAAGCAGATAGAATTGCTGCTGACCAAGCCTTAGATTCTAAGAAGGTAGATAAGGTAGACGGTAAAGTACTTTCTTCAAATGACTTTACTGATTTACTCTTTGCTAAGTTGGATGGCATTGAGGAACATGCTAACTATATCACAAAGGTATCTGAATTGTTGAATGATTCGGATTTCCAAAATTCTGAACAAGTAGAGGCAGCAATTCAAAAAATTATTGGCTCTGCTCCAGAAGTACTTGACACTTTGGCAGAGATTGCTAAGGCTCTTGGAGATGACCCCAACTTTGCAACTACAATGACTGCTAAGCTTACCGAGTTGGAGAATAAGCTTGAAGCTGAAAAGAATCTGCGTGAACAAGGAGATAATACTCTGCAACAGACTTTCACTAACTTAAGTAATACTCTTACTACTACGGTAAATGAGTTGAGAACTTTCGTAACTGAAACTCGTACGGAGCTGTTAACTTCCTTGAATGCTACCAATGCTCTGGTAACTCAGAATGCTGCCAATATTCAACGTAATCTGGAATTGATTCAGGGTATTCAGGATAACATTAATGGTAACTATACTGCCATTACCGATTTGCTGAATAATGAAATCGCTGCTCGTAAGGCTGAGGATATTCGATTAGAAGCAAAGATTGACCAGAATACTTCTGACTTAAATACAGAGAGAGAGGAAAGAAAGGCCGCAGATAAAGTTCTCCAGGATAACATCGATGCAGAAGAAGCTGCCCGTATTGCTGCCGATACAGCTTTGGGTAAACGTATCGATAAAGAAATTCAGGACAGAACCGATGCTGATACTGCCTTAGATAATAAGTTCACTAACATTACCGATGACCATGAAGAAAGACTGGTAGCTGAAGAAGGTACTTCTGATGCTTTGCCTGATACCATGGTTACCGATGTTAGTACTGTAACCCGAACAGGTACTCAGCTTTCTTTCAAGGTAAAGACTTCAACCAAGGATAATGCAAATAACCAATATGGTGAAGAAGTAGAAGCTACCAAGAACTTACTCCCGGTAACTCAAACTCTTGCAGGAGTTATGTCTGCCGCAGACAAGGTTAAGTTAGATGGGTTAGACCCAAATTCTTTAACTGATCTCTCTGCAGCTTCTGATGCTAATAAGGTAACAGTAACCGTAACTAAGGATAACGGTTTGAATGCTGATACTACCGAAACTTTCGATTTGCCTCAGGTATCGGCTACTAAGGCTGGTACGATGACTGCGAAAGATAAGGTTGAGTTAGATAGAATCTCTACGGCTAACTTTGCTCTTGGTGCAGTAACTCCCAATGAAACTACTGTTGGCATAGCTGCTACTAAGACCATAGTTGAAGATGGTACAGTAGAACAGAATCCTATTACATTGCCTGCCTCTACTGCAGAGAAAGCTGGTGTACAAACTGCAGCAGATAAGAAGCTGTTTGATTCTCTTCCTGAGAAGTTTATAAGTTATCATAGGAATTCAGTTCCTTATTCAAACCATGTAGACTTAGTATCTCAACCCTCAACTTTTAATAGAGATACTGGAGTATATGAATTAAAGGGCACTAATAATATCAGTATATCAGAGGCAACTAAAGAGAAAGCTGGTGTAATGACCGCCCAAGATAAAGTTAATCTGGATGAGACATTACCCAATGCTATTGCTCAAGAGGTTCAGGACCGTAAAGATGCTATCGAAGCTTTGGACGGTAAATCAGAAGCCGCTCTTGCTCAAGAAGTAGCTGATAGAAAAGCTGCAGATACTGCTTTAGATACCAAGTTTACTAAAGCTGTAAACGATGAAGCAACTGCTCGTACTTCTGCTGATACTGCATTGGGTGCAAGGATTGATAAAGAGATTGCCGATAGAACTGCGGCAGATACTGCCCTTGAAACTAAGTTACAGAATAATATTAACACTCTAGAAGCTAAGCATGATGCCTTTGTAGCAACTAAGGGTAAGGCTGATGGCTTTGCTCCATTGGATGGGAATGGGTTAGTACCTGCTAACCATTTGCCTTCATATGTAGATGATGTACTTGAAGTATATGCTACCTATGATGTAAGCCCCACTGGAGGTCTTACTAATGTTCAATTGTATACGGATGCAGGTCACCAAACTCCCGTAGTTGGAGAATCTGGTAAGATTTATATAAATGTTGCCGATGGTGAACCTCCATACCAATTCCGTTGGTCAGGTACTAAATTCGTAGACAGTAATACTTCGTCTCTTATCATTGGGGAAATCGCAGGTACTGCTTTCGAAGGTAGTAGAGGTAAGCATCTTGAGGATGTGGTATCTAGCATGCCTAAAAATTTAATTAGTAAGGTTTCAATAGCTAACAAAAATAAGCGTAATGTTATTATCTTATGTAACTATTCTGCTACGGATGGTCAAGGGCATTACATTGATAAACCCGATGGGATGGTAATCCCTCTAACTCCAGCCACTACTAAAGAAGCTGGTCTGATGGATGCCGATAGTGTAATAAAGCTTAATCAAACCTTACCAGATGCTATTGAAGCTGAACAAGAGGCCCGTATTGCAAAAGATAATGCTCATGATACCTTTAATAGTTCTCTTCCAGGAATTATTCTTACTGGATTCACTCTTACCCATAATTCAACTAATGTAAGAGCTACTCTTAATAATAAAACTAAGAGTGCAGAGGGTAAGACTTATGAAGGTGCTACAGATTTAATTAGAGATATACTTGCAGCAACTAAGACTACTGCAGGTGTAATGACTGCAGCAGATAAGACTAACTTGGATAATACCGTACAGGGGTTGGCAAATGAGATTACCAATAGAACTAATGCCATCAATGCTCTTCGTACAGAATTGAAAACTTACGTTGACGATTTGATTGCCGATACTGGTTCAGATGTAACTGCCTTAGAAACTAAGGTAAATGACCATATTGCCAATAAATCTAATCCTCATGGAGTTACCAAATCCCAGGTTGGTTTGGGTAATGCTTCCAATACTTCGGATGCAAATAAGCCAGTATCTACTGCTCAGGCTGCTGCTATTGCCGATGCTAAGGCTGCAGGTACTGCTGCTCAAACTTCTATCAATAACCATGCAGGTAGAAAGGATAATCCTCATACAGTAACTAGAGCTCAATTGGGATTGGCAACTACTGACCAGGTAGTATTTGCTA
>OMNP01000540.1_pt1 | contig 14400 bp, 14 predicted proteins | sample 1673811 | NCBI WGS metagenome assembly OMNP01 (sample SAMEA103958127, study PRJEB25191) | human gut metagenome | biome: human-associated habitat [ENVO:00009003]; feature: intestine environment [ENVO:2100002]; material: feces | place: Germany | collected 2013/2015
TCCTACGCGAAAGGCTACCTCTGCGATGAGGTCAACCACTACAAAACGCTGACCTATACAGATGAATCGACCTACCACATCCACGCCGAGCAGGAAAGCCAAGACGAAGTGCTGAAATCTGGTTTTAGTTTGCAGAAGTTGGTTTCGACCACCGGTCAGCCAAGCCCGGCACTGAAGCTGGAGGGTGCGGGCTTTACCGTTTACCGCATTTCCAAACTGAGCAAGGCCGCGCAGTTCAAGCAGAACCCGGATGGCAGCTACAATGCACAAAGCATTTTGGACGCCTACCGCAAGGACAACTACGATAACGCCACACTAAAATACGATTTCACCGCCGAGGGACAAGCCATCGCCAATATGTTCGAGAGCAGCACCGATACGGTCAACGCCTATAACGCGACCTTGACCGCAGACGGCGACTACGCCAACGGCAGGGGCAACGGCTGGATGCCTACGGATCAGCCCGCCGAGTATAGGCTGGGAGAAATGTTCACGAACGATGAGGGCATCTTCCGCGTTGAGGGGCTGCCGTATGGGCAATACCTTATTGTCGAAACTACTATTCCGAAAGACGTATTCCAGTGCGACCCGTTCATCGTGACAGTGGACGCCAACAGCCCGCAGAGCCGATTCACGGTTCCGGCGGGCTGTGTCATTACAGCCACCAATAACTATATGACCTACAACGTACTGGATGAGGAATTGGAGGGCTATTTGCAGCTTATCAAGACCGACACCGAAACCGGCAAGGCGGTCAAAATCGCTAACACCTCTTTTGCCTTGTACAAATTAGATGACAAGGGTAATAAGACCCGCATTTCCATGATCGACCCCGCCAGCGGCAGCGCCACCAAGAAAACGGATGTGTTCTACACCGATGCAGACGGCCTTATGAAAACACCCGAAAAACTGCCGCTGGGCAGATATTTGATTGAAGAACTGCAAGGCCCGGAAGGCTATTTCAACGATCCTGCCTACTCGGTGAAGTTTGAAATCAAGTCCGACCGCGTCTGGCAGGTCGTGGGCAATGCCACCAACGACATGGATGAGTACATCGTTACGGAGAAATACTGCAACCACGAAACGCTCGGTCAGCTTACCATCCGAAAACAGGGCAATATCCTGACCGACTACCAAGATGGACAGTTCATCTACACGCAGGACAACCTTGCAGGCGCGGTGTACGAAATTCACGCTGCAGCCGACATTGCCACACCAGACCGCCAAGGCACTTACTGGTACAAATCCGGCGATTTGGTGGCAACTGTTACCACCGGCGCGGAGGGTCAGGTGGACGAAGTAAAATTCAGCCCCACCCGCACACAGGCTACCTATGATTTCTTGAAAATTACCCATGATGGCACCAAAGGCGAAGTCACCGTGACCCTGCCGCTGGGCAAGTACACCATTACCGAGGTTCAAGCGCCGTATGGTTTTGTGCTGACCCAGCAGAGCTACACTGTGGAATTCGGCTGGGACAACCAGAAAAATGACATTGTGCTGGCAAAAACCATTGTCAGCCACGAGCAGGACGGCGACAAGGAATGTTCGTACAGCATTGTGAATGTCAAGGACGCCTCGGATGCCCACAAGAATGGGCAGACACTTGTGTTTGAAAATGCGCGGGTGCTGCCCACGCCAGAAAAGCCCGGCGATAAAGTCAGCAAAATCGGTGTAGGCATTTACAAGCAGGACCGTGAGGCGCTGACCTATCTGGCAGGAGCCGTATATGAACTCTACACCGTGGATGACATTTTCTCCGCAGACGGTACAAAGCTGCTGGACGCCGGTACAAAGCTGGCCACCAGTAGCACAACCAACGCCAGCGGTTTTACTTGGTTTGATGTGGACGTGCCGATTCGCGGCGAATATTACATTGACCCTGCAGGTCCGCGAAGCACCAGCCGCGAGAACAGCGGCAGATACCGCATTGTGGAAATCACCGCCCCTGCGGGTTACCTGCTGGACAGCACCCCTATGGAAGTTTCCTTCACCTATGAAGGTCAGCAAATCGCGTGGCAGGTCGTGGACGCTACGAACACCAACCTGCGCACCAGTGTGGACATTTCCAAGCAGGACATCACCAACGGCAAGGAACTGCCCGGTGCAAAGCTGGAAATCCGCGATGCAGACGGCAGTCTGGTCGAGGGCTGGACCTCCGGCAAAGTGCCGCACACCGTGCGAGGTCTGGAACTTGAAAAAGAGTACACCCTGACGGAGAAACGTGCCCCGGACGGCTATGCCGAAGCCGAAAGCATCGTGTTCAAGCTGGTGCAGGAAGGTACAGAGCAGGTCAATGAGGTATATGTGAAATCCGACGATGATTGGGTAAAACTCGACGATGCCACAATCATCATGCAGGATGCGCCTGTGTTGGATATCGACAAAACGGACATTGCGGGTAATCTGCTGCCGGGTGCTACGCTGACGATCCGTGATGCGAATGATGAGGTCGTCGACACTTGGACAACCGACTACAAAACGCATAGTGTTCCCATCTCGGATGAATTTATCAAGCTGTCGGATGGCAACAAGGAGTACATCTACACCCTGACCGAGGATGCCGCCCCGGCCGGCTTTGAAATTGCCGAATCAGTGCAGTTCAAGTTGGAAACCGTTGATGACGGGATTTCTCTTTTCGTCCGCGAAAATGCCGATGCCGAATGGGTGCGCGCCGACAAACGCCTGATTCAGATGATTGACGAAGCTACACCCCGTGAGGACACGCCCACACCGACTCCGGCTCCCACACCGCAGCCGACGCCCGCTGCAACCCCGGCACCTACTCCTGCGCCTACGCCGCATAAGGTGCAGACCCTCCCGCAGACAGGAGATGGTTTCCCGCTGCTGGCTATTGTGGTCGTGTCTCTTGCGTCTGCGACAGGTATCGTGCTGCTGACCGTTAAGCAGAAAAATGCGCTGAAAGAAACTTCTGATGAGGAGGATGCCGATGAAAGTGCTGATCGTTGAACCCGGAAAATACCCCCGCGAAGCCGACATTGAACACACCCTTGAAGCCGAGCAGGCAGTTGTCGGCGGCACCATCGAGGCCGTGTACCCTTGGCGGGATAGCGCCTGTATCGTCTGTAATGACAACGGCATTGCAGAAAACCTGCCGCTGAACCGTATGCTGGGCGACTATGACATTATCCACGGCACATTTTTCGTCTGCGGGCTGACCAGCAACGATTTTACTGACCTTACCCCGCAGCAGATGAAGCGCTACGAGGAACTGTACCACGACCCGCAGCTGTTTTTCCTGCTGGGCAAGACCCTGTGCGTGGAACACACTACCCCGGAAGAATATGCCCGTGTTATGACCCCGCCGCCGAACACAAAAGAAAGCCACGAAAGATAAGGAGAAAGTACCTATGAACGACATTTTTGAAAACACCGAAACCATGAAAGAAAACGAACATCCCCGTTTTTACACCGCAGAATCCGTTATGCGCGGGCATCCCGACAAGCTGTGCGACCTTATTGCCGACAGCGTGCTGGACGCCTGTCTGCAGCATGATCCCGCCAGCCGCGTGGCCTGTGAGGTAATGGCAACCCACGGTCACATTATTGTGGCGGGCGAAATCACGACCAGCGCTAAGCCGGATGTGTTCAACATCGTCCGCGACACCCTGCGGGATGTCGGCTATGACCCGAAGGCGTACCAAATCGACTGCTACATCCACGACCAGAGTCCCGACATTGCGGGCGCTGTCGAGCCGGAATTGGCTGAGGGAGAGGACGAGGACACCCTCGGTGCGGGCGATCAGGGCGTTATGGTCGGCTACGCCTGCAACGAAACGCCCGAATATCTGCCGATGCCGGTGGTTGCCGCCCAGCGCCTTGTAACGCTGCTGGAAATCTCCCGCATGACCGGCGTTATCCCCGACATCGGTCCGGACGGCAAGGTGCAGGTCACGATGGAATACAACGGCGACACGCCTGTGCGCATCACCACAGTGGTCGTTTCTGTCCAGCACAAGGAGGACACCGACATCAATAAGCTGGCGGATCTGCTGGACGAATATGTGTTCCCGCTGGCCTTTGACGGTATGCCCGCCGACGACGCGGAAATCATCCTGAACCCCAGCGGTAAGTTTGTGCAGGGCGGCCCGGATGCCGATACCGGCTTGACCGGGCGCAAGCTCATGGTGGACAGCTACGGCACATTTGCGCCCCACGGCGGCGGTGCGTTCAGCGGCAAGGATGCCACCAAGGTAGACCGCAGCGGCGCATATATGGCGCGGTACATTGCCAAAAACATGGTCGCCGCCCATCTTGCCGACCGCTGTCAGGTCACGCTGGCCTACGCCATCGGGGAGAAAGAGCCTGTCATGGTGGATGTGAATACGTTTGGCACAGGTGGTCCCTGCGAGGATGATTGCCTGTCGGCCGCTGTGCGCAAGGCGTATGACCTGACCCCTGCGGGCATCATCAAGCAGTTGAACCTGCTGAACCCCATTTACAGCCGCACGGCGGCGGGCGGTCACTTCGGACGCGAGGATTTTCCGTGGGAAAATATCGAACGTATGAGCGATCTCGCCGCTTACATTGTGTAATTGCCGCGCGTCAGCAAAGAGCAGGTCAATGCCGCCAACCGGATGACGGCGATAGAATTTCTGCGGAGGTACCGCCCCGGTTCGCTGGTGAAAAGCAGTGCGCGGGGCGAGTACCAGCTTGCGGAGCATGACAGCTTCAAGATAAACGGCGAATCCAGTGTGTGGCACTGGAAAAGCCGCGACATCGGCGGCAAGTCGGCGCTGAAATATTTGATTTATGTGGAAGGTGTACCGTTTGTAGAGGCGGTGCAGCTGTTATGTGAAGAAAGCCCGATGTACATCCCAGTGCAGCATGAAGCGGTGGAGCGCGAGCGCCCACAGTTTAAACTCCCCCGAAAAGCACCCACCAATGACCGCGTAACGCGGTATCTGCTGGGGCGCGGCATCTCACTGCCCACGATTCGCTACTGTATTGAGAGAAAAATTCTGTACGAAAGTGCAGAATATCACAACTGTGTTTTCTTGGGCAAAGACCCGCAGGGTGTTCCGAAATATGCGGCTCTGCGCGGTATTTATGACTATGGGAAACCGTTCAAGAGGGAGGCTCCCGGCAGTCAGAAACAGTACGGTTTCTGCATCCCGCCGATGCAGCCCGGCACTACCGTGGCCGTGTTTGAAGCCGCCATAGATGCCATGGCCGAGATGACGCTCTGCGGCGATGCGGCGGACAAATACCGTCTGTCGCTGGGCGGGGTCTCGTCCTCCGGCAAAGAGCCTCTGGCCTTGCAAGAATTTCTGCGCCAGCACCCGGAGATCACCACGATAGAACTGCGGCTGGACAACGATGCCAAAGGGCGCATGGCGAGTGTCAACATTCAGAACCTTTACCGAGAAAAGTATCAAGTTTGCGACCTGCCGCCCGACATCGAGAATGGAGATTACGCTGATATGGCAAAAAACAACCTGATGGCAAGAACTGCCGCCCACCGCGCGGCGGCTTGCCGATAGAGAGAAATCAACATGAAAGTTAGAAATCGTTCGCCCACTTATAGGGCATAAACAGGAGGTAAATCGTTATGGCTGTGTTCCGTGTACAAAAGACGCAAAATTATACCATTATGTCCAACCATCATCTGCGCAACAAGGCTCTTTCGCTCAAGGCGAAGGGGCTTTTATCTTTGATGCTGTCTCTGCCCGAAGATTGGGATTATACCACGCGCGGGTTGGCGTCCATCTGCAAAGAGGGCGTGGACAGCGTGTGTGCCACCGTGCGCGAGTTAGAAGCGGCGGGGTATATTATCCGCCGCCGCATCCGCGACAAGAACGGTCAGATGCGCGGTATGGAGTACACGGTTTTAGAGCAGCCGCAGCCCCCGGAACAGGACGAGCCTAGCTGTGCCCAACCAAAACAGACAGAGCCTAAACGGGAAAAACCTGTACAGGAAAATCCTGCACAATTAAATACTAAAGAAATAAAGAAAGAAGAAACAAATAACGTATCGAATCCTATCCGCGCGGCGGGCCAGCGGACAGAGTACCGCGCCCTGCTGCTGAAAAATATCGAGTATCCGATTTTGGCGCAGAATAACCCGATGGATACGATGCGATTGGATGAACTGGTGGAGTTGATGCTGGATGTGGTTTGTTCCAGACGGGCGGCTATCCGCATTTCGGGTGAGGAAATGCCTGCAGAAGTAGTAAAATCTCGATTCCTAAAATTGGGCGCGGAACACATCCAGTATGTTCTGGATTGCCTCAAGGACAACCCGCCCCGCATCCGAAACATCAAGCAATACTTACTGGCGGCGCTCTACAATGCGCCGCTGACGATAGAAAACTACTATGCCGCGCAGATCGACCACGACCTGTGCGGCGGAAAGAGGTGACGTGATTTGCAGATGAAATTTTATTCTCCGCTGACTGCGGACTTTTTCCCAAATGACACCGAGAATTTGGACGATGACTACAGCGAATACGAGGGTATCCCTTACACCGGCAAAGAACTGACCGGCTACCGCGATGTTATCCGCGATGCCATCTACGAGGATGTCAAAGACTTTTACGGCGATCTGATGCGATATTACCGCGAGGATGATCCCGTCCGCCGCAAGGTCGTCCGCGCCGTTCCTAACGTGGACGAGGTAAACGGTGAACTGGTCGGCTCCCTGTGGGTCGATACGGACGCGCCACTGACCGCCGAGGAACAGGCCGTGTTCTGCGCATATATTTCCGGTCAGTACAGCGACGGCTGGGGCGAGGGCTTTGAACAGCGGGAAATCGATGTTGGGGACGGTAAGCTGTATGTCCATTTCTGGCAGGATCACGATTTTGAACTGAAACGCGATGTGCCGGATATGACCGAATTCAACAAACTGCTGAACCGCCCGAAGAAGCCCAGGATGCAGCTGATTGGGCAGGACGGCAACATTTTCGCCATCATGGGTCGCGCATCCCGGCTGCTGAAAAGCAGCGGGCAAGGTGACAAAGCCAAAGAAATGCGTGACCGCGTTATGTCCTGCGACAGCTACCAGAAAGCACTCAGCATCGTTTCCGAGTATGTGGAAACCGAACTGTCGCCCAGCCCTACGCCCAAGCGTGACCGAGGTGATGCCAGATGAAGAAATACGAGATCAGCGACATTGCCCATCCCGACAATCCCAACCTGCACCGCATCCGCGCGGTGACGGACTTGACCGAGGATGTCCTTGCTGGGATGCTCGGCGGTTATGTGGAAAGCTATGACAACCTCGACCAAGAGGGACGCGCATGGATTTCGGAAGATGCCATCGCCTGTGAAAATGCAGTTGTCTGCGGTGATGCAGTCCTTACAGATCGCGCCGTTGCAAAGGGCTGCGCCTATGTTGGAAAGAACGCAACCGTAATGGGGGATGCGACTGTGCAGGATGATGCCATCGTATGCGGCGGGGTCATTATGGGAAAAAGCTGTGTCTGCGGGTATGCCGTGATTCGGCAGGATGAGCAAACCTTGTGCGCACCGATCATTGACGGCAGCACCCGCATCTATGGCGAAATCTCTGGCAATGTTGTTTGCCGCGGCAATGCCGTTGTCCTGCCTGGCACCAAGCTGGACAACAGGACGCAGGACTGCTTTGTACTCGAAGATGACCGTGTTTCTGTGCAGACGGCAAGCCGGACCCCGCCCCCGAAAGAACCCCGTACCCATGATTTTGAACGATAAGAAAGAAGGATGCCTTTGACGAACACTCCCGAAACGCTCAACATTCTCAACCCGGATTTCCGGATGCCCGAACACTGCGGCGGTGACCGCTGGTCGATTTTGCACGGGGATTCTTTGCAGATCCTCCGCCAGTTTGTGCCGAACAGCTTCGATGCCATCATCACCGACCCGCCCTATGCCAGCGGCGGCAGCAGCCAGACCACCAAGAACCGCAGCACCAGCGAAAAGTACAGCAGCATGAGCAAGGAAAAGGCGCTGCCCGACTTCGATTCTGACCAGATGGATCAGCTGAGTTGGATGTTCTGGACGGCGGCATGGCTGCAGGATACCCGCCGCATTGCCAAGCCCGGCGCGCCTGTCTGCCTGTTCATCGATTGGCGGCAGTTGCCCGCCATGACGCTGGCTTTGCAGTGGGCAGGCTGGACCTGGCGCGGTGTAGCCGTGTGGGATAAAGTCGCTAGCCGTCCACAGAAAGGACGCTTCCGCCAGCAGTCTGAGTACATCGTGTGGGGGTCCAACGGCAAAATGCCGCTTGAGAGAAATGTTGGGTGTCTGCCGGGCGTGTTCCGTTACCCGAATCCCCAGAACCGCATCCATGTCACCGAAAAGCCCTTGCAGCTTATGCGGGATGTAGTGCAGATTTGTGAGCCGGGCGGGCGCATCCTTGACCCCTTTGCCGGGGCAGGTACTACCGTGCTGGCCGCTGTGCAGGAAGGCTATGAGGCTGTCGGCATTGAAATGTCGGATGCCTACTTCCAACGCAGCACTGAACGGCTGAAAACTGCCCTTGAATCCGAAGTGAATCAGAACTGATTCACTTTTGACCGCCAACTTAAAAATAGTGAATCAAATCTGATTCACTCCCGAAATTCAGAAAGGAACCACGAAAATGAAACGACCTTGGGCTTTTATCTGCGCCAGCGAGGGCGCGACATCCAAACACCTGCGCAACTATTGCCGCGAGGTGTACCTGCTGGGCTACCTGCCTGTATGCCCCAAATTGCAGGACAGCCAGTATTTGGTGCTGGAAGATGCCGTGGAACGCAGCGAATACACCGCCATTGTGCGGGATAAGCTGCTGCGCTGCCCGATGCTGGTGGTCTGCAGCCGCAATCAGGATGCGACCACCAACGCGCAGATCGGTTTGGCACAGAAATACAACCGCATCGTGACAACCTTGGACGGTTTGAAGAAAGCCGTTTCGGAGGGCGACGACCTTGTGTCATGAATGGCGCTGGGGGGTGTGTTTGGCTAGCATAGCGTCTGGTCGACCAGACGCACATTTTGGGGATGCCCCAAACCCCTGCCGTGCGTAAACGCAGATTTGTTGTCTCATTCCATGTCGATGAGAATGAATTATCATTCTTGAATCGGCAGGTTGCGGCCAGCAGTCTGAACCGAGAGGAATACCTGCGCACGCTCATTGCAGGCAAAGCAATCCATCCGCGCCCCTGCACGCACCACGCCGATCTGCTCCGCAAGGTGGCAGGGCTGTGCAACAATGCAAATCAGCTTGCCCACCGTGCCAACAGTACCGGAACAGCAGGGCAGGGGAGTGTGGATGAAATGACCCGGCTAACCCAAGAAGTTTGGCGGGAAGTAAAAGAAAACTGGTAAAGGAGTCACTATGAAAAATGGCTTACACATCCGTGATCCCTGTGCGCCGCCTTGACCGCACAGTGGACTATGTACAAAACAAAGCAAAAACGACACCGAAATCACTGGAAGAAGCTGTGGACTATGCGGCAAACCGGGATAAAACCGAATCAGCCTGTTTTGAAACAGGACTGGGCTGCACAACCACCAGCGCCTTTGAAGATATGCGATTGAATACGCTTCGCTGGCACAAAGAAACCGGTGTGCAGGGATACCATCTTGTCCAGAGTTTTGCGGAAGGGGAGGTAACTCCGGAACTTGCGCACCAGATCGGTGTCGAATTTGCGGAACAGCTATTGCTTGGGAAATACCAAGCAATTGTGACAACGCATTTGAACACTAAGCATTACCACAACCACATTGTATGGAGCGCCGTCAGCTTGGAGGATGGAAAGAAGTACCACAGCAACAGTAAAAGTTACTATACCGAAGTACGCGCACTTTCGGATGCACTCTGCCAAAAGTATGGGCTTTCCATCATCGAAACACCGGAAGCGCTGCGTGGAAAGCGGCAATATGAAAAGTGGAGGGCTGAGGAAAACAACCAACCCACATGGCGCACTGCCATCCGGCAGGATGTGGACGAAGCAATTCAACAAAGCCTTACATGGCGGCAATTTCTTAGTGCAATGGAACGCAAAGGGTATGAAGTCCGCATGGGGCGCAAGTATCCCGTTTTGCGTCCGCCCGGAAAGGAGCGCTTTGTTCGCTTCAAAACGCTGGGCAAGCGGTACACGCCAGAAGCCATCCAGACGCGCATCCTGTATCCACAAAACTATCGCCCGTATGTGGAAAAAGCTCCTTCCGTTCAACATGGCCGTCTGCACAGCGGGAAGAAGCCCCATCGCAAGCTGACCGGGCTGCGGGCGTTGTATTATCGCTATCTATACGAATTGGGTGCGATCCCTCGCAAGCCGCGCCGCCCCAGCTATGTCGTGCGGCAGGATGCCTACAAGTTAGACCAGCGCATCCGGCAGATGGAGTTTTTATCTAAGAACAACATTGACACGCTGGCACAGCTGGAAACCTACCGACAAGCCAAGCTGGGTGAAATTATCCAGCTCACTGCAGAAAGAAAATCACTGTATAAAACAAACCCAGACAGCCCACGCATCCAGCAAGTCAACACAGCCCTAAAGCAGCTTCGCCAAGAAGAACGGCTCTGCCGCAAAATCGCGGAACACTCCCTAGAGGTGCAGCAGCACCTCACCGAAGCCCGCTGTGACCGCGCTGAACAGCAACAGCGCGAACAGGAACACGAGCGTGACCGTCTACCCAACATTGATTTGACACTGTAATCTTGAAAGGAGACTGCCTATGAAATATCCCAACAAAGACTACATCGAACACCTGCGCCGTAAGTATCCGCCCGGTACCCGGCTGCAACTCAGCTGTATGGAAGATGAATTTCCCGTGCCGCCCGGTTCTATGGGCACGGTGGAATGTATCGACGACGCTGGGCAAATCCATGTAGATTGGGACTGCGGGCGCAGCCTTGCGCTTATCCCCGGTGTGGACTCGTTCAGCCGCTTGCCCTCGCCCAAAGAAAAGGCCGGTGATGCCAGATGAATTACGGCTCTGAACCCGCAGACCAGGTCGTCCGCTACTCGCTGGAGGGTGCAGAGTTTGCCCTGCGCATCTCCGGCACCGCTGCGAAAAACTTCTTTATTTTCGCACAGGCAGTGCTGCACGACAGCAAAAAGACCCACGGCAAAACGCACCTAATTCGTTTGCTGAAAGAGCAGAAGCCGCTGAAATTTTTCACGGTAGACAAAGACCGTATGCACGATTTTGCCCGCGCCGCCAAGGCGCATGGGCTGCTGTTCTGCCCCATCCGTGACAAGATGGACCCCAATCACATTGAGATCGCCATTTTACAGGATGATGCCTCCAAGGCCAACCGCATTATCGATAAGCTGCAACTGGCTATTGTGGACACCGGCACGGCAGAACTTATCGACACTGTGCAGCAGGAGCGTGGTGAAACCGCTCCGGAAACCGAGCGCGTCCAGACCGAGGATGGTGCGGTAGATTTTGAGGTCGGCGCAGACGAGGAACAGTTCAACATGGGTTTTCCGCAGGGCTCGGAGAACGCCAGTCCGTCCGAGCCTTTCTCCGACAGCAGCAAATCTTTTGCAAACTCGCCGTCGCCGCGCGCCGATCAGCTTCGGGCCAAGGGTGAGCGCCCCAGCGTGCGCATGGAATTAAGCGACATCACCGCCTACCTGCGCCGAAAGGTCGAGCCGCCGAAAGACCGTATGCCGAAGATGCCCGTAAAAATCAAGCGAAAGGAGAAAACACTGTAAATGGACTTGAATAAATATCTCAACAACGCCGCACCGTCAGAACCGCAGTATTCTAAGGAAGAATACGCTGCCATGAAGAAAACCGAGCGTGAAGCGGTTTGGGCGCAGGTGGATGCCCGCATGGGTGAGGTACTGGCAGATGCCCCGGCCTTGCAGGAATTTCTCAACTTCATGTCGCAATGCCGCAACTCGCTGCCGAACCAGCTTTTGCTCTCCGGCCAGAACGCCGACATCACGGACGCCCGCACATTCCAGCAATGGAAGGATGCCGGAAGGCATATCCGTACCGGCGAGGAAGGTTACACGGCCATTGTGGGGCAGGTGTACGAGAATAACGGCCGAAAGGCTTCCGGGTATAATATCGGCAAGGTGTTCGACATTACACAGACGCGCGGCAGACCGATACCGCCGCCCGCTAACTACCAAGTGGATGAACTGATCGCCGCGACCATTGAGAGCAGCCCAGTGGCGATTCAGATCTCGGACAGTCTGCCGGACGGCATCCAAGCGCAGTATGTTCCCAAGAACCGCACGATTTATGTCCGCAACGGCATGGATGCAGGCACGACGCTGTGCGCCATCGTTCGGGAGTGCGCACAGGCAGATTTTCACAAGGATTACACCTACAACCGCCAAGCCTACGCTGCGCCGAGTTACTGTGCCGCCTACATGGTCGCGCATCGGTATGGGCTTGACACCGCCGCTTTCAACTTTGACCGCGTGGTTGCCTTGTATGGCAATCTGGGCAAAGAACAGCAGCGGGGCTTTCTGTCGGATGTGAACACCGTTGGTGGTGGGCTGCTGCGCAGTCTGAGTCGCACGCTGGCTGTACAGACCCGCGAACTGCCCGCCGCAGAATACGCTGTTGCCGTGCCGCCTGCAAAGAAGCCTTCCCGCCAGCAGGAACGCGGCTGATTGTTTTCCGTTTGTTTTCAAATGACGGATAGCTATTGCGGCGGTTCTATGATATGCTGTGAGCAAAGGATGGTGAAAAACAATGACAGAACGTAAAGTTAAACTTGACCGTGCCAACAAAAGCATCCTGCTCCGGGCGCTGGGTGATGTCTACTACGGACAGCGCGCCCACGGCGGCAGCACCGAAGTAACTGGGCGGCTGATCCTTCGAGTGAACGATCTGCCCGCAGGCGGCAAGCTGACGATGTCGGCGGCAGAGTATCGGCTGGCAAAAGCAGCCCTCAACCAACTGCGTACCCAGCGCTTGGCTGAGGGCGGCTATACCGATGCCGTGGATGACGCACTGACCCGGTTGCTGCACGCGCACACGCCGCTGTTTATCTGGTGAATCCGGCTATGACATGGGAAAAATTCTGGTCGATCATTGACCGAGTCCGCGCCCAAGCGGATATGCAGGATGAAGCGTCCGTGAAACAGTTCCTTTACACGGAACTCATCAAATTGCCGCAGGATGAACTGCTCGGCTTTGATTGCGCATGGCAAAGTTATCGCAATAAAGCCAACTTTCCCAAAATGGTCGCGGCGGCCTGCATCATCAATGACGGCAGTTCGGATGACAGATTTACCGATTTCCGTAACTGGCTGATTATGCAGGGGTACGATGCTTATCGGCAGGCGCTGATTGACCCCGATAACCTTGCGGCGCTCAACATTCCGTTCCGAGATACTGAGTGGATGGGATGCGGGAATGTGGCGTGGTATGCTTATGCAGGGCAGAAGCTACACACCTATTTTGAGAAAGCGGGTATCACTGCTGAACTGCACCGAAAGTATCCAACCCTGCTGAAATCGTCTGCCGATTTACATCAGGCAATCATGCAGGAGCAGCTTGCGCCGTGTCGTGCGCCGGAAACCGAATGGGAACGACAAATGCTGCGAACGGAAGTCAAGCACTACATAGATACCAGTGGGCTGGCGTACAGCTACAACGAATTCTATACTCAAAATATGCCGGATAAGGTTGCATGGAAAACGCTGCAAAGCGATTTGTTTGCAAATCTGCCGCAAATCAAGGCGGAACGTATGCCGCAGGACTTTTCCGTAGTTTTGCCGAAGTTGTGGAGAAAACGTCAGGCATGGGATGCCGAGCGTACAAAACGCCCGCCCTATCGCGGCGAAGAAAGGTAGCCCACCACGCCGGGAAGAAAGAACCCTTGGTGGGTCTGGCTGCTGCCGCTACCCGTTGTATGGTGGGCGGCACTGGCGGTGGCTTGCCGTTGGCAGCCGGGCATGAAAATAACGGCTCTGCTGGATGCGCTGAACAGCGCACAGGCAGAGCCGTTTGCGTTGGCGTGGAGTCAAGACAGCCCACGCTTTTTGCTTGTGTTCACGGTGGTTTATGCGGTAGCGGTTATCGTGGCCGTGACGGATCAGAAGAACACCCGCCCCGGCGCGGAGCATGGCTCGGCGGCTTGGGGCGATGTGTTCCGGTTAAACAAGTTCTACATGGACAAGCGAGGACCGAACCTGCTACTGACCCAGCATTTCCACATTGGAATCGACGGCTACAAACATAAGCACAACACCAATATCCTGATTGTCGGCGGCTCCGGCGCAGGCAAGACACGCACCTACGGTGTACCGAATGTGCTGGAATGTGCCTGCTCTATGGTAATCACTGACCCTAAGTCGGAAATTTTGCGTAAAACCGGCAATTTGTTGAAGCAGAAGGGCTATGAGGTACTTGTCTTTGACCTTATAAATCCCGCTGCATCGTTCTGTTACAACCCGTTTGTGTATGTGCATGATGACCGCGAAGTGCTGACCT
>OMNP01000544.1_pt1 | contig 14324 bp, 9 predicted proteins | sample 1673811 | NCBI WGS metagenome assembly OMNP01 (sample SAMEA103958127, study PRJEB25191) | human gut metagenome | biome: human-associated habitat [ENVO:00009003]; feature: intestine environment [ENVO:2100002]; material: feces | place: Germany | collected 2013/2015
CACTTAGCGTAGCGCTGCTACGCTGCGTTTCATTCACGTTAGCCAGAATGAAAAACTCGCGGCGCATCTTGGCGCATTCTTATCTGGAAATAGTATGAACACTTCCATACTTGACTTTATCCGCTGCAAGGGAAACGAACTTCCCCAAAAAGCAAAAAACGCATCCCGACAATCCCCTTGTGCAGGAGAGGATTGCCGGGATGCTTGCATATCATCGAATTACTCGCACGCCGCTTCAAATGCCTCGAAGAACTCCGGGCAAGACCAAGTGCCGCACGATGCAATCTTGTCGTTCTTCACCGTGAACTGATAGACCAGCCCGTTGTCCAGTTCAATCAGCAGAGACTGCTTCGCGCTCAGCGATCCGCTGCTTTCGTACGTCGCGTCATTCAGCAGCAGCGAAATCAGGTCGGCGCAGACACTCGTGTCCGTAATCGTGCCGACGCCGCTCAACTCAATGCTCGCGACGTGTCCGCTTAACTGCATCACGTCCGCAAGCGTCTCCGAACCCTTCAGCGCGTTGCCGTTGAAGCTCACGCGCTGGAAGAGCCGCATCTGCCCGTCAACGTCTGCCGCGACAAACGTGCTGCTCATGCCGCTGATGCCGTATACCTCCGTGCCAACCGCTGCCTTGTTAGAGAGCATGACATTCGTGCCGGACAAAGACGGCTCGGTCGTGTACTCCGCAATCGTGCCTAAACTCGTGCCTAACAGGCTGGAGGAGACACTGCGCGGCGAGGTCATCATGCGGTAGTAGCTGCCGTTCACGCCAATCAGCGGGAAGGTGCTGCTGTCGCTGCTGCTCGACCATAGGTTGCGGTAGGAGGGTACGGACTGCTTCTGCCCGATGGATACGTCGCTGCCGGTCAGGTCAGCGCGGATCGTCCGCTCGGTGGCGGTCGGCTTGTCGCCCAAGGGGCTGGATTGAATCAGCGGCGCATTCGCAGGGGAGGACAACAGGGGAGACAGCCCCACGAACAGCGCTACCGCCGCGGCGCACACGCCCGCGACCGACACAAAGCGGCGCACCGGGAAAGACTTCTTCTGACGGGATGCACGGGAATCGCGCACCGCCATCTGGATTCGATTGTTCAGCTTTGTCCCGGCGGTCAGACCTGCCAGCGACTGGTTCACCGTGTCGGGCAGATTCCGGAGCTGGGCTTCGAACTGCTCGTTCTGCTCAGGATGCTTCTTCACCGGGCATCGCCTCCTTTCAAAAGAATGGATTCAAGTTTTTTGCGCCCGCGACTCAGGCGGGATGAAATCGTGCCTTCCGGCAGCTCCAACATTTGGGCAATCTCGGCAATGTTCATGCCCTGATAATAATGCAGGAGGATAACTTCCTTAAAGGTCGCGGGAAGCTGGTTGATGGCGGCCATCATCGCCTGCTGGTCGTCGCGGCGGGAAAACTCATCCGGCGCGGGAATCAGCTCGAACGTCGGCCCGCCCAGAATGACGCGCTTGAGCCAAGCACCGCGCCATAAATCGCGGCAGCGGTTCAGCGCTACCTTCAGCAGCCACGATTTTTCACGCCCCGGCTGCAGCAACGGATGCGTCGTCATCAGCCGCACGAACACGTCCTGACAGACATCCTCCGCTTTTTCGCGGTCGGAAAGGTAGAAGTAGCAGACGCGGAGCACATCGGTGGCGTACTGATCATAGAGCCGGGCAAAGTACGCGGGGTCATCCCGCACATCTGGTACCGGTTGATAAGAATCATCCAGCCCCTTTGCGGCGGCGGGTGAATCGAGGGCCTGCTGCACGGCAGATTCCTCCTTGTGCTTTGAGGTGGGTTCACTCATCTAACGATTGACGCCTCCCTTCCATTCCCGGAATTTCAATTTTTTTTGCGGATTTCAGGAAGAATTATACCACGCATCACAGAAAACTGCAAGCACAGGCAGAATGTCCCTCTTGTCAGCGGAAAAGAAATGTGCTATGATTGCGTTTGCCCTGTCAACTAAGGGCAAAAGGAGTCGAAAACATTCATGATTCGCACGGTCATTCACATTAACGAAGAACTCTGTTCCGGCTGCGGACTCTGCGCCTCGGCGTGCAAAGAAGGCGCGATTGCCATGGTGAACGGCAAGGCACGGCTGATTCGCGACGACTACTGCGACGGGCTGGGCAACTGCCTGCCCGCGTGTCCCGTCGGCGCCATCAGCTTTGTGCAGCGCGAAGCCGCCGCGTTCGACGAGGAAGCGGTCAAGGAGCATCTGGCGCGCAAGCAGCAGGTGAGCGGCTGCCCCGGCATGAAGGTGCGCACGATGAAGCGCGCCGCCGCGAATGAATCTGCCGAAAACGCGGACAATGGGAGCCACCTCCGTCAGTGGCCGGTGCAGATTCGCCTCGCGCCGCCGACTGCCGCTTTTTATCAGGGTGCGGATCTGCTGATTGCGGCGGACTGCACCGCGTATGGCTACGGGCACTTCCATCAGGACTTCATCCGCAACCGAATCGTCCTCATCGGCTGCCCGAAGCTCGACGATACGGATTATTCCCTGAAACTCACCGACATTCTCGCGAAAAACGAAATTCGTTCCGTGACCGTTGTGCGCATGGAAGTACCCTGCTGCGGCGGCATTTCCTACGCGGCGGAGAAAGCCGCTGCGGCAAAAAACTGCCGATGCAAATCATCACCATCGGCACGGACGGGGAGATTTGCCGCTGACGCAGGGGAAATCTGCCTATAATGAAGAGAAAATCCCCCGAAAGTGGCTAATTTATTGAGAAAATGCGCACGGATGTCTTGAAAAGCCCCGGCAAATGTGGTAAAATACACCCTGTGCGTATAGATTCAAGAACGCATGACCGGGTCAGCTGACCCGACGAGAGCGCAGGAGGGAACAAATTCCGATGAGCACCAATTTTGAAAAGATTTCCAGCAACAAGGTGAAGCTGACCTTTGTTGTCCCCGCTGAAGATTTCGACAAGGCCCTGAATCAGGCTTATCTCAAGGATCGCAGCAAGATTAACGTTCCTGGCTTCCGCAAGGGCAAGGCGCCCCGCGCGGTCATCGAGCGTATGTATGGCGAAGGCGTGTTCTATGATGACGCGCTGGACGCGATTTTCCCGGCGCTGTATGCCGAAGCCATCAAGGAACACAACATCGACGTTGTGGATCGTCCGCAGGTGGATGTGCAGGAAATCGGCGCGGGCAAAGAACTGAAGTTCACCGCGGAAGTTTTCGTGCGTCCGGACGTGACGCTGGGCGAATACAAGAACCTGACGGTTGAAGTGGAGCCGAAGGAAGTCGTCACCGAGGACGAAATTCAGGCGCGCATCAGCCAGGATCAGCAGAAGGGCGCGCGTACCATCGACGTGACCGACCGCGGCGTGGATTACACCGACACCGTGAACCTCGACTACGCGGGCAGTGTGGACGGCGTTCCGTTTGAAGGCGGCACGGCGCAGGGTCAGACCCTGAAAATCGGCAGCGGCGCGTTCATTCCGGGCTTTGAAGAGCAGATGGTCGGCATGACCGTCGGCGAAGAGAAGGACCTGAACGTCACCTTCCCCGAAAAGTATCATGCGGAGAACCTTGCGGGCAAGAACGCCGTGTTCCATGTCAAGGTGAACAGCATCACCAAGACCGAACTGCCGGAGCTGGATGACGACTTCGCGCAGGATAACGGCTTCGACACCTTCGACGCTTACAAGGCGGATGTCGCCAAGAAGCTGCAGGAGATTGCCGACACCAACTACGATGTCGAAATCGAGAATGCGCTGATTGAAAAGGCGGTTGCCAATGCCCAGATGGACATTCCGGCGGCGATGATTGACGATCAGCTGAACTACGTCATGCGTGACGTGGAATACTCCATGATGCGTCAGGGTCTCCGCATGGAAGACTACCTGAAGTACACGGGTCAGACCCGCGAGCAGATGGCGCAGCAGTACCGCGGCGAAGCGGAAAACCGCGTGAAGATTCAGCTGGTGCTGGAAGCCATCCGCAAGGCGGAGAACATTGAGCCCACTGCCGAGGACATCGACGAGCAGAGCGCGAAGCAGGCCAAGCGCGCTGGTCAGGAAGTGGAAGCCTTCAAGGCGAACCTGACCGACGAGCACAAGGCGTACCTGTCCGATCTGGCTGCCATCCAGAAGGTGTGCAACCTGATGAAGGCTGGCGCGACCGTCGTGGACAAGAAGCCGGAAGAAGCGGCGGAGACTGCGGAAGAAACCAAGACCGAGGAGTAATCCCCTAATTTTACGCTGATGAACGCGGGAGACAGGTCACGCCAGTCGCGACCGCTCCCGCGTCTTTCAGAATATACAGAAAACGGAGCAGGAGCAAAAAATGCGCCGCACGCATAGGTGCGCCCCAAATGGCGTACACTGAGCGGGAAAAATGCGCTGGAAAGCCCCTGCTATCCATGCTGCAAGGACAAATATGCAGCGAGGAGGGATAACGCAATGAATCTGATCCCCTATGTGGTCGAACAGACCAACCGCGGCGAGCGGTCGTATGACATTTATTCCCGCCTGCTCAAGGATCGCATTATCTTCTTGGGCGGCGAAATCAACGACGACGTGGCGAACACCGTCGTGGCGCAGATGCTCTTTCTGGAAATGGAAGACCCGGATGCCGATATCTGCCTGTATATCAACAGCCCCGGCGGTTCGGTGACGGCTGGTATGGCAATTTATGATACCATGCAGTACATCAAGCCGCAGGTACGCACGGTGTGCATCGGCATGGCGGCGTCGATGGGCGCGTTCCTGCTCATGGCGGGTCAGAAGGGCAAGCGCTGCGCCCTGCCGAACAGCGAAGTTATGATTCATCAACCGCTGGGCGGTGCGCAGGGTCAGGCGACGGACGTGCAGATTCAGGCGGAATGGCTGCTGAAAACGAAGGAAAAGATGATCCGCATGAAGGCTGAAATGACGGGGCAGGATATTGAGCGCATCCGCCGCGACGTGGAACGCGACCACTTCATGTCTGCGCAGGAAGCCCTCGAATACGGGATCATTGATGAAATCTTCGATCCCCGCAAGAAGACAAATTGACAGCTTGAGAGGTAGAAGATGGCAAAAGACGATATGACCCGTACGCCGCTGAAACGGTGCAGCTTCTGTGGCAAGACGGAACGCCAGGTCATGCGGATGGTGGCAGGCGCGAACAACGTTTGCATCTGCAACGAGTGCATCATGCTCTGTCAGGAGATTATCTCCGACGCAATGCCGATGATGCACTCCGGGCATCCGCAGCAGGAGCAGAAGTTCGACCACCTGCCGTCCCCCGCAGAAATGAAGCAGGTACTGGATGATTATGTCATCGGGCAGGAACATGCCAAGCGTGCCCTGTGCGTGGCGGTGTACAACCATTACAAGCGCATCGGCCAGCGCCCCGGCAAGGATGATGTTGAACTGCAGAAATCGAACATCCTGATGGTGGGGCCGACGGGCTGCGGCAAGACGTTTCTGGCGCAGACACTCGCGCGTATCCTGAATGTGCCGTTCGCGATTGCTGATGCAACGAGCCTGACTGAAGCCGGCTACGTCGGCGAAGACGTGGAGAATATCCTGCTTCGCCTGATTCAGGCAGCGGATTACGACATTGACGCGGCACAGCGCGGCATCATCTACATCGACGAAATCGACAAAATCGCCCGCAAGAGCGAAAATCCGTCGATTACGCGCGATGTCAGCGGCGAGGGCGTGCAGCAGGCGCTGCTGAAAATCCTTGAAGGCACGATTGCCTCCGTTCCGCCGCAGGGTGGCCGAAAGCATCCCCAGCAGGAAATGATTCAGATTGACACGACAAACATCCTCTTTATCTGCGGCGGCGCGTTCGACGGCATTGTGCCGATTATCGAGAGCCGCACGGGCAAGAAGAACCTCGGCTTCGGCGCGGAGCTGACCAGCAAGACGCCGGAGGGCAGCACGGATGCGCTGAAAAAGCTGCGCCCGGAGGATTTGACGAAGTTCGGTCTGATTCCGGAATTTGTCGGTCGTCTGCCGATTACAGTGACGCTTGACGCGCTGGATGAGGACGCGCTGGTGCGAATTCTGACCGAGCCGAAAAACGCGCTGTGCAAGCAGTACCAGAAGCTGCTGGGACTCGACGGTGTGGAGCTGACGTTCGATGACGACGCAGTGCGGGCGATTGCGCACATGGCAATTGAGCGCAAGTGCGGCGCACGCGGTCTGCGCGCGATTATCGAGGATGTCATGCTGGACACGATGTTCGATTTGCCAGGCCGCCGGGAAATCTGCGGCTGCGAAATCACGGCGGATTCCGTGAACGGCAAGTGCGAGCCGAAACTTATCGAGGGCAAGCGGCACAAGCTGGGCAGCCGGACGGCGAAGCGCAAGATGGAAGAAAACGCGCTGGCGGAACAGCCTGACGTGTGCTAATCGAATATTGAACCAATCAAAAAGGGCGAATCTGCGGGAAATGCAGGTTCGCCTCTTTTCATATGCAATTACTTGTGATACGCCGTCACGTTCAGAATGTCCTCGGCGCGCTTGACCTGCTCGTCGGTCGGCGTCGGAACGCCTTCCAGCGGGTAGGGGATGCCGAGCTTCTGCCACTTCGATACACCCAGCGTGTGGTACGGCAGAATTTCCACACGGCTGACCGTCTTGAGGCTTGCGATAAAATCACTCATCTTGCGCAGGTCGTTCTCGTCGTCGGTCACACCCGGCACGAGGACGTGGCGAATCCACATTTCCTTGCCGTTGTCGGACAGATAGCGCGCCATGTCGAGGATGTTCGCGTTATCTTTGCCGGTCAGCTCCACATGCAGCTTGCTGTCGAACTGCTTCAGGTCGAGCATGAACAGGTCGGTCAGGCTCATCAGCTCATTGAAGCGGTCGAGCCACTCCGGGTCGCGGCGGAAGGGCTGACCTGCCGTGTCCACGCAGGTGTGCACGCCCTCTTTCTTCATCAGCCGGAAGAACTCGGTCACGAAGTCCAGCTGCACCAGCGGTTCGCCGCCGGAAACGGTGATGCCGCCGTTGTTCTTCCAGTAAGGCTTATAGCGAATTGCCTTGTCGAACAGCTCACGTGCGGTCATTTCCTTCGTTTGGCTGATGGACGAAGGGCACCATGTATCGGGGTTATGGCAGAATTTGCAGCGCAGCGCACAGCCGTAGAGGAAAACGGCGCAGCGAACGCCGGGACCATCCACCAGCGCGAAAGATTCAAACGAATGAATGCGTCCCTTCATATCGGGATTCGGATTGCTCATGTTTCTAAACTCCTTGCGAGGGATTCGGGCGGATAATCCGCCACCTCTATTATACCCGAAAAAGCGCGCCTGTAAACAGGAAAAGCCGTTTTTTCGGGGAAATTCGTGCCTCTGGACAGAAAAAACCCGGCGGAAGTTGCCGTCCGCCGGGTGAGGTTTTCCAACAGGGGATTACATGCGGGTGTGGCAGGTACGGGCGATAACGTCCAGCTGCTGCTCACGGGTCAGGTCGATGAACTTCACGGCATAGCCGGAAACACGGATGGTGAAGTTCGCGTATTCTTCCTTCTCCGGATGCTCCATGGCGTCCAGCAGCTTTTCCTTGCCGAACACGTTCACGTTCAGGTGATGCGCACCCTGATCGAAGTAGCCGTCCATGACCTGCACGAGGTTGTTCACGCGCTCGCCGGCAGCATGGCCCAGCGCATCGGGGTTGATGGTCTGGGTGTTGGAGATGCCGTCCAGTGCCCAGTGATAGGGCAGCTTCGCGGTGGAGTTCAAGGACGCAACCAGACCATTCTGCTCCGCGCCGTAGGAGGGGTTCGCACCGGGCGCGAGGGGCGTCCACGCGCGACGGCCGTCAGGCGTAGAACCGGTGGCCTTGCCGTACACGACGTTGGAGGTGATGGTCAGGATGGAAGTGCTGGGCTCGGAATTGCGGTAGGTGTGATGCTTCTTCACCATGTCGATGAAGGTCTTCAGCAGCCACTTGGCGATGTCGTCCGCACGGTCGTCGTCGTTGCCGTACTTCGGGAACTCGCCCTCGGTCTTGTAGTCGTAAACCATGCCGGATTCGTCGCGGATAGCGGTGACCTTGGCATACTTCAAAGCGCTGATGGAGTCAACGCAGTGAGAGAAGCCAGCGATACCGGTCGCGAAGGAGCGCTTCACATGGGTATCGATCAGCGCCATTTCAGCCGCTTCGTAGTAGTACTTGTCGTGCATGTAGTGGATCAGGTTCAGCACGTTGACATACAGGCCAGCCAGCCAGTCGAGCATACGCAGGTAAGCGGGCTTGACGATGTCCCAAGTCAGTTCATCGGTGGTGATGGGCGCGTAGCAGGGACCAACCTGGGTCTTCAGCTTCTCGTCCATGCCGCCGTTGATGGCGTACAGCAGCGCCTTCAGCAGGTTCGCGCGAGCGCCGAAGAACTGCATCTCCTTGCCGGTCTGGGTAGCAGACACGCAGCAGCAGATGGAGTAGTCGTCGCCCCAGACGGGCTTCATCACGTCATCGTTCTCATACTGGATGGAAGAGGAGACGATGGAGATGTGCGCCGCGTACTTCTTGAAGGCTTCCGGCAGACGGGAGGTGTACAGAACAGTCATGTTGGGTTCCGGAGACGGGCCCATGTTTTCCAGCGTGTGCAGGAAACGATAGTCATTCTTGGTGACCATGGAACGGCCGTCCAAACCAGTGCCGCCGACTTCCAGCGTCGCCCAGACGGGGTCGCCGGAGAACAGCTCCTGATAGGAGGTGATGCGGGCGAACTTGACCATACGGAACTTCATGACGATGTGGTCAACCAGCTCCTGCGCCTCGGCCTCGGTGATGACGCCGTTTTCGAGGTCACGCTCGACATAAATGTCGAGGAAGGTGGAGATGCGGCCGACAGACATGGCAGCGCCGTTCTGGGTCTTGATGGCGGCCAGATAGCCGAAGTACAGCCACTGGAACGCTTCGTGCGCGTTGCTGGCGGGCTTGGAGATGTCGTAGCCGTAGGACGCGGCCATGACCTTCATGTCCTTCAGGGCGTTCACCTGCAGGGTGATTTCCTGACGCTGACGGATGACGTCGTCGGTCATCGTGCCGTCGCCGCAGTTGGCGAAATCATGCTGCTTTTCAGCAATCAGCACGTCGATGCCGTACAGCGCAACACGGCGATAGTCGCCCACGATACGGCCGCGGCCATAGGTGTCCGGCAGACCGGTGATGATGTGGGACTTGCGGGCCGCGCGCATTTCAGGCGTGTACGCCATGAAGACCGCGTCGGAGTGCGTCAGGTGATATTCGGTGAAGATCTTGTGCAGTTCGGGAGCGGGGGTGTAACCGTTCTCGGTGCAGGACTGTTCCGCCATGCGGATGCCGCCGAAAGGCATGAAAGCGCGCTTCAGAGGCTTGTCCGTCTGAAGACCCACGACCTTCTCCAGATCCTTCAGGTCTTCGTCGATGTAGCCGGGCTTATGGGAAGTCAGGGTAGAAACAATCTCGGTGTCCATATCCAGGACGCCGCCCTTGGCGCGTTCTTCCTTCTGCAGCTTCTGCAGAGCGCCCCACAGCTTGTCGGTCGCTTCGGTCGGGCCGACCAGGAAGGATTCGTCACCGTCGTAAGGCTTATAGTTCTTCTGGATAAAGTCGCGAACGTTGACTTCTTCCTTCCAGATGGAACCCTTGAAGCCATTCCACTGCTCAAAATTGTACATGATGGTTGACCTCCTGATGTTGAAATGTGTGCCGGAAACCGGCGAATGAACGCCGCCGTCCCCAAATCATCCGCGTGGATGGGGGTCAATAGGGAACTGCTTCCGAACCACAGATATTCTATCACAAGATGTTGTATAATGCAATAGGCAAAATCACAAAACGCGCAAAAAATCGACAACTTCATGAAAAGCCTTACAAACCCTTGAAAATGGCGGGTTTTCGGTTGATACGGCAAGAATGCGGGCGAAAGAATGCCGCTTTCGCGGATGAAAGCGGTACACTATATCTTGTGGTATGGACAGCACGGACAAACAAGGACTGTATCCACGGCAGAAAGAAAAATTGCAGCAAAACCTTCATTCGGGCATGGTTTTCCGCCGCTTCGGGCATACTGCGGTCGATGAAATGCGAGGGAGGTTTTGCGCATGTTTGCAACAATGCTGGTCGTCATCCAGCTGGTGGTGTCGGTGGTGGTCGGACTGTACTTTTTCCGGCAGCTGCGCCAGTCGCGGCAGAAAGAGCCGGCGCACGGGCGGGAGAGCAACCGCGAAATGGAGCGGATGCGCCACCTGCGGTCGATTCACCTGTCAGAGCCGCTGGCGGAAAAGGTGCGCCCGACGAAAATGAGTGACGTGATTGGTCAGGAGGATGGCATTCGCAGCCTGAAGGCGATTCTTTGCGGCGCGAATCCGCAGCATGTGCTGATTTACGGCCCGCCCGGCATCGGCAAGACCTGCGCGGCGCGGCTGGTGCTGGAGGCGGCGAAGCAGTCGCAGGGGACGCCTTTCCGCGAGGATGCGCCGTTCATCGAGGTGGATGCGACGTGCGTGCGCTTTGATGAACGCGCGATTGCCGACCCGCTCATCGGCAGTGTTCATGACCCGATTTATCAGGGCGCGGGGCAGCTGGGCGCACAGGGCGTGCCGCAGCCCAAGCCCGGCGCGGTCACCAAAGCGCATGGCGGGGTACTGTTTCTGGATGAAATCGGCGAACTGCATCCGGTGCAGATGAACAAGCTGCTGAAGGTGCTGGAGGATCGCCGCGTGATGCTGGACAGCGCGTATTATAATCCGGATGACGCGACGATTCCGCGCTATATCCACGACATTTTCCACAATGGGCTTCCGGCGGATTTTCGGCTTGTCGGCGCAACGACGCGCAGCCCGTCAGAAATCAGCCCCGCTCTGCGCTCACGGTGCATGGAAGTCTTTTTCCGTGCGCTGACACCGGAAGAAATTGCCCTGATTGCCTCCGGCGCAGCGGAACGCGCGGGCTGCGCGATGGCGAAGCAGGAGGCGGAAACCATCGGGCGCTATGCCGCCTGCGGACGCGACGCGGTGAATATTGTGCAGATGTGCGCGGGACTGGCGCAAATGGACGAGCGCACGATGATTCTGCCAGAGGACGTGGCGTGGGTGGTGCAGAGCGGGCATTACACCATCCACGCCCAGCAGAAGGCGGATGTCTCGAACCGCGTTGGCGTGGTGCATGGGCTGGCGGTATATGGCGAAAATCAGGGCGCGCTGCTGGATTTGGAGGCGGTCGCGACGCCGGGACACGGCGAAATCACCGTGACGGGCATTATTGATGAGGAAGAAATCGGGCAGGAGGGGCACAAGATGCGCCGCCGCTCGACGGCACACGGCGCGGCGGAGAATGTCCGCACACTGCTGAAAAGCCTCGGATACACACTGGAAAACACCGATTTGCACATCAATTTTCCCGGTGGAATGCCCGTTGACGGCCCGTCGGCAGGCGTCGCGATGGCGGTCGCTGCGGTCAGCGCGCTGACCGATACGCCAGTGGAAGGCACGATGGCGGTCACGGGTGAAATTACCGTGCAGGGGAAAGTGAAGGCGGTCGGCGGCGTACCGCAGAAGGTGGAGGCCGCGTGTCAGGCAGGGCTGCTGCGCGTGCTGATTCCCAAGGAGAACGACGCGGAGACGCTGCATATCGCGGGCATTGATGTGCAAGGAATTGACGATGTGCATCAGGCGCTGTCAGCAATGCTTGTGCACACAAAGACGGCGAAGAAGCTGATTCACAGTCCACTGCCGATGACGGAGAAGGTCGCCGCGGCTGCTGCAGAACCCAGTGCGTGACGCAGAACGACGAAAAATTTACATTCTCGCAGAAAAAAATCGTTACATCATATGTTTTTTCGCTTGTCAAACCGTGGCGGAATATGTATACTATATCTTTGCCGGACGGGAAGCGCCGTTCGAGCGTGGACGCGGCATGATACGCTCTGGTTCGCCGCGTCCGATGAGGAGGAACTATGCCCAGAAAGAAAACCAATCTGACGATGCCGGTGCTGGCGCTGCGGGGGCTGATGGTATTCCCGCACATGGTGCTGCACTTTGACGTCGGCCGCCCGAAGTCTGTCGCCGCTCTGCAGGAAGCGATGATGAATGACCAGAAGATTTTCCTCGTGGCGCAGAAGGATGTGGATGACCCAGACCCTACCCCGGAAAATTTGTGCACCGTCGGCACAATCGCCAATATTCGGCAGGTGATGAATCTGCCCGGCGACAGCCTGCGTGTGCTGGTGGAGGGTGAAACGCGCGGCGAATTGACTACTGTGACGCAGGAAGAACCGTTCCTGCTGGGACGCATCCACCTGCCGAAAGTGACCGCGCCGGAGGACGAAATGGAGCTGGCGGCGCTGGTGCGCACGGCGAAGGATTATTTTGATGCCTATGCCCGCGCGAGCCAGCGAGTCAGCCAGGAGACGATTGCGTCCATCCGGGATGTGGATGACGCCGAGCAGATTGCTGACCTGATTGCCGCAAATATCCTGACGAAGCTGGAAGATCGCCAGCAGATTCTGGAAGAATTCGATATTCAGCGCCGTCTGGAACGCCTCTGCACCATTTTGAGCCGCGAAATTGAACTGACCGGCGTGGAAAAGCAGGTGCAGGAGCGCGTCAAGAAACAGATTGACAAAAATCAGAAGGATTATTATTTGCGCGAGCATATGAAGGCCATCCAGACCGAACTGGGCGATACCGACGCGACGGATGTGGAGGAGCTTCGCGAACGCGCCAAGAATACGCCGCTGAACGACGAAGCGCGTCAACGCGTGGACAAGGAGCTGGAGCGCCTGTCCCGGATGACGCCCGGCACACCGGAAGTCGGCATGTCCCGGACGTATATCGAGTGGATTCTCGACCTGCCGTGGGGCAAGCAGACGACTGATAATCTGGATTTGAAGCGCGCGCGGAAGGTGCTGGCGCAGGATCACTACGGGCTGGAGAAGGTCAAGGAGCGCATCGTCGAATATCTGGCGGTGCTCAAGCTCAAGCAGGATATGCGCGGCCCGATTCTGTGCTTCGTCGGCCCGCCCGGCGTGGGCAAAACGTCCATCGTTCGCGCAATCGCCAAGGCAGTTGGGCGGCAGTTCGTGCAGGTGTCGCTCGGCGGCGTGCGTGACGAGGCGGAAATCCGCGGCCATCGCCGGACATATATCGGCGCGATTCCGGGGCGGATTATCTCCGGCATGAAGCAGGCAGGCACGATGAACCCGGTATTCCTGTTCGACGAAATCGACAAGATGAGCCATGATTTCCGCGGCGACCCTGCCAGCGCCATGCTGGAGGTGCTCGACGGCGAGCAGAACGGCGCATTCCGCGACCACTATCTCGAACTGCCCTTCGACCTCAGCCGCGTCATGTTCATCACCACCGCTAACAGCATCGACACGATTCCCACCCCACTCCTTGACCGCATGGAGGTTATCGAAGTGCCGTCGTACACGGAGGAGGAGAAGCTGCAAATCGCCAAGCGCCACCTTTTGCCCAAGCAGGTGAAAGAACACGGGCTGGATGCCGGGACGGTGAAAATCAGCGACCGCGTGATGCGCAGCCTGATTGAGGGCTACACACGCGAAGCCGGCGTCCGCACGCTGGAACGTACGATTGCCAAGGTCATCCGCAAGGCCGCCGTGACGATGCTCGACGAGGGCGAAACCGACGTCACCGTGACCGAAAAGGTGCTGCACCAGTACCTTGGCGCGCCGCGTTTCACCCGCGAACTGCCGGAGAAAGAGCCGCGCGTGGGCATTGTCAACGGTCTTGCGTACACCACCGTCGGCGGCGAAACGCTGGAAGTCGAGTGCCTGACCATGCCCGGCAAGGGCGGTCTGCGCCTGACGGGACAGCTTGGCGACGTGATGAAGGAATCCGCCGAAGCCGCGTTCTCTTACGTCCGCGCGCACTGCGCTGATTTGGGACTGACGGATGACTTCTACAAAGATGTAGATATCCACATCCATGTGCCGGAAGGCGCTGTGCCGAAGGATGGCCCGTCCGCGGGTGTGACGATGGCGACGGCGCTGGTGTCTGTGCTGACGGGGATTCCCGTGCGCAATGATGTGGCGATGACGGGGGAGATTACCCTGCGCGGGCGTGTGCTGCCGATTGGCGGATTGAAGGAAAAGACGCTGGCGGCGTATCGGGCGGGGATTACGACGCTGATTATTCCGAAGGAAAATCAGAAGGATTTAGAAGAGATTCCGCCGCATGTGCTGAGTCAGTTTAAGATTGTGTGCGTGGAGCAGATTGAGCAGGTGCTGGAAAATGCGCTGACGCGGATGCCGGAACGCCGCGCTTAAAGCCCAAAGAGCAACACGCGGAAGAAGTAAGGGAGTGTGCTCAACTCAATCGCGCGAAGGGGTCAAGGGGCAATGCCCCTTGCGGAGTCCAGAG
>OMNP01000546.1_pt1 | contig 14297 bp, 15 predicted proteins | sample 1673811 | NCBI WGS metagenome assembly OMNP01 (sample SAMEA103958127, study PRJEB25191) | human gut metagenome | biome: human-associated habitat [ENVO:00009003]; feature: intestine environment [ENVO:2100002]; material: feces | place: Germany | collected 2013/2015
GACGGTAGTACATTTAAGTTCTTCAATCAGACAAACCATAACGACCCGGACACTATCATCGGTAGAGTCCTTGAGGTTGCCGATGGCTGGCATATGGGCTATGTTGCTCCGTCTGTTGCCCAGCGCTATCGCACATTCGATGGGTATGACGATTACCTTATGTCCTTCCTGTATGGCGACTGCCAAGACAAGTTCCGCTGTGTGTTCGTGTTTGACCCTTACGAGCGCAGTATCAATGTCTATGACGCCGATATCGAATTAGAGACGCTTCCCATTTATCTGGACTTTGATAATCTGGTTGAGAGCCTTGATATCGAAGAGGTGACCGATGAATTGGTTACTGCAATCAGACCGTATGGTAGTGATGATGTAGATATCCGAGAGGTCAACCCCATCGGCTCCAACTGGATTTACGACCTTAGCTATTTCATTGCGAACGGTGACCTTCCTGATGCCCTTGCTGCAAAGTGGGAAGCATGGCAACGTACTGTTCTCAATCGCCAAACATACTACAAAGGTTTGGTAGCGTTACAGGCATCCGCATCTTCCACGTTACTTGCAACGCAAGCTGCACTCGCGGATTTGAAGGGTGAGCTTGATACGCTTACTGCACAGCAAAGCGTTACGATTCAGGCGCTTGCAATGGAAACCACATCAACCGGTAAGGCTAACCAGCAGAAGTTGCTTGATGAAATCAATCAAAAAATTGCCGCGAAGAAGGCTGAGATTGCTGCAAAAGAAGATGAGATTGCTGCGCTTGAAGCGAACATCAAGCCATATGCAGAGCAGATTCAAGCTGTTGTCAACGAACTATCTATCAGTAAGTTTTTTTCAGAAGAAGAGTACGCAATTTTGCGCAAGTACATTATTGAGCAGGATATTACCGAAGACACTTTTGTTGCCACGAGTGTTGATACGACTGTATCTGGTAGTTCCTACTCACTGGTAAATGAAAGAGTTTCCGTAGATGCTTCTTCAATTTCTGAGGTCGATTTGACCAACGAGTTTCAAAAGAAAATGTATGTACTTTCTGGTGGCAACTTTGCTTTCAGTGGAAGCCACAATATCACTGGCGATATTATTCGTGGCACACTGGAGGTTGGTTCAGACAACCAGTATGTGCTGAGTTTGTACGCAGGGTCAATCACTGTCAATACGACAAAGGCTTCAAGCGGCACAATCACGCTTGTCGGTTCGTTGTCATCTTTTTCATCTGACATTAGAGATGTGACCATCGATGAGGTAACTACACGGGAAGGCAGCAAGATTTCGTTTGTCTGCGGCACTGGCTCTATGTATTTGACAGCAAATGTCAGTGATTACCAAAAATACTCTGTGCAGTTGGAACTGTATGACTACGCGCTGGATGTTCTTGCAGATTTGGCTACACCTACATATGAATTTTCGGTTGACTCTGCAAACTTCGTATTTGCCCAAGAATTTGCACCGTTTCGAAACCGCTTGGAGCTTGGTAAGGGCGTGTATCTCAACGTCGGCGGTAAGCAGACAATCACGCCATATATCATCGAGTTTGAGTTAGATTTTGAAAAGCACAGCAATTTCTCGGTTGTCTTCTCAAATCGTTTCAAGCGAAAAGACTATGTCAATACATTGAAAGATATGGTAGAGACCAGCTACTCTACCAGCCGCAGCTTCGATGCCAACAAGTATTTGTATAATCAGGCTGCAAATCAAGCTGCGTCAGTCTCGAAGTTTATGAAGAGCTCATTGGATGCGGCAGTCAATACAATTATTGCCGCCAAGAACCAGAGTGTTGTTATCAACGGTAGTGGTATCCATGTCGGAGGTGATTCCAAGTATCAGCTTCGCATTGTAGATAGCATGATTGCTATGACCGACGATAACTGGGCGACCGCAAAGCTTGCTATTGGTCTGTTTGCGTCCGACGAGGTTGGAACGTACTTTGGTGTGAACGCAGAGGTTATCGGCGGTAAGCTTATTGTTGGCAACAATCTTGTTATTGAGAATGAGACCGACGACGGTGTCATGCAGTTCAAGGTGGACTCAAGCGGCGCATGGTTGAACAACTCCACGTTTGTTCTCCAAAAGGACAACGGCGGCAAGATTCTCATTGACCCTATGTATGGTATTGCCGCAGGCACAGGTGACCTGTACTCCGTAGATGGCACAACTGTTTATCCGTCATTTATTAGTCTTGGACGCAGCCGTGATAATATTCTGTTCGACGATGACGGGATGCCTCAGAATGCAAATTTCTATCTCGATATCGATGATGGCAGCGTCTACATCCGTGGCAAGGTCTCTGCTACTTCCGGTAAAATCGGTGGCTTCACTATTGAAGATGACTACCTCCACGCTGGTAGTGGAAGTGACTATATCGCTCTGAACGGTTCTGGCACAAATGCTAACTCCGCCTATGCAATGTGGGCTGGTGCAGCCGCTCCCGCATCTGCGAAATTCTGGGTAAAAAAGAATGGCGATATGTATGCAAAGAGTGGTACGTTTCAAGGTGTCGTGTCTGGCGCATCGTTCAAGGACAAGTCTGGCAATTCCATGATGAATAGCAACTATGAGTTCACTGCTGGATACCTCAATCTCAATGGACTGAATGTTGGAAACGGCAATTTTACAGTCGATGCCAGTGGTAATGTTTCTGTTCGAGGTAGCATCACAATGGCTGCTGGTTCATCAATCAACTGGGCTTCTGTCACAGAATCAAACGTTGGAAATAGCAGCTCATATCAGAGAGCTGATACCGCCTACAACCTTGCAAACACCGCGAACTCAAATGCAGGTGATGCATACAACTTGGCGAACACTGCTTTGCAGGCTGCATACGACAATGCATTGAGCGACAGAGATATCTTCAATATGCTTACTAACGGAAGCACGCGGTTTGGCATTTTTAGCGATTCAACATCGAACAGGCTATATATCAATGCAAATTACATCCGCTCTGGCACTATTGATGCTGATATTATAACTCTCGGCAGTGATTGGGGTGGCTTTAAGTGTGCACTTGGTTCTGACGGTACTGGTCGTTACACCTATGGTGCTAAAATGTATGGGTCTAATGAGGAGTTTTATTTTATCGCTACAAATGCTGGTGTCCGTATGCAATCCGATGGTGAATCATTTGTTGTCACAAGTACCCGTATTGTTGCAAGTACGGATATAGACACCTCTTCGGACAGGCGATTGAAAAACAATATCTCGTCCGACTTAGACAGGTACATCCCATTTTTTATGCGTTTGCAGCCGAGCGTCTATCGGTTTAATTCTGGTCGAAGTGGTAGGTTCCATACTGGCTTTATCGCGCAAGAAGTAGAAGACGCATTGCGTGATAGTGGTCTTAGTACGCAGGATTTTGCTGGATTAGTAAAGTGCTCCGGGCTAAATGATGCACACTCAAAATATACAGACGAGTATTCCCTGCGCTATGCAGAATTCATTTCCCTGAACACTTACATGATTCAGCGATTGTACCGGCGTATTGACGAGCTCGAACAGAAACTTCAAGCAATTGAAGCATAATAACTCCACGATTGAAAAGCACCCGAAGGCTTTTGTAAGGAGTGGCACATCCTATGGTGTTCCGCTCCCGATTTTATTTACCCAAAAGATATAAAGGAGAGCCATATGAAAGACGAGATTATGAATCGACTTGCTGCTGTTCTGAATGCGTTGAACGCAGTTAGTGTAAACGGCAAACAAAACCTTGCAAATCTGAGTGGCAGCATTGCTGTTATCGAGGAGGTTGCCGCTATGCTGGGTGAAGCTTCTATCGAAAAGGCTTCCGCAGCAGATGGCGAAAAGAAAAAGTAAAGGTGGTGAACCTATATGCCCTGTGACTACAGCCCATATACGTTACCGACCATTGACTTCGTAGCTGGAGAGACGCAGGACTTTGCGTTCTACACCTACTTCTATAAGAGCCACCAGCCGTTTGCGCTGAGTGGGTGTACGGCAAATTTCTCTATTGTTAGCTTTACCAACAAGACAGGTGTACCGATTCTTACGAAGCCAATGGAATCACATTTTAACGATGATGTCACCGCAGAAAATGTGTTGGCGGTCACATTAGACCCGTTGGACACGGTAGATTTGTGTGGTAAGTACATCTATCAAATCACTATCAAAGATATTAACGGCAATATCGAGATTCCCAAACAAGGCATCTTATTTATTACCAATAATATCAACAAGAGTTTCATCAGGCAATAAACCGGGGCGTATGCACCCGGCTTTTATTATGCCCATTTTTAGAGGAGGACAGATTCTATGAATACAACCTACTTTCTGAATTGTGCGGCAGGCAATATTTTCAACACGAAAACGTCTCCTGCTCTGCCAAAGACCTATTACATTGGCTTGAGCACCAGCGCCCCTGCTATCAATGGTACTGGTGTAAACGAGCCGTCCACAGATGCTGGCTATGCTCGTGTGAAGTTGAGTTCCCTTGGTGAGCCGGTTGACGGTGTTGTCACCAACAGTCAGGCTATTAACTTCAATGAATCAACTGCGAGCTGGGGCACGATTACCCATTTCGTTATTTACGATTCCGCCACTGTTGGCGAGGGCAATCTCCTGATGTATGGTACGCTCTCTACACCGCGTAGCGTTGAGACTGCAACCATTATGACCATCAAGGAAGGCTATCTGTCTCTGTCTGCTCAGAACCCCACCTGATAAGGAGTTGAGTCGCATATGGCAAAAGAGTTTGATATTTACCTAAACAAACGACTTACTGAATGCGACATTATCGTCTACTCCATTCCATTCCGTGATGGATTGACCGCGACGAACCGTATGATTTTGGAGAGTTGCCTTGAGAGCTATACCCTCCAGAAGTTCATCGCTGTTGAAACTGGCTCCGAGCTGGTCTCGCATATCGACAAGATGATTAAGACCTGTAATGAGCGGCTGCATATGGCATCAATTTGGAGTTCCAAACGCACTATGTTCTCAATCCTGTCCCAACCGTCATTGAGATTGCACCAAACGATGATTTGCAAACGCTTCGGAATATGTTTATGAGCGTTGAAGACAAGCTGCAAATCACCGCCGCATCTATAGATGCTATGGTTGCCAAGTCGTCGGGCGAAGGCGGTTCGAGAATGAACATTGACGCTGAAGTGCGCCAGTCTCTCAAGAATAGTCTTCTCCGCCCTGCGGCGGCACTTCCAGTTGACACCAAGGTGCGCCAGATTTCAGAACAAAATTTCCTGACCATTGATGCTCCGGTCGAACCGAGTGCGGAAATCGTTGACCTTTGCTACCGTTTCTATACTGCGGCGGGGACAGCTATGCAGATTGCCGCCGCTGTCATTGAAACAGAGATTCACTTTTCTCTCGGCAGCGGCGAATCTGGAATTGAGCTCTCCGCAAGTGCAGATGGAACGGCAAAAAAGTATGAGGCAATACAGAGTACAGTCGAAATCCTTGCTGGCATCACGGAGAAAATCACACAATTTATGGCACCGGAAAAGGGTGGCATTTTGTTGTCAGCAGCAGCCACACCAATCTTGAAGCGGCATAGACTGCTCAACGAAATGGACGCAGACACGCTGCTGACTTATGACGATATGGCGCTGGAAGACATCGACTACATTATCCTATAACGAACGGAGGTGACGCGAGTGATTTATATCAAGCTGGATGACAGTATGAACCTCGTTATCACTGTGAATGAACCGATTTATAGGGGCGACAACTTGAATCAGAAAATCATCTACCTGATTCCGTTGCAGGTCGGCGAAATCGATATGCTGACTGCGACCCCTTATTTGAGCTACATCCGTGCAGACGGTGTAGCTGACATCGTGCGGCTGGAACGTCAAGACGAGAAATACAAAGAAACCTACTACCAATATGTGTTTCCGGTTTCTTGCCGACTGACAAAGTTCCCCGGAGAAGTTTGCTCATGGCTTCAAATCTTCTCGGGCACGCCGTCTAACCCGACCATCGCAAAGAGCGGCGAGTGTCTGCTTTATGTCGAGGAATCCAAGAACATGGACGACTATATCTGCGACCATCAGCTTTCAGCTATTTACGAGATGCAGAAGAAGACAGAGGACACGGAGAGCAATATGGACGCCATCCAAGAGGAGATTGACAAGCTCGTTAAAGATGATGACGTTATCCATTTTACAAGCAATAGCGGCAACGACCCAGTGGACGAAGATGCCGTGATTCAATTCTGATTGACGGAGGTGATATGAGATGGGCGTGAGAGTCGCTTACGGAAAGAAAGGTAGAATTTCCGCTGCAATTGCTTCCGGTACTATCCCAAAAGATAGTCTGATTATCACCAGCGACAACAAAGAGTCCGAACTGTATTTCTACGATGCGAATGGTGAGATGAAAAATATCTCCGAGCGCAAACAGTTTGAGACGTTAACCGAGGCACAGGCGTGGGTCAAGACCTACGATTGTGCTGGACACATTATTTCAGTGCATAACGGTTCTGATTGGGTTCCGTATATTGTTTCTGCCGACGGGAAATTGTCTCCCGTTAATACAGGTGACATTAGTGTTGGCGATGTCAAAGTGATTGATGGCGGTGCCGCAAACGGTATCCAGTGAAACCATTCTGCAAAAATATTTTGAAGGAGGAAAGTTATGCCCAATACTACGATGAAAACCCAAATCCAAGTTCGGCGTGACACAACGGCAAATTGGCTTGCTAACAAAGACGTTGTACCTGCCGCTGGCGAGCCTTGCTTTGACTTGGAGCTTGGTACTCTCAAGATTGGTGATGGTGTTACCACTTATGAGAACCTGAAAGCTATCAGTGGAGCAAGTGCTGCCCATTATGAAGGCGTGAAGACAGAGGGCGAAAGTGACAACGATGTCATTACTCGCGTCTTGACTGCGACTGGCGTTACCGCTGAGAAGGATGACATCTTTGTTGTCAAATCTCTGATTGCCGATGGCAAGTATTCTTACACTGCCTACGTCTACGATGGCTCTGTGTGGGCTGCGATGGATGGAAACTACAGTGCCGAGAATGTCTACTTTGCCGACGACCTGACGTACACTGCCGCCATTGGCGTTCTGACCGTTCCGAGCTCTGGCTCTGGCACGATTGCTGCATCCGGCAAGAATGTCAAGGATGTTCTTGCGTCCATTCTGGCAGCAGAAAAGAATCCGACTGCTACACAGCCTGCTGTTACTGCGACTTGCGCACAGCTCGGCGCATACGAAGTTGGTACTTCCGTTACTCCTGCATATACTGCGACACTGAGCGCTGGTAGCTATACATACGGTCCCGCGACAGGTATCACTGCTACCAAGTGGAGTGTTACTGATGGCACAGCCACCAAGGATACTGCAAGCGGCACGTTCGATGCACTGACTGTTGGCGACAACACGAACTACGGAATTACTGCTACTGCAACGCATGGTGAAGGTGCTGTTCCTGTGACAAACCTCGGCAATGCATATGCGGCTGGTAAGATTGCTTCTGGTTCCAAGAGCGCTGCTGCCTATAAGAGCGCATCTGCAAAGAGCACCACGAAGATTACCGGCTACCGCAATAGTTTCTACGGAACGCTTGAAGCGAAGGATGGTGAGCTGAATTCGGCTCTCGTCCGTGCCCTGTCTGGTAAGAGTGGTAAAGCTCTGGCGGCTGGCAACAGCTTCAATCTCGCAATCCCCGTTGGTGCTATCCGCGTTGTGTTTGCGTATCCCGCAACGCTGCGTGACGTTAGCTCCGTGCAGGACGTGAATGGTATGAACGCGGAAGTTAAGACCGCTTTCACCAAGACCGTTGTTTCTGTTGAGGGTGCGAACGGTTATCAGGCAATCGACTACAAGGTGTATGTGTTTGATATGGCTAATGCCAACGATACTGCAAACACCTATAAAGTAACAATCTAATATGGAGGTGACGCATAATGGCTGATTTTGGCAAACTGAATTTTGCGGTTTCATTTAATCCGCAAACTGCGTTCCCTCTGGACGCACGTTATTACTTCTTTTCTCTGAGTGCTGCTGAAGCTGCCGCCGCTACCGCTGTTGAAGTTGGTAGTTCGGACGGCACTTATTTTTATGGTGAAAATGTCTGCGTCGTAACGGAATCTTCCGCCGACCTGTACATTATTCAGCCGGACAAGACCCTGAAGGCAGTTGGTTCTGCTGTCCTCGGCGATGACAAGTCCATTGAGATTGTTGATGGCAAGGTCACGCTGAAGGGCTTCGGCTCCGCTACTGCGGGTCAGCAGCCTCGTATCAATGCGGCTGGTACTGCTATCGAGTGGTACACGCCTGATACCAGCACTGTCTCCGGTCTGGCTGATACCGTCGCTGGTCATACGCAGGATATCCAGAACCTCCAGACCGACAAGGCTGATAAGGCTACCACGCTTGAGGGTTATGGCATTACTGATGCTATGACCGCTACCGCAATCGCGGAGGCAATCAAGACGGCTATCGCCGAGACTGGTCACGCCAGCTTCACGAAGGTCGATGCTGTTCCTACGGTTGCTGAAGCCAAGGACAATGTCCTCTACCTCGTGATGAATGCCGACACTGGCTTCTACGATATCTACGCGAAGGTCGATACCGATGGAACAGCAGCGGTTGTTCGTCTGGACGATGTGAGTGTTAATCTTGACGATTACTCCACCACGGAGCAGATGAACGAGGCTATTGCTACCGCTATTGCCAACAAGGTTGACAAGGTCGAGGGCAAGGGTCTTTCAACTGAGGACTTCACGACCGCGCTGAAGGAGAAGCTGGTTGCTCTGCCTGAAGGTGCAGAAGCCAACTACGTCAAGAGTGTTTCTGACGAGTTTACCGTTTCTGAGGAGGGCAAGCTCGAAGTCAAGGAAATCGCTCCGGCTAAGGTTACGGGTCTTCCTGACGCTCTGGCTGGTAAGGTCGATAAGGTTGAGGGCAAGGGTCTGAGTGCCAACGACTATACCAACGAAGAGAAAGAAAAGCTTGGCGGCGTCGAGGCGGGCGCGAACAAGAACCTCATTGAGATTATCAAGCTGGCTGGCGCTGCGCTGAATATCTCTGAGAAGGCAGTTGATATCCCGCTTGCCGGTGAGACTGCTGGTGTTGTTACCAGTTCCACTGAAGAGAACAAGGTTGTTGTTGCTGAAGACGGCAGCATGGAGGTCAATAGCCTCAACATGAACAAGCTGGTTCAGTCTGAGGGCGATACCCTGATTCTCGATGGCGGCAATGCCTCTGTCTGATTCAAGACACAATGAGCGGAGCTTCGTGCTCCGCTCTAACTAAAATCACATAAAAAGGAAGGTAAGCGTTTATGGCTACTACAACTTTTAATACCCGCATTTCCCTGAAGTATGATACCTATGCCAATTGGGTTGATAAAGACCCCAAACTGCTTGTCGGTGAGGTTGCGGTTGTTGTCGTACCTGCTGAGACTGGTGCCGTAGCGAAGGAGCCTGCGGTTCTGTTCAAGGTTGGCGACGGTTCTCATAAATTCAGCGAGCTGCAGTTCACTGCTGGTCTGGCGGCTGATGTGTACGATTGGGCGAAGGCGGCAAACAAGCCTACTTATTCCGCTTCTGAGATTACCGGTCTGTCTGATTACATCTCTGGCGAGATTCAGGATACCGATACCCAGTACAAGCTGGAAGTCGATGCGGACAATGACCGTAAGTTCCATCTGTACTCTCAGGCGAAGGGCACGAGCACTTGGAATCTGGTGAGCACTATCACCATTCCCGATGAGACCGTCTATACGCTGGCTGAGGGCACTGCGAATGGTACTGTCAAGTTCAACGGCGAGGACGTGAAGGTTCACGGTCTGGGCACTGCTGCTTACAAGGACGAAGGTGCTTTCGATGCGGCTGGCGCTGCTAATGATGCGCTGGAAGCGGCGAAGACCTATGCGAACGGCAAGGACGCTGCGATTGCTGAAGCAAAGAAGGCTGGCGACGATGCGCAAACTGCCGTTGACGCTCTGGGTGAGCGCGTCGGTGCGCTGCCCGAAGGTGCTACTGCTACGACCGTTGTTGGTTACGTTGATGAGAAAATCGGTAAGATTCCTGCTCAGACCGACTATACCGTAACTGTCACTCCTTCTACCCCGGATGGCGTGGCAAAGCGCTACAACATCAAGCAGACGGCTACCAATCTGGATGTGAATATCGATATCCCCAAGGATATGGTTGTTGAGTCCGGTACGGTTGAGACAAAGGCTGAGGCTGGTGCATGGGGCGCCGCTGGCACTTATCTGCATCTGGTTCTTGCCAATGCGACCGAGGATGATATCTACATCAACGTCGGTAGCCTGATTGAGTACGTTACTTCTGGCTCTAAAGTTGGTGACCAGATTGTGATTGATGTCAGCGCCGACCATAAGGTAACTGCTACTCTTACGGAAGGCTCTGTGACTCTGGCACAGCTCCACGCTGATGTGCAGACCGCTATCGGCAAGGCTCATAGCCATACGAATAAGGCTGAGCTGGACAAGATTGTTACTGGCGATAAGGCAAAGTGGGACGCTGCTGAACAGAAGGCTCACGAGCATGGGAATAAGACTATTCTCGACGCTATCTCTCAGGATAAGGTCGATGCGTGGGACGGCGCTGTTACTAAGCAGCATGAGCACGCAAACAAGACTGTGCTTGACGGCATCTCCGCCGAGAAGGTTGCGGATTGGGACAGCAAGGCTGCTGGCAACCATGAGCACGATATTACCGAGCTGAAGCAGGCTTCCGGTTATATTGTGTTCAACTGTGGCAGCGCCTCTGTTAACATCTGAGCATAAATAAAACACAAGCAACCCCGTCGTGTGTTATGCACGGCGGGGCTTTGCTTATAAGGAGGCTACTGTATGGCTGAATATAATGCACGAATCAGACAAAAGCGAGACACGAGCGCAAACTGGACAGCAAAAGACCCCATCCTTTTGGATGGTGAAATCATCATTGTTGATACAGCCAGTGGTAGCGTTCGTAAGAAAGTTGGAGACGGTACAAAGAAGTATTCTCAGCTCCCCTTTGATGATGAAGAGATGCTGACCGCTCTTGCTGAAAAGTGTGATGCAAGCAACGCTGTTACCGCTACGTTGACCGCAGCAGGATGGGCGAGTGGACAGCAGACACTTACCATTGCTGGGCTTGGTGCAACGCAGAATGGTGTTATCGGCTTGTCTCAGAGCATTACCGATGAACAGCTCTCTGCTGCGTCTGAAGCAGAAATGTATATCTGTGGTCAAGCAGCGGGTTCTGTAACGATTGCCGCAAATGGGTCTGTACCCACTTGCGATATTCCAGTCGTTGTTATCCTGCTTGGTTGAAAGGGTGGTGCAGTAAATGAGTAACACACCAAACTACAACCTCTATTTGACCGATGACAGCTCAACTCGCTTTCAGGAATGGCGCAACCAGATGAATGGAACCGAGAACTCCAATATGGTAAAAATCGATGCTGCCCTTGGTGAGAAAGCAAATAGCAGTGTGGCAATCAATACCACTCTGCTTGCGTCTGCATGGGTTGGTGTCGATGCGCCCTATACGCAAACCCTCACGATTAGCGGGCTTACTGCATCGCAGAACGGCACAATCTCTGTTGCTCATAATGCGACTGCAGAACAGCGTGAAATTGCTCGTGAGGCAATGCTCTCAGTTATCGGACAGGCTGATGGTACATTGACTATCGCCGCTGATGGCGAGATGCCAGAGCGTGACATTCCTGTTTACATCATTCTCTTAGGTTAAAGGAGGGGCGTAAAATGCCTATTTTATCTAACTTCCCCGGCGGCGCAGGTTCAGGCAGTGGCGGTCTGACACTTGCGGCTGTCTCCGGTATTACCACGCAGGTTTCTTCTGGGAAAGTCTATGTGAAGTGGATTGACCCCGATGACCTCGTTGTGGCAGGTTCTACGATTGCTGCTTGGGGCGGCACCCTGCTTGTTCGTAAGGCGGGCTCCGCGCCTACAAGCCGTCGTGACGGCACTATCGTTCTCGATAGTAAAACACGAGGCGCTTATAAGAATACTTACTTCTGTGACAGTGGTCTGTCCAACGGAACGAAGTATTACTATAAGTTCTTCCCCTATACAACTGCAAATGCCTACACTGACAGCACGGATGACGAATTCAATGCGATTCCGACTGTTCAGGTTGCAGGCATCACAAGCTGGAATGTTACCGGCATGAGTGCCTCTTCTGAAGCAGGCAACGGTAAGATGACCGTTAAGTGGACTGACCCTTCTGCTTCTATTTCTGCCGATGGCGTGACTCTGGCATCGTGGGCAAGCACCACAATTGTTGTGAAGAGCGGCAGCTACCCTACAAGCAAGGATGATTCCGGCGCTGTTTATACGCTAAAGGTCACGACACGCAACCGATATTCCAGCACGCCGTTGACGATGGGGCGGATCATGTAGGTGCCCAGCAGCGCGGCCAGCGCACTGACCGCCGCCAGCAGGCCGACGACGCCGAGCATGATTTTGTGGCGGCCCAGATAGTCCATGAAGCGGCGCAGCGTGTGCCGCAGGTCCTGCGGGCGCTTACCGCCGAATGGCTTCGCCATCTGCGTCGCCCCCTTTCATCTGGGAATGGTAAATTTCCTGATAGATCGTATCTTTTGCCAGCAGCTCGTCATGCGTGCCCACGGCATGCAGCCGCCCGTCGTCCAGAATGACGATGAGGTCGGCGCTCTGCACCGACGTGATGCGCTGGGCAATGATGAGCTTGGTCACGCTGCCCAGTCCGGCCAGCGCATGGCGGATGCCCGACTCCGTCGCCGTGTCCACGGCGCTGGTGGAGTCGTCAAAAATCAGCACCTTCGGGTGCTTGAGCAGCGTCCGCGCGATGCAGAGGCGCTGCTTCTGCCCGCCCGAGACGTTGCACCCGCCCTGGCCCAGGTCGGTGTCAAGGCCGTCGGGCATCCGGGACAAAAATTCGTCCGCACGGGCGGCGCGGCAGGCGGCCCAGAGGTCGTCGTCCGTCGCGTCGGGATTGCCCCATTTCAGGTTGTCGCGGATCGTGCCGGAGAACAGCAGGTTCTTTTGCAGCACGATGCCAACGGCGTCCCGCAGGGCGTTCACGTCGTAGCCGCGGACGTCGCGCCCGCCGACCCGGACCGTGCCCTCGGTGGCGTCGTACAGGCGCGGAATGAGCTGGACGAGCGTCGTTTTGGCCGCGCCCGTGCCGCCGATGATGCCCACCGTCGCACCTGCCGGGATGTGGAGCGTGATGTCGGAGAGGGCATTTTTCTCCGCTTTGGCGTTGTATTTGAAGCTGACGTGGTCAAAGTCGATTTGGCCGTCGCGGATGGTGTCCACCGGCGCGGCGGCGTTTGCAAGGTCGGGCGTCTCGGTCAGGACCTCACGGATGCGGCGGGCGCTGGCCAGCGAGCGGGACATCTGCAGAAAGACGCCGGAGAACATCATGACCGAGTTGAGCACCTGCAAAACATAGCTCAAAAACGCCGTCAGCTGGCCGACGGACATCGTGCCGACGAGGATATACTTGCCGCCGAACCAAAGGATGCAGACGATGGCCGTATACATGACAGTCTGGAACGCAGGCAGGTTGAGGACGGCATAGCGGAAGGTCTCCGTCGAAGCATCGCTCAATTCCGTGTTGACGGTGTCGAACTGGGCGTTCTCGTAGTCGCCGCGGACGAACGCCTTGATGGCGCGGATGGCGGTCAGGGACTCTTGGATGCGGCCATTCAGGTGATCCACGGCGCTCTGCTGGCGGCCATAGAGCGGGCCGACCTTTGTGACGATCCAGGCGAGGACGGCGGCCAGGATCGGCGTTGTGACGAGGAATACAATCGTCAGCCGCGGGCTGAGCACGCAGGCCATCGCCAGCCCCATGCAGAGCATGACCGGGCTGCGCACCAGCGGACGCAGACCTGCGTTGACGGCGTTGAGCATGACCGTGACGTCGGTGGTCATGCGGGTGACGAGGGACGCGTCCGAGAAGCGGTCTAGGTTGGCGAAGTCGAATTTCTGCACGGCGGCATACTCCGCCATGCGCAGCTCTGCCGCGAACCCGTTTGCGAACCGCGCCGCGTACCGCGCATACAGCAGCCCCGTGATGAGCGCGAGCACCGCGCACAAAATCATCAGCCCGCCCTGCCGGAAGATGACGGCCATATTATGGGCGGGCACACCGTCATCCACAAGGGTGGACATCAGGACGGGGATGACCATTTCAAAGATACATTCAATAAAGATCAGCCCCACCGCCGCGAACAGATCGCGCCGGTACGGGCGGGCATAACGGAAGATTTTGCGCAGATCTTGCATGGGTGGCTCCTTGCGGTGGGGGTAGGATGGTTGTTATGGAAGGTTTGCGGTGAATGTTGTAGGGGGC
>OMNP01000560.1_pt1 | contig 14121 bp, 10 predicted proteins | sample 1673811 | NCBI WGS metagenome assembly OMNP01 (sample SAMEA103958127, study PRJEB25191) | human gut metagenome | biome: human-associated habitat [ENVO:00009003]; feature: intestine environment [ENVO:2100002]; material: feces | place: Germany | collected 2013/2015
AATTAATTTTTGTATATAATAAAAATCAGGAGGTATCTTTTATGATAAATATTAGGAATTCAATTTTATTCTTTTCAATGCTCATGTCTGGTGTAACTAGTATGAAAGCAGACTATTCGAAAGATTATATTACTTCCTTGGATTATCATTCCTCTACCACAGTAGCAGCATTAAGGAGCACTAAAAATTATGAATAAATATAAATATTTACCTTGTCTATTCATTACCTTGAGTTTAATCTCTTGTTCGTCTAATAATAATATTACTAACCTTATACACACAGAACCAGCTTATCTAGGCAATTATCAACTCTACGGCTATGAGAAAGGTACTTTAAGAAAAAATAGCGAAAATAAGTATTTTGTTTCTGATAGATTTGGATTCGCACATGATCTTTGTGTTACTAGAGCCACAAAAGAACCTGATGTCTTGTTCTATTCAGCCATAGATACAAACATCAGTTACAACAAGAAAAAGGAAACTAATCGCTTAACATTAGAAGACTTTGAAGTAGGAGAACAAGTTATCTTTTGGTGGGACCTAGGATTTGAAGGTAATTATAAATACTACAACTTACCAGTGATGTATATATGGAAATATTCAGATAAAGTTGAATTAACACCATTCCACAAAGAGAAAGGTGATTTCTTAAAGCTAAACTCTGAAAGAGAAAGAACTTGGGACAAATTCTTTGAAACCACTGATGGCAAAATCTATTGCAGCTACTATGACTACAATGAATCTGGTATGGTTTTCGATTGGAAGTATCAACCGACTACTTATAAGGAAAGTCATACTTATGATTGCTATGTACTTGATGGATGCAATTTAGCTGCTTTTTTGATATGTAATGAGGAAACGTTCTAGTTTGGGTTTAATAAGTTTGCTTGATTAAATTATCTTGCTTAATCAAGCGTTTGTTTTTATATGGAACTGAAAAATGCAACACATGCAATTATTACTTCAAAAGCATATAAATTGCAAAGTGTGGATGCATTGTGGGGCCATCAACATTTGGGTACTAAATTTTAAGAAGATAATATTCGTAAATTGGATATAGATCATTCAATCAGCAAATGCCAAAATTATAATGGTAAAGGGTAATACGCAGTAATATTTCTAAGTAAGACTAACAATAAAAATAGATTTATATCTAAATTCGTTCTAATATTTTTTTAAAGCAGTAATTGTAAGAGTATTTGAAATTATTGGTTTGTTTACTCCGTCAATATAAATTTCCAAAGTAACATAAGTTACATTGTCATTAATAACATTTTTATTCTTCTCCAAATGATATGTACATCCTTCTATAGTTGGATAATTTTTAAATGAACAATCTTTACTAGCATCACTATCTTTTCTTCGTGTTTTCCACTCATAACTTTTCACTTTGCTTTTTATACTACTCGGCAAAATGTTATACCGAATTTAGAAGTGTTTATTCTATTAAAGAAATCTAAATAGACAAATAATTCCTTTCTCAAAAATTTTAAAAACTTCTAGGAAGAAACTATATTCAATTTATATTGATAATTTCAGCTATAAAAGCACTTTAAATCATAAATTAACCTAGAATTAATGTTAAGTGTTAAAATATAACTTAGTTAAGTCAAAAGAGATACTAACTCAATTATTAAAGGATAGGTGATAAATCGATGAAAAACAGCGGTCTCTTAAAGAACAAGACTCTAATAATCGGCTGTGGAAGACTTGGTTCTTCCATAGCTAACAAGGATTCCTCCAGCGGAAAAAACGTTATGATCATGGATTCTGATCCAATGTCTTTTGAAAAACTATCCGAGGGATTTAGTGGTTATACATTTGTTGGAGATGCCACTGATATGTCTCTTCTCGAAGAAGCATACATAACTTCAACAAAAGAAATAATCATCACCACCGGTGATGATAACACCAATGTCTTTTTAGCATTAGTCGCTAGAAAAATATACAACGTTCCTCAAATCTACGTTAGATTGGACGATCCTAACTTGGAAGTTTTATTAGAGAACTGTGACGTCCATGCAATCTATCCTTTCAAGCTCTCTTTAGAAGAATTTTTAGATATAAGAGAAAAGAATGATGGAGGCTTAAAGAAATGAGAATAGTAATAGCTGATGGCAGCTCTGCTGCTGACTATGTCATCAAAGCCTTTAGAAAGATAGGAAACGAGTTGATCGTCATCAACTCGAGAAAAGATATAGTTCAATATCTAGTCAAATCCAATCAAATCCCAGTCATCTATGGTGAGCCGTACAAGACTTCAATACTAAGGGAAGCACATATCGAAGGAGCTGATCTTTTCATAGCGTTAGGAAAAGAAGATACGGATAACTTTGTAAGCTGCATGTTGGCAAAGAAAGTCTTCCATGTCAAGAAATGTATTTGTACAGTGAACGACCCTTCATATGTCGAATTGTTTAGGAAATTAGGTCTAGATAGTGTTGTATCATCAACACAAATCTTAGCTTCATCGATTTTTAGTGAATCTTCACTTGAGAAATTTACTAAATCCATGTCTTTTGAAGATGATAAAATTGTTTTAACTGAAATCATTGTTAAAGAAAACTATGAATTGAGTGGAAGAAAGATTATGGATATAAACTTTCCTAAGACCGGAACAATCTCATGTGTCTATAGAAAGCCCAGCGTCATAATTCCTAACGGACAAACCACCATCTATCCAAACGATAAGCTTTTTATCGTCTCTTCTCCTAAGGAACAAAAAGACATTATCAAGTTCGTACAAAAAGAAAAGAAAGTTGTGCAATAATGAAAAAGCAAGCTAAAGGTTATAGATTGATTTTCGGTTATTTGGGAATATTCCTAATATTAATAGGAATCATCACCATGCTCCCTTTGATTCTACTTGCTTTTTATCCAGGTGAATCAAACTGCTGGTTAAGTTTTTTCATACCGGGAATGAGTTCGATAGGATTAGGATTCTTGCTATTTCTTTTGATTTATAAACGTGAAAGAACACAACTAGAAAAATTCCAGGATTCAGCATTACTAGTCATGATATGGTTATCAGCCATTCTTATTGGATCCATACCATTCATGTTAAGAGGATATACAACTCCTGACTTTGCTAAATATAGAATGAATTTCTCAGATGCCGTATTTGAATCCACTTCCGGATACACTAGTACAGGTTTGACTGTCTTTAACTTTGATATGTCTTACCCCGGATACCATATCTACACATTTTATAGAAGCATATTACTATTGTTTGGTGGAATAGGCTTGGTCTTGATTGTCACTTCCGCAATTTCAGATAAATATGGGTTAAAGCTTTATACAGCCGAGGGCCATAACGACAAGCTTATGCCAAACCTAGCAAAATCTGCAAGATTGATCTTGTTGATTTATATTGGATATATCTTTCTTGGGTTCCTATCTTATTGGTTGATAGGAGGAATGGAACCATTCGATGCCATCAACCATGCGATAGCAGCTATTGCCACAGGTGGCTTCTCAACTAGAGAAGGTGGTATACCTGAAATAATAAATGAAGGTGGATATAATTCTATTACTGGTTGGCCAGTAAATGGATTAGCAATAAATATAACATCTGTTATTTTGATGCTTCTAGGTGGAACAAATTTCGTATTACATCTTTTCTTATTCAAAGGAAAGTTGAAGAAGATACTAAAAGATTCAGAAATAAAATTTTTATTGATCTTAAGCATTATTATGATTCCTTTGTTCTACACTTCTATATTCACTTCCTTAAGTCAACAACTCTCAGTATTAGATTCTTGGAGAGAAGGAACATACCTATATTTTTCTGCCTTGACTACTACTGGTTTCTCTACTACGACTGATATAAAACAATTAGGTGAAGCTGCTTTAATTCTATCCATCATAGCAATGACCATCGGTGGTGGAATGGGATCTACAGCAGGTGGTGTAAAGCAATATAGATTTGTCGTAGCCTACAAAGCTTTATATTGGTCTTTAAGAGATAGACTTTCTTCAAAGAGAAAATTCTATCCCCACACAATATATAGATTAGGAGAAAGTAAAGAAATCAACAAATTAGATTTCTTAGAATCCTATGGTTATTTGATTCTTTATGTAACTATCATGATGGTTGGAGGCACAATAATAACCATATTAGGAAAGAATACCGATGGATATTCGGCTATCGAATGCATATTCGAGTTTGCATCCGCATTGTCTGGTACTGGATTGAGTGTTGGAGTTACAACCGGTGTAGGTCTTCCTATTGCTAATGCTGTAGCGATAAGATGGGTCTTAGTATTTGGAATGTTTGCAGGACGTTTGGAGTTGATTTGCATATACTTTGCTTTCTATAGATTAGTAAGAGATATTCTTAGAAAGCCTACTTTTTAAAATTTGCATCGAAGAGAATATAAAAGAGGATTTACAAAAATCCTCTTTTTTCTTGTATAATTTATACATTGTGATTGGAGGTAGGGATATGTTAACAAATGGTGATGAATATGATCCTATAGATTACTATCTGAATGAACTTAAGCCCAAATTAAAAGAAAATGCTGAAAAATACATCGATGATATGTTGAAGAAAGCCAATATTAACACCGGTGAGAATGAAGATCTAAGTAAGAAATATAGATCAGCTAGAGATGATCACAACGCAAATGAATATAGATTGAAGAAACTAAAAGGGTGGAGAAACTTCTTCTACGTTGTCATGGCAATCGGTCTTATAGCTATGATTATAGGAATCCTCATGTGGGTAGGAAATTCAAAAACGCCAGATGGAAATATAATTCCTGGCTTAATCACCACATTAGTAAGTGGTGCAATCGCCATCACTTGTCTTTGTTTAAATATCTTCTATTACAACAAAAAGATAAAGGCTCTAGCCTTAATAGCTAAGGAAAGTGGCGACAAAGCTAGTGAAGCTTACAACAACGTCTATAACTCTATAAAAAATGTCTACAATTACTTTGATTTCAGCGATTTCAAAAAAGTCTTAAAAGAGACTACAGACATTTTTGAATTAGATGATTACTTAACTCCACAAAAGCTAAGAATGTTGGAGAAAGTATATCAATATAGTGAATCCCTTTCCAAAAACGAATGTATAGTCGATGTACAATCTGGATCAATCCAGGGTAATCCGTTCATAAGATTGAATGTGAAGAGAATGGACAAAGTGAGTCAGACATACACCGGATCAAGAGTTGTCACTTATACTGAAACATATAGAGATTCAGATGGAGATCTCCATACTAGAACTGTGACTGAAACATTGATCGGACATTACACTGCACCTCGTCCTACATATGGAGTTAATTCTTACCTAATATACGGAAATACTGCAGCACCAGACTTAACCTTTACTAGAACTCCAAACATGACTGGAAAGATTTCCGATGCTGAAGCTGAAAAAATAGCTAAGAAAGGTGAGAAAGAATTGAACAGACTTGCTGATCAAGCCATCAAAGAAGGAAGAAACTTCACTCCTTTAGCAAATACTAAGTTTGAAGTCATGTTTAAGGCCTATGATAGAAACAACGAAGTTCAATATAGATTATTATTCACACCTTTAGCTCAGCAAAACATGTTGGAAATATTGACTGGAAAAGCAGGATTTGGTGATGATTTTGGCTTCTACAAGGAACATAAGATCAACATCATTTGTTCTGCTCATGGTGGTGCAATCTACAACTATGAAAGATTCTATGTGAACTACGATTTCAATGAATTAAAGAAAGACTTTGTAGATGAAATACAAAGAGTCTTCGATTCAATATTCTTCGATCTTATTCCACTATTAGCTATACCTTTGTATCAAACCACAGAAGGTGGGGAATTCAATGTCGATGAAGATCTACCTAATGTGTCTAGATATGAGGCTGAGACTGTTGTAAATAACTACGATGACTTAGATGTCTTTAGACCTGCCGAAACCTCTACAGATCAGATACTCAAAGTCAATTTTGATGGAAAGAATAAATCTACTGATCAATACTCTGTATTGTCGACTTCAAACAAAGTATACGATAGGGTATATGTCGACATGGTCATGGCCGGTAATGGAAGATTATATCCTGTCGATGTTCCTTGGAAAGAATATGTTGAAGCAGCAAGACAAACATTCATCCATATAGAAGATTTCAAACCCGAAAAGAAGGAAGGTGAAGAAGAGTCAGTCATGAGATATGGTCAAAGATACCCTATGAAAGACACAAACCAAACTATTTTCAGATATCGTTGGAATCTAGGCTTTCCACTTGGTGGTGAAAGAGACCAAAGTTATGGTAAAATAGTCGATGAAGATATGTAATTCTTTACTTGTTCAAAAAAAGAACAATGATGAAAGTCGAGTCTATTAGATAAAAAAGAAAGGACAAAAAATTATGGCAAACCCATTAGATGAAGTAAATGGCCCTATCGCCGAGCAAGGAAGAGATGTCAACGTCATTCAAAAGCAAATTCCTGTCAAAGTCGGAGTAGGATCCACGATTTTCGAAGTTTTGTTGTGGATATGTGGAATCATTCCAGGAGTAATATTCTTGGTCATGAAGCAAAAGGCTAGAAACCACCTCCGTTCTTTGGAGCAAAGGGTTCAACACGATGCTTCAACAATTGACAACTTCTTGGAACAAAGAGTCCAAATCTTGAAGAACGCTGCCAAGCTCTTGGACAAGGCTATCGATCTCGACAAGGATACCTACACAAAGATCGCTGCTTATAGAAGTGGAAATGGAAAAGCTGCTGACGACAATCTCAGAAATGAGACAAACGCTAACATCGACAAGCTCTTCGGTCAAATCAACGTTGCTTTCGAGCAATATCCTGACCTCAAAGCTCATAACGAACTCGAAGAGTGCTTGAGACAAAACTCCTACCTCCAAAAGGAAATCACTGCTGCTAGAGAGCAATACAACGATACTATCTATAAGTGGAACCATGACATCATGCAATGGCCTACCAAGATGATCGTCGCTGCTAAAGACGGATACACCACTAGAATCCCCTTCACTGCCAGCAAGGAAGTCAAGGAAGAAGCTAGAGGAACATTCTTCTAAACTAGTAAAAATTAGGAATCTAAAAAGGATGTGTTCAATTACACATCCTTTTTTTATCCGATTTGATTTTTTTATCTAAGTTTAGGAAATAAATTAAGAAATGTAAGGCTTTGTAAAAGTGCTTTCAATAAAACAATATTATGCTATATACGTCACAAGTAAAGGATTTCACCCCTTTATAGAGAGGATATTGAAATGAAACATGAAGATTTGATTAAGAAAATGACAGTTGAGCAGAAAGCTTCAATGATGTCAGGAAAGACAGTTTGGGAAACTATGGATATTCCCGAACTTGGAATTCCTTCGATTTGGTTATCTGATGGCCCTAGCGGACTTAGAAAACAAGCTGGTGATTCAGACCAGTTGGGATTGAACGAGTCTTTGAAGGCTACCTGCTTTCCTTCAGTCGCAGCAGTCACAAATTCTTGGAATCCAGAGATTTCCGAAAAAGTCGGAGCTGCAATCGGTGCAGAAGCCAAGGCTAGAAGAGTCTCCGTCTTGTTAGGACCTGGCTGCAACACCAAGAGAAACCCACTTTGTGGAAGAAACTTTGAGTATTCTTCCGAAGATCCTTACCTCGCTGGTAAGATCGATGCTGGATACATCAGAGGTATCCAATCCAACGGAATCGCTGCATGTGTAAAGCACTTTGCCACCAACTCCCAAGAATTGAAGAGAGAGTCCATGGATTCAGTCGTGGATGAGAGAACACTCCGTGAGCTCTACCTCACCAACTTCGAAATCGCAGTCAAGGAAGGACAAGCACTTTGCATCATGTCCGCCTATAACTCCTTAAATGGATACTTTGCAAACGAAAACAAGCATCTCGAAATGGATATCTTGAGAGATGAATGGAATTTTGACGGTGTTGTAGTGACTGACTGGGGTGGAAACAACGACAGAGTCGAAGGTTTGAAGTGTATGAACTCACTCGAAATGCCTACCACTGTCGGTGAGACCAATAGAGAAATCGTCAAAGCCATCAAAGACGGAAAATTGGATGAATCAATCCTCGATCAAAATGTCGACTACCTTTTGGATTTAGTCTTCAAGACCAAGACTTCCTATGACAAAGATCAACCTGTCGATTTCAAGAAAGATGCAAATATCGCTAAGGAAGCTATGGATGAATCCGTAGTCTTGCTCAGAAATGAAGGAAACATACTTCCTTTGAACAATGATGTCAAAGTTGCAGTTATCGGTGATTTTGCAGAGAATCCTCGTTACCAAGGTGCAGGTTCTTCCATTATCAATCCTTCTGAAATCGTTTCAGGTCTCGAAGCTATCAAAGCTTCAGGCTTGAACTTCATCGGATACGAGGAAGGTTTCAAGAGAATTGGAAGAAAGACCAAGAAGGGATTAGTAAAGAAAGCATTGGCTTTGGCTGCAAAGTCTGATGTAGTCCTTCTCTACTTAGGATTGGATGAATTCTCCGAAGTCGAAGGTATGGATAGAACCACCTATGCCATCCCTCAAAACCAAATCGATTTGATCAAGGCTTTAAGAGCTACTGGAAAGAAAATCGTCACCATTCTCTCCTGTGGATGTGCTGTAGAATTAGGTGCCATTCGTGACAACAGCGACGCTATCGTCTATGGATCACTCTGTGGACAATCCGGAGCAAAATCCATTGTCGATATCATCACCGGAAAAGTAAATCCTTCTGGAAAATTGTCTGAGAGCTTCCCTTGCCAATACAAGGATGTGCCCTCATTCAACTACTATCCTGGAAAGGATGTGACTTCTGAATATAGAGAAGGATTGTTTGTCGGATATCGTTACTATCTCACAAGAAATATCAAAGTTTGCTATCCTTTCGGATTTGGTCTCTCCTACACCAAGTTCGAATACTCTGATATCAAAGTTGACGAGAAGGGTGTCACCTTCAAGGTAAAGAATGTCGGTGATAGAGAAGGTAAGGAAGTCAGCCAACTCTACATCGGACTTCCCAACTCTGGAATCGTTCGCCCTGTACGTGAACTCAAAGGATTTGTTAAGACCAACTTGCTTCCTGGAGAAGAGAAAGAAGTCTTCATTCCTTTCGATGATAAGTCATTCCGTTACTTCAACATCAAGACAAACAAATGGGAAGTCGAAACTGGAGACTATGAAATTTCAATAGGTTCTTCAAGTGTAGACATGCAATTGACCACCTCATTCCATGTCGATGGAACAAATGCACCTCTTCCTTATACACAAGAAGAGCTTCCTCACTATTTCACTGGCGATGTAACAAATGTTCCCGATGCTGAATTTGAGAAGTTGTTGGGAAGACCTATTCCTCCTCACACCTTCACATGGTTGAACAAGAGAAAGACAAGAATCGAAATCACCTCAAACACTACTATGTCTGACCTCAGATATGCAAAGGGCTGGACTGGAAGATTCTTCGCTCATGTAATCTCCGGTTTGACCAAGATGTTCAGAAAGTTCGGAAACGAAAAGATGGCTGATACCTTGATCATGGGTGTATCTAACCAGACCGTCAAAGTCTTGTCTAGAATGACAAATGGTGCCATCTCATGGGATCAACTTCAAGGTCTCTTGATGATGTTCAACGGACATTTCCACAAAGGATTGCATCAATACTTCAAGGCTGGAAGAGAGAAGAAAAAATTAAATAAGCAGTTGAAGAAAGAAGCTGAAGCTAAGAAAGCTAACGCCTAATAAGTAGTTGAAACTCGGTAAGAAAGCTCAGGACAACCCTGAGCTTTTTATATAAAATTATGAAAGAAAATTGTAAAGATACTGGTGGACAGCCTACAAATCCTACCACACCATCGAAAGATAGAGAGTTCGTTGATGGACCAGCCACAACAGACGTTCCAAAGGATACTACTCCTATAGATCCTGATGATCCTATCTATGACGATGAAATAGTTCCAGTTTGGGCACAAGATTAAGTCACGAATCCAGGTGACTACAATATCTACTATACATGTGCAAATTCTAAAGCTAAAAGAACAATGTTCTGGCTTTGAGGTTGAACTGGTTCTTGTGGATTAAAATTCACTGGTCACACGTTTAACTTTAGATGGTGCAGAAAGTGGATATATATTCTCTGCTCTATATCTCAACTTCAACACATACTATTATTGTTATGGAAGCTGGAGCGATACAGATACAAAATTACATTTCAAAGTGACGAGAGATTCCGCATTTACCAAAACCAAGGTCAAGAATGATGATGGAACTTCATCTAATGCTGATGATATCGATTTCAAGTTAAGCAAGAATAATTACAAGTTGGGCAACAATTATGAAACCTAAAGCCCTTACCTATTATATTGATAGTGCTTACTTTGAATCTAAGCAAACATCATCTTAGGAGGGACATTATGTCTCAAGAAAAAGAAAAAAAGCAAAGAAGAGCTTCTTCGACAATCCTCTTCTTTCAACCAAGGTGAAGTCTGCAAAAGCTAAGATCTTCCCTGAAGGAGCTCTCGGTTACTTTGTAGGACCTACTTTGGCACTTCTTTCTAACTCTATCTTGTCAGGCTACTTGAATAAGTACATGACAGATGTTCTCAACATGACTGTTTGGGCCAAGGACTTCTTAACTTGGCTTCCTATCATTTCAGTCATCTTCGTCGTTTTAGGAAACATTGTCGTCGGACGTTTGATGGACCACTCAAAGACTCGTGCAGGAAAAGCTCGTCCTATTCTCTTGCTTTCCGCAGTCTTGTCTGTCGTCGCATTAATTGTCTTGTTCATAGCTACACCTTTTAATACTGAAGAATCCCCTACTTCAATTATCACATTAGTAGTATTCGCCATCGGATACAACCTTTGGTTTGCTGTAGCTTATCCATTCTATTACACACCACATAGTTCATTGGTCACTCTATCTACAAGAAATAGTTCTGATCGTTCTTTGTTGGCTACAATCTCCAATGCTACCGCTTTGGCAGCTATGGGATTGACTTCCATGATTCTTCCTTTCTTCATGGGATTGTTGTTTGTCGATAAGGAGGGTGGAATTGATTCTCAAGCTTCTTACGACCATTGGAGAATCTTCGTCATCGCTTTGATGGTAATCACCTTCATCGGAACTATCATCGAGTACTACTTCACTCGTGAAAGAATCACTGAAGAGTCCTTCTCCTTGCAACAAGGCGATGGAGCCGAACAAAAGAAAGCTGTTCCTCTCTCCAAGCAAGCTAAAGTATGCTTGAAAGACAAATATTGGTGGATTATCATCTGTTTCTTCTTCCTCTACCAACTCGGTGGTATGTTGAAGAACTGCTCACAGATTTACTACTGCCAGTCTTGGTTTCCCATCAACGGAGAATACTCTGCCGCTAATGGTGGAACCTTCCAAGGAACCCTTTCAATCATCGGTGCTATTCCTACTGCTGTAGGTATGTTGCTCGTATGGCCTTTGGCTAACAAGATTGGAAAAGGCAAGTCAATCTTATTCGGTGCTTTTATTTCAGTAATTGGTGGAGCTATCGGTTTCATCGATCCTTCAAACTTCGCTCTTGTAACTACATCATTCGTCATCAAGGCTTTAGGAAGCACTCCTGCCATGTATATCTCTCTTGCTTTGATGGCTGATATGCTCGATCATGAAGAAGCTGTATATGGAATTCGTACTGATGGTTTGACCATGACAGTCTACGGAGCCATCATGGCCGGTATGACTGGAATCGCCAACGGAATAATCAACGCCGTTCTTGTTGCTGCCGGATATGATAGTGCAGACCTCACACATAATTTGGGCAATGTCCAACAAGCTACACTTTGGACATTCATCGGTGGAGAAACAATCTGCTACGCATGTATTGCTATCCTCTTCTTCTTCATGAATGTCGAGAAGTTCTCTAAGATCGACCATGAAACTATCGTAGCCGATCAAAAAGCTGCTGCAGAAGCTAAGGGAATCACCTATGTTTCTGCGGAAGAGACCTTGAAGCTTCAAGAAGAAGAATCCAAGAGAATGTCTAGAGAAAACGATCTCAACGAACTTAAAGCTCGTTGTGAAAAGAAAGGTCTCAATTACGAGAATGAGTTAGCCGCTTACGAAGCTAAAGAAGCTGAAAAGGCAAAATCCGCCGCTGAAAAGAAAGCTTATGCTGATGCTAAGAAGGCGGAAAAGAAGGCCAAAGCTGATGCTAAAGCTAAAGCCAAGTTAGATGCTATGACTGAAGAGCAAAGACACCAGGCTGAATTAGCTGAAAAAGCTAAAAAGGATAAGGCTTTGGAGCGTGAAGAAAAGATTGAAGCTGAGTTCGTTAAGCTTCGTGCTAAAGCTGAACCTTTCCGTAACTCTTTAAATGCATAGTTGATTCTATTTGAAAGTATATTGAAACTAAAAGCAATGCCAATCCCCCTAGGCATTGCTTTTTAATATTAAAGAAAAACTAATATATCGATTTTAAGAAAAAATAGGATGCCTGAAACGCATCGGATAAATTAGAAAAATCTCATTATTTCCACTTTTTGTAATTTGCTTGCTAAGATATACGAGAAGGTTTATATATCTTAGGAGGAAGTTATGGCAAATTTAAATATTTTTCATTATCAAAGTAAGAATTTTAGATGGACTAATGAGGATGGAAGCGTCTCTATAAGATTGATAGCAAAAAAAGGCTATTTATCTGAAGCTAAAGTTATTTACGGAGCTAAGAAATATAACAGCCCACTCCTAGAATCAGAGCCTATGAAGATAGAATTAGAAAATGATTCTATTCAAGTATTTGAATCGACTTTAAAGCTAAAGGATGACAGAAGATTTACCTATGCTTTTAAAGTAAAACTAGCTGAGGACAACAAAGAAGGCTATTTCTTCAGCGATGGGCTTCATACTTTAAATGAAAATAAAGATCCTATAGATAATTTCTTCCAAATATGTCATATATTCGATAGCGAGGAAACAATAATTCCTTCCATAGCAAGGAAAAAAGGGGCTGTTATTCAAATCTTCCCAGATAGATTCGCAATAGGTGATTATTCGAAGCCTTGTATGAAGGATGCAAATCTAAAAGTGGGTAACACACCAAACAGCCACTCCTTCTTTGGAGGTGACTTTAAAGGAATAGAAGATCATCTTCAATATCTCAAAGATTTAGGAATTACAACCATCTATTTAACACCTATATTCAAATCGTCATCAAACCATAGATATGATGTAGAAGATTATTTGAAGATAGACGATAGACTTGGTGGCGAAAAAGGTTTTAAGAAGTTAGTCGATAGAATCCATTCTAATGGAATGTCGATAGTTTTAGATGGTGTATTTAATCATACTTCTTATAAAAATGATATGTTCCAGGATGTTATGAAAAATGGAAAGGAATCGAAATACTTCGATTTCTATTATTGTGATGGAAAACCAGATTTCAATAAAAAGAATTATCTTACTTTTGGAAGTGCAGGATACATGCCAAAATTAAGAACTGAGAACCCTAAAGTAATAGAATTTGGTTGTAAAGTTTTGAGCACTATAACATCTAAATACAACATAGATGGATGGAGATTTGATGTGGCAGATGAAGTAGCTCATGTATTTTGGATCAATGTACATCAAACATTAAGATCCATAAATCCATCTATTTTGATGATAGGAGAGGATTGGATGGCAAGTGAAAACTATCTTGAAGGGAATCAATTCGATGGAGTCATGAATTATCAATTTAGAAAGATTGCTATAGAATTGATAGCAAATGAAATAATAAATGCCAGAACAGCTAGAGAAAGATTGATAGATTTATTAGCTAGATATTCATGGAACAACGATTTATCTATGTTCAATTTGATTTCCTCTCATGATACGCCAAGATTCAAAACCTTAGCTGAAGGTAATGAAGATAAAACACTATTAGCAACCTTATTAGCTGTATCATATCCAGGAATGTTCATGTCTTACTATGGAGATGAGCTAGGAATGGAAGGTGGAAGTGATCCATTAAATAGAGCACCTATAGATTGGAATTCTTTGGATAAAGACAAAGAATTTCAAAACACCTATAAATCTATATTGTCTTTAAAACAACTAGACGAGTTCATAACTGGAAGAATAAAGATAGAAACCTCTAAAGATTTACTTATTATTAAAAGGTATATAGATGAAAAGAAGTCTTATAAAGTATTATTA
>OMNP01000576.1_pt1 | contig 13881 bp, 10 predicted proteins | sample 1673811 | NCBI WGS metagenome assembly OMNP01 (sample SAMEA103958127, study PRJEB25191) | human gut metagenome | biome: human-associated habitat [ENVO:00009003]; feature: intestine environment [ENVO:2100002]; material: feces | place: Germany | collected 2013/2015
GAATTTGCATGCCGCAGATGGCGGAAAAGACATCGCCAGACGCGCCGCCGAATTGTGCGGTGGTGCCTTAACACAATCTTAACCTAACCCGCCTTTCCGCCTTTACATTCCCGCGGTATCATACAGGCGTACCCAAGGAAAAAGACAAGGGCAACAGGACATCAGGAAGGTGTCCCGGACAGAAAGGAAGGTTTTCTGCAATGAAGAAGTTTGCTGCCATCCTGCTCTCGCTCGTGCTGACGCTCACCGTCGCGCTGGCGGACTCCATCTACGTTGTTTCCCGTGAGGACGGCTCCGGCACGCGCGCCGCGTTCATCGAACTGACGGGCGTTGAGCAGAAGGACGCTGACGGCAACAAGGTCGACATGACCACCGTCGAAGCGGCTGTGTACTCCGGCACGTCCGAAGTCAAGACCACGGTTTCGCAGGACGTTGCTGCCATCGGCTACATCTCCCTCGGCTCGATGGATGCGTCCGTGAAGGCGCTGAAGGTGGCGCGCAACCCCGAAGATGGTGCGGAAGCCGTCTACGTCGAAGCGACCCCCGAAAACGTCGCCAGCGGTGATTACGCCATCGCGCGTCCCTTCAACATCGCTTACAAGGCGGATAGCCTCTCCGCGACTGCGCAGGATTTCATCAACTGGATTCTCTCTGCCGAAGGTCAGGCAATTGTGACCGCGCAGAAGTACGTCGCCAAAGAGCCGGCTGAATATCAGGCGGCGCCCGTGGCAGGCAAGATTGTCATCGGCGGTTCTTCTTCCGTCGGCCCGCTGATGCAGAAGCTCGAAGAAGCCTACGAAGCACTCCACCCGGAAGTGGACATCGAAGTGCAGATTTCTGACTCCTCCACCGGTATGCGCGGCGCTGCGGACGGCTCGTTCGACATCGGCATGGCTTCCCGCGAAGTCAAGGCGTCCGAGCTGGAAGCGGGTCTGACTCCTGTGACCATCTGCATGGACGGCATCGCGGTCATCGTGAATAACGACAACGCGGTCGAAGGTCTGACGCTCAATCAGATTCGCGACATCTTCACGGGCGAAATCGTCGACTGGGACGAAGTCAAGTAATCAGCCAAGGACAAATCATACTATTTCCAAATTCACCTGCGCCATCTGCTCGCGCCTTTTCCGCGCTTGCGTCCGCTCATTCCACTTAGCGTAGCGCTGCTACGCTGCGTTTCATTCGCGTTAGCCAGCGCGAAAAATTCGCTTCGCATCTTGGCGCATTCTCATTTGGAAATAGTATCAAACGCCGAGCAGGTCGAAAGACTTGCCCGGTGCTTTTCAAATACCAAGCGCAATACAAAACAGGCTATGACCCATTCGCCATAGCCTGTTTTGCCTGTACCCCTTATTCCGCTGCCAGCTTCATCAGCGCCGCGGCATAAATCTTCATCGCCTTGACCATCTGCGACACGCGGATGTACTCGTTCGCCTGATGCGCCAAGTCCTCATCCTCCGGGAATGCTGCGCCGTACGCAACGCCCTGCTTGAGCACCTTCGCGTACGTTCCGCCGCCAGTGGCGTGCGGCGCGGCGGGTTCACCCGTCACCTCGGTGTAGGAGTCCAGCAGTGAGCGCACCAGCTTGCTGTCTGCCGGAACGTGATGCGGTTCCTTGATTTCCAGCGAATCGACGCTAAAGCCGGGCAGGTGCGCGCGAATCGCGTTCGTCAGCGCGGACAAATCCGCCGCAATGGGGCAGCGCAGGTCGAGTGACGCCGTCACCTTGCCGTCCTTGATATGCAGGATGCCCATGTTGCACGTCAGCGCGCCGGAAATCTCGTCCGAGCACGCGCAGCCCAGCGACGCGCCGTCGTGCTCCATGCCGACCGCGTCCGCCAGCGTATTCAGCGCGCCGCTCACGCCCATCTCGCGCAGGAGCACCAGCATCATGCCGATGGCGTTGCGGCGTCCTTCGGGGTACGCGCTGTGGCCGGGGATGCCCTCCGCCGTGACCCACACGCCATCCGCGGTCACCTCCGCCGTGTAGGGAAGCCCGGTCTTTTCGGCATAGGCCGCCACCTTGTCGGCAACCTCCTGACCGCCCGCGATAAGCGCCTTGGATTCGCCGGGGATGACGTTCACGCGCTCACCCGTCCACAGCTGCTTGACCTGCAGGCCGTCCTCCGCGAGTTTGCTCGTGAAGAAGCCGTGAATCATGCCCTTTTCGGTGTTGATGATAGGGAAGGATGCGTCCGGGGAGAAGCCGACTTCCGGCATTTCCGTGTGCGCGCAGTAATACGCCATGTCTTCCCAGCCGGATTCCTCGTCGCAGCCGAGAATCAGGCGGATGGACTTCTTCAGCGGAATCCCCGCCGCCTTGATGGCGTTCATGGCATACAGCGCCGCCAGCGCCGGCCCCTTGTCGTCGCTCGTGCCGCGCGCGAAAATCTGGTCGCCCACGCGCGTCGCGGTGAACGGCGGGGTCGCCCAGTTGTCGCCCGCCGGAACGACATCGAGGTGTCCCAGCACGGCGATGGCTTCTTCCGATTCGCCCGGCAGGGTGATATCGCACGCATAGCCGTCGAAATCGCGGGTTTCATAGCCGAACGCCTTTGCGTCCGCCATGGCCACATCCAGCATCCGGCGCACATCCTTGCCAAACGGCGCACCGGGCGTGGCTTCGCCCTTCACCGACGGCACTTCCACCCAGCGGCACAGCTGAGCGGCATAGTCCTCCGCGTGCGCATCCAGATAAGCAAATACTTTTTCGTACATGGGAAAATTCCTCCTTATGCTGAAATCATGGGGTCGAGAATGATATTTCGCGGTTGCAGGCGAAAATTCCTGCTTGATGGAAGATAAAAAAGTTAAGAAGGGCTAACCGTACGATTAGCCCTTTCTCTTCTTTTAGTCGCCGTAGTCCGGGAGCGGGGGGAAATCCCGCCCCGACAGCTGCATCAATTCACCCACCGTCACCGGGCGCAATCCCTTCACATTGATCCAATTATCCAGCGCCTTATCCAGCACCTCCGCTGTATGATACCCATTGATATGGAACTGCACCACGCACCCGCTCGTCACCCGGTCGCTCGTCACGCGGTACACCATCTGATACACCTTATCCTTATACGCGTCCGACCAGTCGCACGCGTCGATTGCAAACAGGCAGTCCTCTACGCCTTCCGCGCGGGCAATGGCGGTGACGATGCTGTTCGTCGCGCCCAAATGCGCACAGAACAACCGCGGCCGTACGCCGAAAGTCTCTTCGCACAGGTCGTTCAGCTCGCGGATGTTCTCCTGCACACGCGCGTAGGAGACTTCGGTCATGTTGATGAGGTTGTTGCCGTGGCTGCCAAGCTCGTGGCCCGCATCAATGATGCGCTGGATGCGCTCCGGGTTGCGGCGCACGAAATCGCCCGTGACGTAGAATGTCCCCTTCACGCCGTATTTGTCCAGCGTGTTCAGCATGTCAGTCAGCTGCTTTTCTGATGCGCCGCTGCAAACAATCATCACGCCGACAGCAGGCTCAGAGGGGGTCAGGCGGGTGACGCGCGGCAGGCTGATGTCCGAGAACGCGGCGAAGGAATCTGTTTCGTTCACTTTCTCGCCGTCCAGCCAGACAGACAGCTTGTTGCCGCCCAGCATGTCCTCTGTCACATAGACCGAGAAGGTCAGGTCGTAGCGCGGATTGCGCCAGAACGCACGCTCCAGCACTTCGCCGCGGTGGTTGCGCAGCTCCAGATACTTCTCCGGCACAGTTGCGCTGCTTTTGTTCTTGCACGATACGGTGATTTTGATTTCGCGGTCGAGATACCCGACGTAGAATCCGCTCTTGAACGTGACAATCGGCGTAACGACGGGGGTCGTGTCCTCTTCGTTCTCCTCCGCGAACGCGGCGCCGCCCAGCAGCATCAGCACCATCAGCAGCAAACTCAGCAGTTTCTTCATTTTGTTACTCCTTTTTATCCAACTTTCGTCCGTGGAAACTATGTTTGCAAATGGAAAGTTACCTTAAACCTGCGGGCGCACAACCACCTGTGCGCCTTCCGGCACCAGCGTCGGTTCAACCACAAACCCCGCCGGAACGGACAAAATCCGCAGACTGTCCATGTCCTCCAGAATCCGTTGATTGAACTTCGTCACGCGGCAGCCCTCGATGAACGCGGGGATGATGAGCTCCGTATCCGAACCGATGTACTCAATGACCGAGTAGGTGCAGCCCTTCTCTGCCTGCCCCAGATACGAGCCGACGATGAGCGTATCGCCCTCTGTCATCAGCCCCAGTCCGACGCGCAGGTCACGCGCATAGGCGCTGAAGGGGGCGGGGAGGGTCAGCGCGTTCAGCCGGGAGCAGCCCGTCAGCGCGTCATGCCCGATTTCACGCACGGATGCGGGAATGGCGAGTGACGTCAGGTGTGTGCAGCCGCGCAGGGCTTCGTGGTCGATGCGGGTCAGGGTGTCCGGGAGATTCAAGAATTCCAGCGACGTGCAGTTCATCAGCGCCTGCATGGGCAGGACGGTCAGCGCGTTCGGCAGGTGGACGCTATTCAGCGCGGTGCAGCCCGAAAGGACAGCGCCACCAACGGTTGTCACTGAATCGGGGAACGCGATTTCGCGCAGCGCGGTGCAGGACGCGAACGCGCGGTACTCGATGGTTTCCAGCCCGTCATTCAGCGTGATGCTTGTCAGCGCCGAGCAGCCCTCGAAGGCACTGCCGCCGATGTGTCGGAGCGTTTTAGGGAGCGTGACGGCGGTCAGGTCGGTGCGCATGATGAACGCGCACAGCCCGACGCTCACAACGGGGAGGTCGTCGAGCGTTTCCGGAAGGGTGATTTCGCCGCCTTGCCCGTAGTATTCCATGATTTCCGCGCCGGTGTCGATGACGCGGTAGGTGTAGTCACCGCATTGCATGATGTGTACTTCTTTCATTATAATAATATAATTGTGGAGCGTGGCTGCCGGAGTTGGCTGCTTTTCCAATATAGGTCTTTTATGCAGCAACCAGAGGGCAATGAAAACAGACGAAGTCTGCGGTCGCCCTCTGGACTCCTTCGGATGCACTCCCATGTTTCTTGACTTTTATCGAAACATTTTTAGTTACTGCGCAGGGACGCTTCGCTGCCTGCGACCAAGGTGTCGGGCTTGACTTTTCCTTTGGAATGGTCACACGACCAACCGTTGGGGCGTTGCCCCAAGCCCCACAAGGGACGCTGTCCCTTGACCCTGCAAGGGGGATCCCCCCTTGACCCTTTTTTTGCGCCCCGGCTTGAGCGCGTTTCCTTTATGGTTAATTTTCGCGGCTGAGTGCCGCCAGAACCGCGTTGCGCATCTGTCGAACCACCCGTGTCGTACCGGAATCAACCGTGTTCTGCATCGACAGAATCGTCATCTGCTGTCCGGGGAAGTTGGCAAAGTATGTTCCCAGCCAGCCATCCCAGCCATATTCGCCCGCGCAAGCCAATCCGGCGATGCGCCCCGGTTCAGCGCAAATGCGCATCAAGTGCCCGTAGCTGTACCCGTCCAGCGAATCCCACATATCGCGGCGAACAGCGTCTTTCAGCTGAGGCTGCGTCATGCAGGCGACTGTCGCGGGCGAGAGAATCCGCCGGCCCTCGTAAGTGCCGCCCGCCAGCAGCATATCGGTAAAGTGGCTGTAATCCTCCAGCGTCGAAACAAGCCCCGCGCCGCCGGATTCAAAGGCGGGTTCGCGGTCGTAAACGCCGACAGCAAGGTGGGTGCTTGTCCACGGCACAAGTCCGTTTTCCGTGCGCTTGTAGGCGGTCACAAGGCGATTCCGCTTGCTTTCGGGAACGTAGAAGCCGGTGTCCACCATGTCCAGCGGCTCAAAGAACTCCTTGCGGAGGAACTCGCCGAAGCGCATTCCGCTGACGACCTCCACCACCGCGCCGAGGATGTCCGCGCAGGTGGAGTAGCGCCAGTGCGTGCCCGGCTGGAAGGACAGCGGCTGCTGCCCCAAGCGGTTGCAGAACTCCACTGTCGGCACGCCGCCGCCCGCGAGGATTTCCTGCGTTGCTTCGTCAAATACCTTTGCGGCATACTGCCCCGCCTGGTCGCTGTCGGGGTAGCAGACGCCCGCCGTCATGCCGAGCAGCTCCATCAGCCACGGCGCGCGGGTCGCGGGGCGAATCGTGCCCTGCTTATCGACGACGCGCGCATTTCGGAAGCCCGGCAGATAGCGGTCTACGCCGTCCATCAGGTCAATCTGCCCGCGCTCCGCCAGCAGCATCACGGCGGCGGCCGTAATCGGCTTGGACTGGCTGTACAGGCGGAAGATGCTGTCGCGGTGAATCAGCCGCCCCGACGCAACGTCGGACATGCCCGCCTGCGTATAGAGCATTTCCTCTCCGCAGCGCCGCACCAGTACGCTGATGCCCGCGCATTCCTGCGCTTCGACAGCGGAGGCGAGAATATCGGTGACTTGTTCGTGAAGGGTCATGAGAATAACCTCCTTGCATGTTCTTCAGCAATCATTCGTCGCTTTCGATGAAATCCGGCAGCTGATGCAGCGTCACAAAGCTGCTATCCCGGTAAATCGCCCGCAGCGACTCCGGCGTGTTCCCCTTGCTGCTGTCCGTCAGCCAGCTGGTGTGCCACACCATGAAGTACGCCCACGGGGCATTCGCCGCGTCCATTTCCGCGCGAGTCGGAATCTGTCCGCACTCGTGGAACACAATCGGCATCTCTGTCGGGGCAAGCGCGGCACATCGCCGGTATAAATCCCCCTGCGCACCGCCCTTGTAGCTGTCGCCGCCGAGAATGTCCACCACGTCGTCCCCCGGATACCACGGGCGCAAATCCGCCGTCGCGTCAGAGAAGCCCAGCACCCAAATTAGATTCCGCAGGCCGTGAACATGCGTGTAGCGGTCGTACATCAGCCGCCACAGGCGCACGAAATTCTCCGCGCCGCCGCGTCCCCACCAGAACCAGCCGCCGTCCATCTCGTGGAAAGGCCGCCAGAGAACGGGAACGCCATCTGACTGCAAGCGCTTGAGGTAGGGGACGGCGTGGTCAAGCCCATCCAGCAGACGGCGGTTCGCTTCCGTGCCGTCCACAAAAGCGGAAGCCCAGTCCAGTTCGCTTTCGCGGCATTCGGGGTAACCGGAGAAGAAATCCGCGCCCGTGTGCCAGCAGATGGTGGGAATGCCGCCGCGCGCCCACCAGTCCTTCGCGCGCTGCGTCACGCCCAGATAGTCGTTATCCATGAAATCCAGCCCTCGAATGGCAGGCTGACGACTGGTGACATCGGTCAGATAGCTGATTTCATGCTCAGTCGAGCGGCACCATTGGCTTTCCATCTGCCCGGTCAGGCACTTGCCGGAAAGCGATTGCAGGTATTCATAGACGCGCCGAGCGGCGGGCAGCGGATTTTCCGCGCAGAGGGGACGGAACATAATGCTTCTCCTTTGCTTTGCAGGAATCTGCTTGCAGTATAGCAGGAAATGCCCGCCTTTGCAACGGGTAGAAGGGAAAAAGGGAGGGGAAAAAGCATGGAAAATCAGGCGGCGGCAGTTGTCCAAGAAGAGGGTTTGTGCTATACTTATTATGGGTGTTTATTGGAATGCCCATGAACCAGCGGGCATCCCCCGCTATGGGAGTTAATAAATGAAGCTGAAAAAATTGGAGCTGTATGGCTTCAAATCCTTTGCCCAGCGGACGGAAATCGTCTTTGATGAGGGCATAACGGGCATCGTCGGGCCGAATGGGTCGGGCAAGAGCAACATCGGCGACGCGGTGCGCTGGGTGCTGGGCGAGCAGAGCGCGAAAACCCTGCGCGGCGCGAGCATGTCCGACGTGATTTTCAACGGTACGCAGAAGCGCAAGCCGCTTTCGTACTGCGAAGTATCGCTGGTGTTTGACAACGATGACCATGCGCTGGCGATGGAAGCTGCCGAGGTTATGGTCACGCGCCGCGTCTACCGCAACGGCGAATCCGAATACTACTTAAACCGCACCGCCTGCCGCTTGAAGGACGTGGTCGACCTCTTCCGCGATACGGGCATCGGCAAAGAGGGATACTCCATCATCGGACAGGGGCGCATTGACGAAATCCTCTCCCGCAAGAGCGAGGATCGCCGGCAGGTGTTCGAGGAAGCAGCGGGCATCGTCAAGTTCAAGGCGCGCAAGGAAGAAGCGGACAAGAAATTGCAGAGGACGCTGGAAAATCTGGAGCGCGTCGATGATATTCTGGATGAGCTGACGAAGCGCCTGAAGCCGCTGGAAGAGCAGAGCCGCAACGCCCGCGTATATCTGGAACTGTCCACCGAACTGAAGGATTTGGACTTGAACCTCTTCCTGATTCGCTCCGACCGGGCGCGGGCACGCTTGTCCGAACTGGAAAGCGAACTGCTGACCGTCCAGACGATTTTGGCGGATACGGAAAGCAACCTGACCGACAAGACCACCCGCCGCGACGAGACGCAGAACCGCATCGATCAGCTGGAGGAAGCCATCACGAAGGCGCGCACCGAACTGATGGAATGCGCCGAGCATGTGCACGAATCGCAGAAGAAACTCTCCGCCCTGCAAAGCCGCCGCGAGACGCGCAGCGAGAACCGCCAGCGCATCGTCCGCGAGCAGGAGGAAGCCCAGGAGCGGCTGGCGGAAATCGAGAAGGATCATGCACGGATTCAGGCGGACGTGGAGAAGCAGCACAGCCTGATTGCCGACGCGGAGCAAATCCTCCGGGCGACGCAGGAAGCCGCCGAAAAGGCGCAGGCGAAGGAAAAGGAAGCGGACGCAGCGCTGGAAGCGCAGAAAGCCGCTGTCATTGACCAAATGAATCGCCTGTCCGATGTGCGCAACGACAAGACGCGCCTGAACACGATGCAGGCGCAGATGGAAACGCGCTTGACGGAGATTGAAGAATCCAGCGGGGCACTGCAGGAGCAGGAAGCTGCCCTGCGGGAAGCCTTGATTGCCGTCGAAAAGCAGCTGGAAACAGAAAATCAGCATCAGCAGCAGTGTCAGGAGAAGCTGGCGCAGGCGCGGCAAGCGTCGGATGAGGCGGATGCCGCGTATGCCAATTTGCGCGCGGATGTCGAAAAACAATCCGCCGATATGCAGGCGGCGGCGAGCCGTCATAACGTCCTGACCGAAATGACGCGCGACATGGAAGGCTACAACATGGCGGTTCGCCGCGCGATGACCTACGCCAAGCAGCGCGGCTTGACGGGCGTCAAGGGCGTACTGGCGCAGCTGATGACCGTTCCGCAGGCGTACGAAACGGCGATTGATATGGCGCTGGGCGCGGCGCAGCAGAACATTGTCACTGACACGGAAGAGACGGCGAAGGAACTGATTAACTACCTGCGCCAGAATCGGCTGGGGCGCGCGACGTTCCTGCCGATGAGCGCCATCCGCGGCAAAACGCTCTATGGCAATGAGCGCAATGCGTTGAAGCTGCCGGGCTGCCTCGGCGTGGCGAGCGAACTGGTGCAGTGCGCGCCGGAATACCGCGGCATTGTGGAAAATCTACTGGGGCGCACGGTGATTGCCGACAACCTCGACCACGGCATTCCGATTATGCGCGCGGGCAATCACGCGTTCCGCTTGGTGACGCTGGAGGGCGACGTGATGCACTCCGGCGGCTCGATGACGGGCGGTTCGGCGCAGTCGAAGGTGTCCAACCTGCTCAGCCGCGAGCGTGAACTGAAGGAATTGACCGCGAAGCTGCAAACCGGGCGCGCGGAACTGGACAAGTGCCGTCAGGAACTGACGCAGTGTCAGCAGACGGCGCAGGAAAAGCGGCAGAAGGTCAGCGACGCGGTGAACGCATTGCATCAGCAGGAGATTGCCGTCGCCCGCGAGCAGGCGCGCCGCGAAAGCGTATCCGCCGACCTGAACACCCATTTACAGCGGATGCAGGAGACTGAGCAGGCGCGCGTGCAGCTGCATCAGTCACTGGAGGACATTCGCCAGCAGCTGGAGACCATTGAACATCAGCGCACGGGCGCGCAGGGCGACCAGAGTGCGATGGAGCAAAAGACCATTGAAATGCAGAATGCGCTGGTCAAGGCGCGCGCGGAAGCCAGCGCGGAAAACGACCGCCTGATGGTGCGCACGCTGCAATTGTCCGACCTGCGCCACGGCTTAAGCGACTTGGAACGCGACGAAGCCCACGCGCAGCAGGATCAGGCGCAAATCCTCCGCGAACAGGAGCGCCGCGAACAGCTGCTGCACGAGATGGACGAACTGGACGCCATTGACGAGAACGACATGAAGCGCGAGGAAGCCGAATCCGCCCGCCGCCAGAAGGAACAGCTGCGGCAGGAGAGCGCCGCGCAGGCCATCGAGCAGCGACGTTCACAGGCGCAAAGTGACCTTCGCGACATCCTCAGCGACATGGAGAACCTGCACGAAGCCTACAACCGCGACAGCGAGAAGCTGCACAAGACCGAGCTGGCGAAGGCGCGCATCGAGGGCGACCAGAAGAATCTGCAAAACCGCATCTGGGACACCTACAAGCTGACCTACGCCGGGGCAGAGGAATTCCGCCGCACGCCCTTCGACGAGAAGGAAAGCGACCGCCGCGCCGCCGAGCTGCAAGGGCAGATTCGCGCGCTGGGGACGGTCAACGTCGGAGCGGTGGAGGAATACGCCGAAACCAAGGCGCGCGTGGACGACCTGACCGCTCAGCAGCAGGACTTGAAGCGCGCGGAAATGGACTTGCGCGAACTCATCGAGCGGCTGCTGATTCAGATGCGTTCTACATTCGTCGAGAACTTCTCGAAGATGCAGGGGTACTTCGCCGAGACGTTCACGCGGCTGTTCGGCGGCGGTCACGCGGAACTGAAGCTGATGGATCCGGACGACCCGCTGAACTGCGGCATCGAGGTCAACGCCCAGCCGCCGGGAAAGAAATTGCAGCTCTTGTCGCTGCTTTCCGGCGGCGAACGCGCGCTGACGGCGATTGCGATTCTGTTCGCGATGCTGAAATTGAAGCCCACGCCGTTCTGCATTCTGGACGAGATTGAAGCCGCGCTGGATGACGCGAACATCGGGTATTACGCGGATTATTTGAAGGAATACTCGAAGGGTACGCAGTTTATCGTCGTGACGCACCGCAAGGGGACGATGGAGCGCTGCAACAGCCTGTTCGGGGTGGCGATGGAGGAACAGGGCGTGAGCCGGATGGTGTCGGTGTCGCTGCAGGACTATCAGGAGTAAGGGAAAACTGAAAGGGGTATCACGGCGGACAAATCCGCCTGATGAAAAAGGAGGTTTTTCGCATGAGTGAGAACGAAAACAATCAGTATCGACTGCTGTCGCCGTGGGCGTATGTGGGCTATGGCATCCTGTTCACGCTTCCGGTCATTGGCTGGATTCTCGCCATCGTCTTTGCGCTGAATGACGACAACCTGAATCGCCGCAACTTTGCGCGCGGTTACTGGTGCGGCGTGCTGGTGGCGGTCATCGTGGTGGTTATCCTGTCGATTGTCGGGATGGTGATGGGCGTGTCGATCATGGATGGGCTCAGCAGCTATCAGTATAACTACCGATATTGATGAAGGGCTTACCAGAAGCAAGGCTGCCTGCCGGGTGCGGGCAGTCTTTTTTGCTGCCCGGATGGCGCAAGCAGCGGAATCCTCTTGTGAAGTTCCACAACAAATTGGGATACTTTTGTTATGAATGCCAAAATTATATTATTCAGAAAGAAAATGCTTGACTTTTTCCGGGGGGAGGGTAGAATGAAAGTAAGGAACCACGAGGGAGGAAAATGACGTGGAAATTCAAAGAAAAGGGCTGAATCGGCGTTGATTCGCTCCGCCCGGCGGATGGTTCGCCGTGGGTGGAGGAAACGCGCGACGAGAACATCCGCAGCATCGCCGCGAATATGCAGACCATCGCCGAAAAGCTGGAGAAGCTGCAGGCGCAGAATGTTCCGGCAGAAGCACCCAAGCCGGAAGCGGACGGCGAAAATCAGGAGACACACAAGGTGTCGCTGAAAAAATAACTTCCTATGGCAATAACCGCAGGGCTGTCAGGCGCAGAACGCTTGGCAGCCTTTCGCGTGGGGAAAAATCCGCTTGCAAACTGCGCGAAAAACCAGTACAATAGAATCGTATCCCTGAATATCAGCATGAACGAGGTGCTTTTGATGCCTTTGTGGAAACGAACGCTGGCGGCGCTCCTGCTGGCGGTGATGATGATACTGCCCTTCGCGTCGGCGGAGGATGCGGGGGAGGCCGTGCCGGATGACAGCGTGGAGTGGACGGAGGGCGCGGCGAACATCACGCGCGATTTGACCCTGAATGATGAGGGCGACGACGTGTCCGCCCTGCAAACCGCGCTGACGGATTTGTGCTATTACAGCGGCGACGTAACCGGGCGCTATGGCGAGGCGACCAAAACCGCGGTGGAGGACTTCCAGCGAGATTTTGCCCTTGCGGTGACGGGCGTGGCGGACAAAGCGACGCAGGAAGCCATCTATGCGGCGGATTATCGCCCGCTGCGGCTGGGATGCGTGGGCGAGGACGTGCGGCAGGCGCAGATTCGCCTGATGGCGCTGGGCTACTACACGGGCAAGATTTCCGGGCGCTATCTGCCCGCGACACAGGAAGCCATCCGCCTGTTCCAGACGGCGAATGCCCTGCCGATTACGGGCGAAGCGGATGTGCAGACGCTGGAACGCCTGTTCAGCGGTGATGCCATCAGCCGGGATTCGTCCGCCGCGGCGACGCCCACCCCGTCGCCCACGCCCGGAATGCACCTCTCAGATGAAACCACCACCCCGACGCCCGCGCCGACGGTGGCGTTCGTCAAGAAACTGCAATACAACAAGTCCAAGGGCGAAGAAGTCAAGCTCGTGCAGACCCGCCTGACGGAACTGGGGTACTATTCCGGCAACATCAGCGGCAATTTTCTGGGGCATACGCGCAACGCGGTGAAGGCATTCCAGCAGCAGAACGCGCTGAGCGTGGATGGCATCGTGGGCGAAAACACATGGAACGCGCTGTTCAACGACCCGGATGTGCGTGCCGCGACCGATGATCCGAAGCCTACGCCCGAACCGACGCCTGTACCGTTTGCCATCACGGTGGATGTCAACAATCAGGTGACGACCGTCTACGGGCGCGACGAAAACGGCGATTACACCGTTGTTGTGCGGCAGATGCTCTGCTCCACCGGCACGCGCAAGAATCCGTCGGATATCGGCACATTCACACTCAACGGGCGTACGGCGCGCTGGTGCTACTTCCCGGAGTGGGGCAGCCACGCGCAGTACTGGACGCGTATCAACTCGTCCATTGCGTTCCATTCCGTCATTTACAACACGGTCAACACCATGGATTTATCGGTCAAGTCCTACAAGAACCTCGGCAAGCGCGCGTCGCACGGGTGCATTCGCCTGACCGTTGCGGATGCGAAGTGGATTTACAACAACTGCGGGGCAGGGACGGTCGTCACGATTCGCGCCGATATGCCCGCTGACCCGGAACTCCGCGCCGCGCTGAAGCTGCCCTCGCTGAATACGAAGAACATGCTGCCCTACGTCACGCCGCAGCCGACCGCCGAGCCGGATTACCGCGCCGGGACGATGCCGCCGCAGCCCTTCCGGACACTGAAAGTGAACAGCTCCGGCGAGGATGTGTATTGGATGCAGCGGAAGCTGACGGATCTTGGCTACTATTCGGGCAAATGCTCCGGCACGTTCCTGGCGGGCACGCAGAACGCGGTGAAGGCGTTCCAGAAGGCGAACAGTTTGTCTGCAACGGGGACGGCGGATGTCAAGACGCTGAATCTGCTGTATGCGGAGGAACTGTCGGCGACGCCCACGCCGGAGGTCACGGCGGATGACCGCACGCCGGAGCCGCTGCCGACGCCGGCGGCGGGACAGTGAGATTCCCTGCGGGCGTAATACGATTTCCAGATTCACCTGCGCCATCTGCTTGCGCCTTTTCCCTTCTGGCGTCCGCT
>OMNP01000585.1_pt1 | contig 13759 bp, 7 predicted proteins | sample 1673811 | NCBI WGS metagenome assembly OMNP01 (sample SAMEA103958127, study PRJEB25191) | human gut metagenome | biome: human-associated habitat [ENVO:00009003]; feature: intestine environment [ENVO:2100002]; material: feces | place: Germany | collected 2013/2015
TCGCTACCTTAGGACCGTTATAGTTACGGCCGCCGTTTACTGGGGCTTCAATTCAATGCTTCTCTTGCGATGACATCTCCTCTTAACCTTCCAGCACCGGGCAGGTGTCAGGCTGTATACTTCATCTTTCAATTTTGCACAGCCCTGTGTTTTTGTTAAACAGTTGCCTGGACCTATTCTCTGCGCCCTCCCGTCACCGGGTAGGGACCCTTTATCCCGAAGTTACAGGGTCAGTTTGCCTAGTTCCTTAACCGTGAATCACTCAAGCGCCTTAGAATATTCATCCCGACTACGTGTGTCCGTTTACGGTACGGGTACCTACAGGATTTTGTTTAGCGGATTTTCTTGGCAGCATGATTACATGCACTATTGCCTTGTCCCGAGGGACGCGGCATACTATCAGGTTCGATTCTCATGGTGGATTTGCCTGCCAAGATCAACATCTACACCCTTCAACCATCTATTCCGTCAGATGGCGGCATTGTCACTACTGCGTCTCCACATCACTCCTGGAGGTAGTAACGGAATATTAACCGTTTCTGCCATCGGCATCGCCCTTCGGCTGAGCCTTAGGACCCGACTTACCCTGATCCGATTAGCGTTGATCAGGAAACCTTAGTCTTTCGGCGAGGGGGTTTCCCGCCCCCTTTATCGTTACTTATACCTACATTTGCTTTTCCAGACGCTCCAGAATACCTCGCGGTACGCCTTCGACGCTGACTGGAATGCTCCCCTACCGATCATTTCAATGATCCCACTGCTTCGGTAGACAACTTAATACCCGATTATTATCCACGCCAGACTCCTCGACTAGTGAGCTGTTACGCACTCTTTAAATGAATGGCTGCTTCCAAGCCAACATCCTAGCTGTCTTAGCAGTCAGACTTCGTTAGTTTAACTTAGCTGTCATTTCGGGACCTTAGCAGGTGGTCCGGATTCTTCTCCTCTCGGGCACGGACCTTAGCACCCATGCCCTCACTCCTGAGGTAAAACTGATGCGCATTCGGAGTTTGTCAAGACTTGATAGGCGGTGAAGCCCTCGCATCTTATCAGTCGCTCTACCTCACATCAGTAACCCACAAGGCTGCACCTAAATGCATTTCGGGGAGTACGAGCTATCTCCAAGTTTGATTAGCCTTTCACCCCTACCCTCAGCTCATCCAGAAGCTTTTCAACGCTTATTGGTGCGGTCCTCCAGCTGGTGTTACCCAGCCTTCAACCTGGCCAAGGGTAGATCACTTGGTTTCGCGTCTGCCACTGCCGACTATGCGCCCTATTCAGACTCGCTTTCGCTTCGGATACGTGTGTCGTCACACTTAACCTTGCCGGCAAAGGCAACTCGTAGGTTCATTATGCAAAAGGCACGCCGTCACTGCTTTAAGCAGCTCCGACCGCTTGTAGGCGCACGGTTTCAGGAACTATTTCACTCTTCTGTTCGAAGTGCTTTTCACCTTTCCCTCACGGTACTGGTTCGCTATCGGTCTCTCGGGAGTATTTAGCCTTACCGGATGGTCCCGGCAGATTCACGCAGAATTCCTCGTGCTCCGCGCTACTCAGGATACTACTATGCTTCGACAACATTCGAATACGCAACTGTCATGCTCTATGGTCTTTCTTTCCAGAAAGTTCTTCTCTGATGTCTTCATGCAACGGCGTAGTCCTACAACCCCACCCATGCCGTAACATGGACGGTTTGGGCTATTCCCCGTTCGCTCGCCACTACTGGGGGAATCATTGTTATTTTCTTTTCCTGCAGGTACTAAGATGTTTCAGTTCCCTGCGTTAGCCTCCAACAAAGTTGGATAATATCTCTTCAAGATATTGGGTTGTCCCATTCGGAAATCTCCGGATCAAAGGTTATTTGCACCTCCCCGAAGCTTATCGCAGCTTATCACGTCCTTCATCGCCTCCGAGAGCCAAGGCATCCGCCATGCGCCCTTCTTTACTTTCCTTATTCATTCGCCCACACTTGCGTGCCAGCGGGATGATATATACTTTCAGCTCTTTACTACTAAAATTACTGTTTGCTTGTACAATATGTCATAGATCGGTCATCTTCGTATCTTACGTCTCTGATGGAGTGGAGAATAACGGATTCGAACCGTTGACCCTCTGCGTGCAAGGCAGATGCTCTAGCCAGCTGAGCTAATCCCCCGAATCTCAAGATTCGTAGTCCCAGGCAGAGTTGAACTGCCGACCTCTACATTATCAGTGTAGCGCTCTAACCAACTGAGCTATAGGACTAAGTTCAACCTAGTCTGTTTCATTAGACCCGGCTTCTTACTTTCTCTCTTCCGTCTTAATACGGAATCATATCTTGAATAAACAACAACAGCAGTACAAAAACAAAAACCTTTACTTTGGATCCTCTCCAGAAAGGAGGTGTTCCAGCCGCACCTTCCGGTACGGCTACCTTGTTACGACTTAGCCCCAGTCACCAGTTTTACCCTAGGGCGATCCTTGCGGTTACGCACTTCAGGTACCCCCGGCTCCCATGGCTTGACGGGCGGTGTGTACAAGGCCCGGGAACGTATTCACCGCGCCGTGGCTGATGCGCGATTACTAGCGAATCCAGCTTCGTGGAGTCGGGTTGCAGACTCCAGTCCGAACTGAGAGGGGTTTTAGGGATTGGCATCCACTCGCGTGGTAGCGGCCCTCTGTACCCCCCATTGTAACACGTGTGTAGCCCCGGACGTAAGGGCCGTGCTGATTTGACGTCATCCCCACCTTCCTCACATCTTACGATGGCAGTCTTGTCAGAGTCCTCAGCATCACCTGTTAGTAACTGACAACAAGGGTTGCGCTCGTTATGGCACTTAAGCCGACACCTCACGGCACGAGCTGACGACAACCATGCAGCACCTTCACACTCGCTATTGCTAGCTGAACCGTTTCCGGATCATTCGAGTGCAATTTAAGCCCGGGTAAGGTTCCTCGCGTATCATCGAATTAAACCACATGTTCCTCCGCTTGTGCGGGCCCCCGTCAATTCCTTTGAGTTTCACCGTTGCCGGCGTACTCCCCAGGTGGAATACTTAACGCTTTCGCTTGGCCGCTTGCCGTATATCGCAAACAGCGAGTATTCATCGTTTACCGTGTGGACTACCAGGGTATCTAATCCTGTTTGATACCCACACTTTCGAGCCTCAATGTCAGTTGCAGCTTAGCAGGCTGCCTTCGCAATCGGAGTTCTTCGTGATATCTAAGCATTTCACCGCTACACCACGAATTCCGCCTGCCTCAACTGCACTCAAGACATCCAGTATCAACTGCAATTTTACGGTTGAGCCGCAAACTTTCACAACTGACTTAAACATCCATCTACGCTCCCTTTAAACCCAATAAATCCGGATAACGCTCGGATCCTCCGTATTACCGCGGCTGCTGGCACGGAGTTAGCCGATCCTTATTCATAAAGTACATGCAAACGGGTATGCATACCCGACTTTATTCCTTTATAAAAGAAGTTTACAACCCATAGGGCAGTCATCCTTCACGCTACTTGGCTGGTTCAGACTCTCGTCCATTGACCAATATTCCTCACTGCTGCCTCCCGTAGGAGTTTGGACCGTGTCTCAGTTCCAATGTGGGGGACCTTCCTCTCAGAACCCCTATCCATCGTTGACTAGGTGGGCCGTTACCCCGCCTACTATCTAATGGAACGCATCCCCATCGTCTACCGGAAAATACCTTTAATCATGCGGACATGTGAACTCATGATCCCATCCTGGATTAATCTTCCTTTCAGAAGGCTGGCCAAGAGTAGACGGCAGGTTGGATACGTGTTACTCACCCGTGCGCCGGTCGCCATCAGCCTTAGCAAGCTAAGACCATGCTGCCCCTCGACTTGCATGTGTTAAGCCTGTAGCTAGCGTTCATCCTGAGCCAGGATCAAACTCTTCATTGTAAAAATATTCTTTCAACACTTAAGTTGACTTTACGCTCAAGGACTCCAAATCTATCAATACAATAAAAATATTGACGGTTCTTGTTTTTCCGTACACCATATTATTATACGGTGCACCGGCTTGTACTACTTGTTTGTTTATCTTAAATCTTTCAAAGAACTCTTATTCCTGTTTGCCATCGTTTCCGAAAGCGGATGCAAAGGTAAGAGATTTTATCGTAACCACCAAATGTTTTCGAAAGTTTTTTTTGAAAAAGTTTTTTTCGAAACTTCCATAAAAGGCGGACCACCCATCCTCCCGGGGTCTTATCCGTTCTCGCTCCCTTAGCCCCGCTAAGGTAAGATACCAGGTGCAGATCACTATCAAGGAAAATCTCCCACGTTTGTTTCACCAAGTCAGTAACACTGTCTGAAGTGCCGCATCTCTCTCGATTGCGGGTGCAAAAGTAGACCTTTTAACGCTAACAGGCAAACTTTCACAAGACAAATTATCCGGATTCCCTGAAACTTTTTTGTAATACGCTGAATCACAGATGTGTTACAAAGAAGGTTTTTATAACGGAGGACACGGGAGGAAAAAGACAGACACATTATAATATTCGCACGCGCGTAAAAAAAAACGGAAAAAGAAAAAAACGAATACGCAAACAAAAAGCCGGAAAAAACGGAAAAAGAAAAAACGGAAGGTAAACTTGCAAACTTGCAAAACTTGCAGCACTTCCACACTCACACACGTGCGCGCACATTATAATAGGAAAAAATAATAAAGCATAAAAAAGAGAGTGGAAGACAGACGGACGATACCGGAGAGAACTACAACGGAGGAAAGGATAACAGAATGCAAAAGGCGGAAAGGGAGATACGTGACAAGACTTCCGGTGGAAAAGAGCAGGAAAGCCTGACAAGGAGAAAATAAGAAAGCGGAAGACAAGGACTAGAACAAAACAGACACTGACCGTAAAGGACCGACTCCCTGAATCTGCGACAACCACACACTTTAACCTTACCAATACAATTCACATAATTCTGCGGAAGACACGTATCCTGCATGCGAAAAACCTCCTACCTACTTTAAACAAGGTACGTTACTAACATACAGGCCTCTATGTTAGTAACGTACAAGGTCACACATTACTAACCCTTCGGAACACACAAACTATACACAAGCACATAGCATCCCGTCCAATGCCCAGACACTCCGTCAGAAAAGCTGCCGGCTGCTGTTCACCTACCGCTCATTGGTTACCATAACCTCCAGAAAGATTTTCTTCATCCCCCCATTACAAAAAACAGGATAGAACCATACCATTCACTACCTAGAACTAGGAAAAAAGATGGAAGCTAACACACCACTTCATCTCTTCCTCCACTCTACCCTTCACACTCTCATCGGATTGTCCGTCATTACTTTACCAGGATATAATAATCCATCGCTATGATGTACGCATACGCGTAATCGCGCGCGCTCGTGTGTGTGTGGAAAGACTGCAAGTTGTGCAAGTTTGCAAGTTTCCCCCTTGCATCATCTCATAAAAGGAGCTGAAAAAGCAAAAGAAACAACAAGAGAATAATCACCAAGAATTAAAATATCAACAACTTTCAGGCTCCTCGCTCCAGTTCCAAACAGATCTTATAAAAAATAAAGAATCAGCAAAACGAATTACATAAAAAACAATCACACATAAAATTATTGTCTTTCACACTTTGCTTTCTTTATATTGTAGCGATAGGCTCGACAAGCCAAAACAAAGTATATCGCACATTGTATCCATAGGATAATATATTGCTGACTGATTTCAGACATACTAGCTCCCATAGAATTTATCTTAACAAAGGCCAAAGTTCCGGGAGCCGCAGGAACCATATAATGAATCCATTGCCAATACCAAGGCATTAACTCCAGCGGATAAGAAACTCCGGACAGGAAAATCAATCCTACAGAGAAGAAAGCTACCAACAACAATGGAGCATCACTATCACTGAAAAATAACGAACAGGCCAATCCAAAGAAACTGGTAGCAAGAATATAAGGTATCATAAGTGCCACAATTTTCCACGGATATGCTAAATGAGGCAATTGGAAAACTAAAGGAAGAAGCCCCAACAAAAAGATAGAGAATAAAGCATAAAAGGCTAAATAAGTAAATGATTTTCCTATCACTACGGATGCCATACGTAAAAAAGAAAGATCCCTTCCTTCAGGGCCTGCAAACATCAGTATATCTCCAGTTTCACGCTCTTTCCCACTCAACATACTGATAACAAATATCAACGTCTGAAAAATAACAACCATCAAAACGGCAGGTATCAAATAAGTACCATAACCATCGGTATAATTATACAGGGCGGTACCCACCACATCGACAGACTTTGTTTGAACCACAGACTGTATATCATCCTGAGGTAGAAAAACCACTTGCTCGGGTCGAACATCATCATTCACAGCAAGCATGGCTCCAGCAGACGCCTCCTGCATGGAAGCAAAATAAAGAAAAGCCGTAGTGGTGCTGTACATAATATATATCGCTTCTTCACCACGCCCCACACGAGCGTCAAAATCCGAGGGAATGTAAACAATGCCCACCACTTCATCACATTTCATCAATTCCTTAGCAGCAGGCAAATCAGCATTGTTTGTCAATACCCGTGCCTGCGGAGTGGCATCCAGCAAACGGATGTAACTGCGGCTTAACGGAGTGCGACTCATATCCACTACTGCCACCGGAGCATTGCGTACCACATTGGGAGCATACATATAGTTATAAAGTAATCCATACACAAAGATGCCACCGCTGAGTACCAATAAAATGGAATAGCGGGTACATATTACACGAAACTCGTGCCAAGATACAGCTAATATATTATTCAATATCGTCATATTTCCGACTGATTAAAGAGCGTTTCAAATGAGGTAACAACAATAAAGGGGGAATAAGAAACAACAGCAGACAGGCTGCATTGCCCCACATATACGCATAACCATAGTTGCCATAAAGAAGATTCTGTCCAATCTCGACAAAATGACGGACAGGAAAAAGATAAGAGGCATAGTACACCGGTGCAAACATGTGAGGCACCGGAAATGTAACCCCGCCAAGGGTAGCGCCTAACGACCCTACCATGGAAACTATACTGATAATAATACTCAACGCAGGAAAAAGAGAGAACAGAAAAACCGCCAGCGCCTGCGTAGCAATGACCAATAGTGCCGAAGTAAGATTCAACGCCCAAAAACCACAATCCATCGGTATATGCATAACACCAAAAAAGACATAGTTTGCCAGAATACTCATAACGATAAAGATAAAACTATATGGAAGCAACTTGGCAGTAACCGCCACCCAAATATTCCCATCTGCCACCGCAAGCCAGTTGGCTGAAGTATGGAATTTCCCTTCACTGCCAATGGAATATGTGGTGACCAACAACAAGATAACTTGCAGAAAAACGAAAAAGAATGGCTGTGTAAGATAAACCGAATAATCCATATCAGGATTAAATAACGGATGATTCTGTGTGGTAACCGGTAACAGAAAAGATTCTATCTCTTCCTGATTTATACCCAGTGCCACAGCATGAGTGACAATGGGAACTACCGAAATGCTTTTCAACAAACTTTGAAATGCTCCGTGAATCTCACTTCCCACACTCATCAATGCATAATGGTAATAATAAGTCAGAGCTGTTTCCTTACCATCCATCACCTTTGCTTCAAAACCAGACGGAATACTGAGGTATCCATAAATACTTTTCCGCTGCACATCTGCCCTGGCCTCCACTTCATCAGCATAATGCCGAGTAATGCGGAAAGTAGGAACAGCCTCGGTCATACGAATTATCTCACGAGAAGTGGCTGTATTATCACCATCCACAATACCCACAGGCAGATTCTCCATCTGTCCGTTACCAAAAATTGTAGCCATAAAGAAGATAGAGAACAAAGGCAAGACGATACACGACGCAAAATAAATGCGCCGGGAAACCATACGGTCCAGTTCACGTTTCAATACCGCTATAAAAGGAGATTCTTTCATTCAAGTAGTTCATTTATATTTACCATTCACTGCAATCAGAATAACACAGCTATCCTTCTATCATTTCAATTCATCCAAATTTACCAAGACGGACATACCCGGTCTTAACCCCTCCATCGGCTCTACAGGCAGCGCATGAATTTCAAAAGTTTTCATATCGTACGTCCCCGTCTGCTTGGTAGATCGCCAAGTAGCAAAACTCCCCAACGGGCTGATGTAATTGATTTTAAATACCTTGTTTTTTACATCAAGAGCCGGAATATCTCCCATGAAATTCTTGTTCATACGGAAATAAGGCATATAGTCCTCACGGACATTAAGCACTACATGGCAATCATCTAATACTACCAAGCTCATAATGGGAGTCCCCGCTCCTACCAGTTCTCCACGCTTGGGGTAGATGGTTGATATCTGTCCGTTTTCGGGAGCTGTGAGGCGGGCATCCATCAACAAGGCCTGAACCTCATTCACAGTGCCCCGAGCCGCATCCACCAAGGAGCGGGCACTCTCTTTATCCTCTTTCTGCGCTCCGTCCTTCACTAATAAAAATTGTTGATGCGCTGCCCGTTCGGCGGCAACAGCAGCTTTATACATGGCTTCCACTTCATCTTTCCGCTGACTGGTGACCACGCTATCTTTGTAAAGCGCCTGAATACGGCCATACGTCACCTTGGCCAGTTGCAAGTCACTCTTTGACTTGTTCCACAATTCTTCTACCGAACGGACTATTTGCCGACGTGTACCGTCGTCAATTTTCTTATTCTGAAATTTCGCAATATCTTCCAAGGCATTTACCTGCTGGAACTTCGCCCAAGCCTCAGGACTGTTAATCACAACCAAGGTGTCACCCATCTTTACATACTGTCCCTCCCGGACCAAAAAGGTATCAATTCGACCGGGAAGTTTTCCAGAAATCCGTATTTCAGTAGCTTCTATCTGCCCTTGCAATACAACCGGTTTATCGCTCATAGCTATAATCCCAATGGCAGACACCATAACAATGGCCACAAGAACAACGATAAAAGCGACTCCTAACTGTTTCTTCTCTTTTTCCATATTGTTTTCTTTTTTTATTATTTCCCGAATATAAAGTTCTCGGTTTGTCCGGTACGGCTATACTGCCAAAAACTTTCGGGCATTCCGCAAGTAGAGAGCAGAGATGCCAGTGCCACATCATATTTATAATAAGCCAGCAAAAAAGCAATCTGCACCTTGGACAACATGGTTTCTGCATCAATCACATCAGTAGAGGTAGCCATTCCTTCCTGAAAGGACTTTTTACGGATACGTACCAGTTCACGACTCATCTCAATCGTGGTATTGAGTGCGGCGACATCATCCTTTGCATTCTGAATTTCGCTATATAACTTGTCTACCAGAACTCCCAATTCATTCTGAACCTTTTCCCGTCCCAGTTGCAAAGTTTGTTTAGTAAGACGCGCCTGACGGATATTGGCTTCACGGTTCAGCCCGTCGAATATATTCCAAGTAAAGCCCACCCCTATCAAAGTACGGGGCATCAAGTTTTTCGGAAGATTGTCTGCATAAAGTGTCTGCTTTCCAAACAATGCAATGGTAGGGATGTATGCACTTTTACTGATTTTCAATTGATTATCTGCCATCACCTCCTGTATTCGCAATTTACTTACTATATAGTTGCCGGTACTTACCAGATTCTTGAAATAAAGTTCATCGGGCAGATCATGGTTCATAAACAAAGGAGAACTGGGATTAATGGATGTAGCGTCTTCCACATTCAACAAAACTTTCAAGGCATTTTGCGCTACATTTAAATCTTTCCGAGCAGATTCCAACTCACGTCTGGCTTCATCCATAGTGACCTGGGCAAAGAGGCGTTCGGCCTTATTTATCATACCGTTCTTCTCCAGTTTCATAGCATTACGGTAATGTTTCTGTAAGCCTAGAAAGGTTTGCTCGCGTACATCCACCACTCTTTGCGCCAGACGCAAAGCATAATAAGTTTCCACCAGCTCCGATTGCAAAGTAGCTCCCGCCTCTTCCCTACCTGCTTTGGCCAAATCTACCATACGGTTACCAATACGGGTCGCAAAGATTCGTTTTCCGCCTGTAAAAAGCGGCCACATCACATTAGCATCTATGGTTGTCAGGTTACGTTCTAACAAAGGAAAAGTAAGGGTATGCGCACCTATATTATCAAGAATAGAAGAAATAAATTTATCATCGGGCACAATGGAATGTACAAAGTCTTTTGCCGGATCGGTAAATTGCTTTAAAGGTTCCTTGACCTCAATATTGTTGGACAAATGGACGTATGCCCCCGATGCATTCAAAGACGGATACCAAAAAGCATTCATCTTTTGTCGCTCACTGCGTGCTATCTCTATAGCCTTATCCGCCATTTGCAACGTGTGGCTGCCCTTGTTCATCAGGCTGGCAGATTGTTCCAATGTTAAAGATAATTCCCCGTTTTGAGCTGATAATGAAACCGGGAACAAAAGGACACATAAAAATATTTTATAATGCATACACTGTTTAGTTTCTGTTATGTTGTAATAAACAGAAAACCAAACAGATTGTTTGAACAGGATTATTTATTAAATAACTCGAAAGTGAATTTAAAACCAAAGGTATCAAATTGCCCGTTGATAGTGCTTACAAAAGCCCCCACATCAAATATATGTGTACCGATGCCATAACCCAACTCGATATATGGATTAAGATGTGGCATGAACAGGATACCACCATACAAGCGCTCCTGCTGGACTAACCCCAGCCAACGGTTTAAGGGTTTCAAGAGAATAAAGGGAGACTCATAAGTGAAATTCCCCCGCCAGTACTGACGTGAGGAGTTATACCAACGTCCGTCCAACAATTGGAAAGTGCCACCAATATCATCATTCCATCCTTCGGGAAGATTACGACGGGCAAAGTTGGCAAAATCCACGAAATACATATCTTCCTGCTTGGTAAACATCCCCCCCCCAATGCGATAACCGATACTTCGGATTCCGCTTAGCTTCAAGTTTTGCTGTATATCAAACTCCCAACGTTCATGAGCACCCGTACTCTTGAATACACCTTTAATACCCCGTTCATAATCCAGCATAAAAGTAGGCATACTGGAACCTACATTCATCTTCCGGCGACCGTTCATGTAATAATACATACCAGGAGTCCATTCAATACGTATACGAGGTGCAAAACTATTGTATTCTGATCTGATACCTCGCAATGCCGCCCAATCCTTATCAGGCAACGGCTTTTCAAGAATGACTTTCGAATTATTTATCAGATACCTCCAATGTACGGAAACACCTGCTTTAACAAACAAGCCATTCACTATTTCTATATTATGGAACAGATTGAGATACACATCCTTAAAATAATCCAACTCCAATTGGTCAAAATTAAAGGTACTATCGGGCAATTGCTTTAGCTGATCCAATACGACACTACTATATATGCGGTTACCGTTACCTACACTAACCTCAAAACTAGCCTGCTTTTCCGGCCAATATTGCCAATCGGCATCCGCTTTCACATAAAGTTCCTTATGTGTAAAATTATAACCTATCTGCGGACTGATTCTAAGTACACGCCCATCATGAAAAAGCCGACTGTATTTAAACTTCTGCTTATATGAAAAACCCCTGCTGTGACTATAATCCAACAACACCGGATTAATAAGTGGAGAACAACGCACACTCCCCATGCTGGACAAATTCACATTGTAACTACTGATAAGCATATCACCCAACTCTCCCCAAAACTCCAAATGTTCATTCTTCTTCTTTTTCGGTACGCGTAAAAGCGTATCTTGACGTAAAGCATAACTTCTGTACAAAGAATCTTCCAAAGCGGACAACGGAATGGGACGCAGTTCATTGAACTTTTCCTTATCTGTTATCAGCTGTTCCGAATCACAAGTCAGCTTGTAGGATTCCGTCAGATCATGGTGATGCTTCTTTTGAGATTTACGCCGGGCGGCTCCTTCATAAAATTTAATCTCATTGTACTTCAACCAGGCTCCTATATCCATTTCCAGATGGTTACCTAGAAACTTAAAAACAAGATTCAAATCAAACTGCACCGGCAGAAACTCCACATCGCCCTCCTCCCCCATCTTGACACGAACTTTGAAGCGGATCACATCATAAACGCCCTCAATATAAAGTTCACGAATAGTCCATATCTGATCACTAACCCACATATATCCACTGACCAATTGCGTACCACGGAATTTGGGAATAATGAGTATTTTATACCGCTGGCAGTCGGAAGAACCAGCTATAGAATCCAATAAATAATGATAATATCTGCTAGATTTCTTATCCAACGGAGAAAGAAGTTTATCGGACATCAATGAAGAAGAATAGATATTCATGTTCAAATAATCCATCACATCCGTTATCTGTCCCCTGTTACGTGGAAATGTAGTAGATACCGCCTTTATCTTACGGTCGTATATATCAGGGGCCGTATAATGCAACTCACTAAGAGACTCCATAAGATAATCATTGATGTGTTTTTCGAAACGGAACATGGACGGTACATGGACGGTACATAGCGGATAAGGTGATTGCGCTTATGTACCTTCACTTTTCCTTTTATATATAAATCAGCCTTATACTCATCAATGATACGGGAATAGAACGGCGAAAACTGGAAAATACACTGAAGAATGGAATCAGACACCACCGGCTTGTCGGGCATATCAACCTTTTCCCTCTTAGCCTGAACAGCTAAAGGTAACAAAAGACAAAATATAATCAAGCTGACAATCCGTATATAGTGCATCAATGTACTTTCTTTTCATCATTTGAAGAGCAAATATAAACAAAAACCAACAGGCTGATGCATGATAATACTTAATTAACATCCTTAACAGAAATGAAAAATGATTAGCGATATAGCGAATTATTAATCAAAAAGCAGTATTTTTGCAGCCAACAACCAGTAAAAGAAAGACAACATGTCCAAAATGAGATTTTTTGCTCTACAGGAGTTAGCCAACAGACGCCCCGTTAAAGTTGACTACCCCTCTGAAAAGTTAGCTGATTATTACGGTAACCACGTATTCGACCGTAAAAAAATGCAGGAATATCTGCCTAGTGAGGCTTATAAAGCAGTAATAAACGCAATTGAGAAAGGTACCCCTATCAATCGTGAAATGGCCGACATGATAGCCAATGGCATGAAGAATTGGGCAAAGACCTTTAATGTTACCCACTACACTCATTGGTTCCAGCCTCTGACTGACGGAACTGCCGAAAAGCACGACGGCTTTATTGAATTCGGTGATGACGGTAATGTTATAGAACGCTTCTCGGGCAAACTGCTTATCCAACAAGAACCGGATGCGTCCAGTTTTCCCAACGGCGGTATCCGGAACACATTTGAAGCCCGAGGCTATACGGCATGGGATGTTTCTTCTCCGGCTTTCATTGTAGACAGCACACTTTGTATTCCTACTATCTTCATCTCTTATACAGGCGAAGCACTCGACTATAAAACTCCTTTGTTGAAGGCATTAGGTGCTGTAGACAAAGCAGCAACTGAAGTTTGCAGAATGTTCGATCCAAACGTAAAACGCGTATTCGCCAATCTAGGTTGGGAACAAGAATACTTTTTAGTGGATACCGCACTATATAATGCACGTCCGGATCTTTGTCTGACCGGACGCACCTTAATGGGACACTCGTCTGCCAAGGACCAGCAGCTAGATGACCACTACTTCGGTTCCATCCCTCCACGTGTAACCAGCTTTATGAAAGAGTTGGAACTAGAATGTCACAAACTAGGAATTCCGGTAAAAACACGGCATAACGAAGTGGCT
>OMNP01000597.1_pt1 | contig 13597 bp, 8 predicted proteins | sample 1673811 | NCBI WGS metagenome assembly OMNP01 (sample SAMEA103958127, study PRJEB25191) | human gut metagenome | biome: human-associated habitat [ENVO:00009003]; feature: intestine environment [ENVO:2100002]; material: feces | place: Germany | collected 2013/2015
CTGGGGAAAGGATTCGCTGCGGAAAGCGTTGGAACTCTGCGTAGAAGTTCTGAGAATGTGGTGAACCATATAAAAATCGCAGAGAGTCGTTGAAACTGCTTGACATTTGAAAAACTGGTCGGAGATTTGAACGGCGCATACAGCCGCCGCATCAATTTCACGCTGGAACTTTTCGGCATTTCTCAGATATTCGGTCACTATGCACTCGCTGTGACCTGTGCCGAAGCGGTTGATATGTGCTATAGCCTCGTCTATATCATCAACGATCTTTACCGCGATCTTAAGATCAAGGAACTCCCTGCGATAGTCCTCATCGTCTGCGATCTTTTCAAGCGTGATATATGCACTGCTTGCTTCATCGCCGACAAACGCGACCTTGCCATTCCACTTTTCCGCAAGCTTCTTTAAAAAGCCCTCCGCTATATTCTTATGCACAAGAACATTCTCAATAGCGTTGCATACCGACGGGCGCTGTGTTTTAGCGTTGTCAACGATATCCACTGCCATATCGATATCCGCAAAGCGGTCAACATAAACGTGGCAGTTGCCCTCTCCGGTCTGTATTACAGGCACGGTAGCGTTCTTTATTACGGCGTTTATAAGTCCTCCGCCGCCTCTTGGGATAAGCACGTCAACATATTCGTTTGCTTTCATAAGCTCTGTCGCGGTATCTCTTGAGGTATCCTCTACAAGCTGTACGATATCAGGATTGACACCGTGTTTTTCAGCCGCCGCTCTCATAATACCGACAAGGCACTTGTTTGAATTTATCGCGTCGCTTCCTCCGCGCAATATTACCGTATTGCCCGCCTTAAGACACAGACACCCCGCATCGACCGTGACATTGGGGCGTGACTCGAATATTATTCCGATAACGCCGAGCGGTACGGATTTCTTTATTACGGTAAGACCGTTCGGCAAGGTGTTGCCGCCGAGAATTTTTCCGACTGGATCAGGCAGTGCCGCCACCTGTCTTACGCCCTCAGCCATACTGACAATTCTTGCATCGGTAAGAGTAAGACGATCTACCATAGCCGCCGCCATATTATTTTCATGCGCCGCAGTTATATCAAGCTCGTTTGCCTTTTTGATCTCTTCTCTGCCGTTTTCAAGCATTACGGCGATAGTGCCGAGTATATCGTTTTTAAGCGACTGCGACAGCATAGCAGACTGCTTAGCCGCCGATCTTGCTTTCATTCCGAGTTCGTCTATGTAGCTCATATTTTTCCTTTCAGTCCTCGTCTGCGGTGAATACAGTGCAGACAGCCTTATTCTCAAACAGATCGTAAAGTATTTCGGGACGCTGACCGTTTATTATTACAGTCGGTATGCCATGTTCCTTTGCAATAGTAGCCGCTTCAAGCTTTGTTACCATACCGCCGCTTGCGAACTCACTGCCCTTGTCCTTTGCCGAGCTTATCATCTCGCTTGTTATCTGTCTGACCTCGGGGATAAGCTTTGCACCGGGAAGCTTAGGGTTCTTGTCGTATAAGCCGTCAACATCGGTAAGGATTATCAGCAGGTCGGCACTGCACAGCGCCGCAACTATTGCCGACAATGTATCGTTCTCATCAAAGTCAAGCTCCTGTATCGATACCGTATCGTTTGCGTTGATTATCGGGACTATTCCCATATCAAGAAGTGTGCTGAACGTATTTATAACGTTCTCTTTTCTTGTCTTGTTGCTGATAACATCACGCGTAAGGAGCACCTGTGCCACCGTGTGGTTGTAATTTGCAAATTCACGGTCGTATATGTGCATAAGCTCGCACTGACCTATAGCGGCGCAAGCCTGCTTTTTAGGCATTTCCTTAGGCTTCGAGTGAAGTCCTGCCTTCGCCGCACCTACGCCCTGTGCGCCCGATGTAACAAATATCACGTCCTTGCCGGAATTTTTCAGATCCGACATTACTTCAATAAGCTTTGACACACGTCTTATATTCAGATTGCCTGTGTTATGAGCAAGCGTGCTTGTGCCTACCTTTATAACTATTCTCTTTTTGGTTGAAAAATCCATCATATATTTCCTCTTGCTTAGTCGAGCAGAATACGCTCGTCACAATATTCACATTCGCATATATCGCCCTGCACCTTGAAGCTGTGGGGGAGATAATGCTCGGTCTTTGTGATGCACTTGGGGTTTGTGCATTCAACATCATTCTTTACCGTGCCGGTGAGCAGTTTAGGTGCGCCCAGTCTGCCCTCAAGCACTGATATTATAAGTGCCATACGCACGAACATTCCGTTCTTTGCCTGTGTGAAGTACTTAGCCCGCGGATCATCATCAACGTCCATTGCTATCTCGTCCACTCTGGGAAGCGGGTGCAGCACTATCATATCCTTCGGCGCTTTCTTCATCTTTTCGGTATCAAGGCGGAATACGTCCTTCTGCTTATTGTATTCTTCCTCGCTTGCAAAGCGCTCCTTCTGTATTCTCGTCATATACAGCATATCGAGCGATTCTTCGGCTATAGCTTCATCAAGCGAGTAGATCTCCTTATATGTACAGCCTCTTGCATTAAGCACGTCCTTTATATATGACGGCAGTGCAAGCTCCGGAGTCGATATCAGGATAAACTCGTTACCCTCATAGCGTGACAGCGCTTTAAGCTGTGAATGAACCGTTCTTCCGTAACGCAGATCACCGCAAAGACCTATCTTCAGGTGATCCAGTCTGCCCTTTTCGTTTTTGAGTGTCAGCATATCCGTAAGCGTCTGCGTCGGGTGCAGATGTCCGCCGTCACCTGCATTTATAACAGGGCAATCGGCTGTGAGTGCCGCCGCTTTTGCACTGCCCTCGTATGGATTTCTCATTACAAGAATATCGGCATAGCTGCTTACTATTTTCGTTGTATCCTTGATATTTTCGCCTTTGGAAACAGAAGATGTTGACGGGTTGTCAAATCCTATTATCGTACCGCCGAGCCTCAGCATCGCAGTCTGAAAGCTCATCTGCGTTCTTGTAGACGGCTCATAAAACAGAGTTCCCATTATCCTTCCGCTGCATCTTGAACGGTAAAGTGCGGGGTTTTTCTGAATCTGCTGTGCCAGTTCAACTATCATATTCCACTCATCAGGTGAATATGAATCGAGGTCGATAAGATTACTGAATGTTTCCATTGTTGTCATTTCCTTCCTTGCTTTGCGCATCCTCGCCTTTTTGGAGAGGAGTTATATATCCTTCCTTTATGCCCTCTGTGCTTTCTTCGGGCATAAAGATAATCTTGACGGTTTTAAGTATAAGCAGAATATCTTTGGCAAGTGTATATTTTTCAATATACATAAGATCGAGCTTCAGCTTATCGTAAGGGGTAGTGTTATACTTGCCGACTACCTGTGCGTTACCTGTCAGCCCCGCCTTTACCTTAAGGCGGAATGCAAACTCGGGCATCTCCTTTTCATACTCACGGCTTATCTCAGGTCGCTCGGGACGCGGACCTACTACCGACATATCGCCCTTGAAGATATTGAACAGCTGTGGAAGCTCATCAAGTCTTACTTTTCTTATGAACTTACCTACCGGAGTCACTCGCTTGTCGCCGTCACTTGCAAGTCTTGCAACGCCGTCACTTTCGGCATTTACGACCATACTTCTGAATTTAAGGAGCTTGAACTCCCTGCCGTCCTTTGTAAGTCTTACCTGCTTATACAGCACAGGTCCGCGGTCGCACAGCTTTATCGCTATTGCCGTTGCCAGCATAAACGGAGAGGCTATTATAATACCTATCGATGACAGAAGGATATCAAAGCAGCGCTTGAAGAACCTCTGTTCTATACCCAGTCCGTAATTTTTCGAGATAATAAGCGGTGTATCGAACAATTCCATATTATCGCCGCCTCTTACGATAATATCGCTTATCTTAGGTACAAGGTAAGTCCTTATCGATGTCTTGAAGCAGTATTTGAGTATGTCGTTCCTGATCTCGTTCGGAGTATCGCATATCACCACGCCGTCATAATTCGGTATCTCCGCAGTAATAGCCTCCAGCCCCTCGGAAACATTCATCATACGAGTGATATTGTACTTATCGCGACGACTGCTCATTTTTTCCACCAGCATTCTGGCAGGCTGCTCAAGTCCGTATATCATTATCACGTTCTTTGCGGGATACAACGCACGGAATATTTTTCCGCTGATAAACGCCCACAGAGCTATCACCACCGCCTGATACAGCGTACCGACAATAAGCGGGCACGGATCGAGCATAGAGCGCGATATAAGGCATATCTGGATATACGTTATAAAGTTTGTACAGAGCGTTGCGAGGATCTGCGACACTATGATATCGGTTGTCTTATGAGAGCCGATTTTAAGTCCCTTATATATTCTTGAGAATACATAAAGAATAGCAAAGTACAGTCCGAATAACAGCCAGTTTCCTTTTCTGAAGAAGCTGAAAGCCATCTCACTGTTATAGTAATTCAGCCATATAATGCCGAACGTAGAGGTTTCCCAGGTAAGTAGCACGAGCGCGTCCACTATCAGCGCGGTGCGTTTGTATTTTTCTTTATCCTTGTTCAATACGACACATCCTTAATTACTGCACACCTGTCAGTAGTTTATAATCGAATTTAGTATAGCACAATTTGTCGCAATAATCAAGACTTTAGCTGTGATATCATAAAATCCTCACCTTATACTATCGAAAAGCAATGCCGACCCGCTGTTGGGTTATTACAGCACGATATGTCCCATAAGCTGTACGCCCCGTATTACCGGACGGCAACACGGGGCGTACTTTGTATTGATATAATTTTAAACCTTTTCGCTTCTGAATCTTCCCACGACCTTAGCGTTCTTATCGATATTGACTTCAAAACGCAGAGTGCAGGGAGAGTAATGGGGATTTTCTCCTTCGCCTATAACCTCATAGAAGAACGCAAGCGCACCTCCGTCCTCCATACGTCTTACCGCACACTTGCAAAATCCCTCCGATATAGCCTGCTTTACATAAGGTATGTCGCGGTCATATGTGCAGAAATTATCCTCGGTAACAGGGATATTCACATCACCGTCCGAACAGCCGTTTTCCCTGAGCATTGTTTCAAGCGGAGATGCCTTTTTGCGGCTGAACTCTGCAAACGGAGCTTTCTTGGCTATTTCGCCCTTGCGCGCGGGTTTTCCGTTTATCCTCCAGCACGGACGCGTAACAACGACCGTTTCACCGATATGGAAGTCATTGTTCAGGTGCTCGCTCTGCGCCGAATAGAAATCCAGTGTATCCTTATCGATAACAACTTCCTTCGCCTTGTCACGGACTACCCCGACAAGCTCAAGCATAGAGAGCAGTTCTCCCGCCTTTTCCATGCACTTTTCGTCCGTCCATATCTCGTAGTTGCGGAAATTATTTCTCCAGTATGTCTTTATCGGCAAATCACCGATCAGTGACTGTATTCTCATTTCCCAGTCAAACAGTATACCGCTCTTACTGCGTATCTTGTTTTCTTTTATAGCATTGAGCGGCTCAAGCAGCTGTGCAAATGATGCTATATTATCAGCAATATCCTGAGCTATGTATTTCTTCGTATCGGTTGTTTTTTTCTTCTCGTTCTCCTCTTCTATCTTCTCATCATTGTATTTATCGAAATCATCCTGACTTGCATCTGTATCAAACATTGAGAATACTTCGGCAGGATCAGAGAGCGTTTTTTTCTCATCGGGCTCATCGTCGATAAGCAAATCTCCGAACAGATCCTCAACGTCAGCGACATTTCCGCCGCTCTCTTCTTCTGTGGGCTCGACCGTCTTATACGCTTCATCGGGAAGATCAAAGAAATCCAACGTTCTGGGCTTTTCCTCCGTGTTCTTATCCAACCCGATACCGGGAGCTTCCTCAAGCAAGTCATCCGCCTCACCGTCAGACTCCTCGGTGCTGTTTTCAAAAACCGCCGTATTCACAACAGGCTCAGACACACTTACAGTTTTTTCGGGTACCAGATCGGCGAACAGATCAAGAGCTTTGGCGCTTACTTCTTCGGATATGTCTTCGGAAAGCTGTCCGATAATCCCGCTGAGCTCCTTTAACGCATCTTCAACAGACTCACCTGTGCGTATCGCCGCAGTTTCATCTGCATCTTCTGTCTGCTCCTCTATCTCCTCAAACTCCTTTACCGCCTCTTCGACAGGCTCGCTTGCAGAAACGCTCTCAGCCATTGCCTGCGCAAACTCTTCTTCAAGCGTTTCCGCCGCTTCTGCCTTTTCTTCTGCATTTTCCGGCTGTTCTTCGCTTGATTTTTCCTGTTCCTCTATTTCCTCAAACGCCTTTACCGCCTCTTCGACAGGCTCCGATGTAAAAGCCTCTGTAGCAAGTATCTCCTGAAACGGCTCACTGTTTTCTTCCCGCATAGTCATAACAGCCGCGATAGCGGCAGCCTGCAGCGCATCTTCGTCCGCCTTCAAGCCCGTACTGTCTGCGACCACTTCATCAGTGGTGGAAACGCCGTCATCTTCCATTCTTTCGGTCACGGTGCATTCTGCCTTGTTTCCCGGTTCTTCAAGCTTGTTAAAATGATCAAATACACGTTCAAAGCTTACGCCTGTATTTTCACTTTCCTCCGCCTCGGTGAATATAAAATCGACAGGCGTTATCTCCTGCTCTTCGCCGTTATCACACCGTGACAATTCTTTGCACTCGCAAGAAGCGGTATTTATCCTGCTTTTGAGTATATCTGTCTGTTGCTCTTCGCTCACAGGCTCTCGTATTATTTCTTTGTGTGTTACATTTCCGTTACTTTTCCATATTGTAACGCTTTTATGTTTTTTAAGCGATGTCTGCGTTTCGTCCAATCGTCTTTTTGCGTATACCGCCGCACCGACCGCCGCAGCCGCACCGACCGCCGCAACTATTGCTTTTCCCAGTTTCATATACCATCAACCTCCGGGCTTAAGCCCCAATATCATTCAACACTTTTCAGTGCCTCTACCATATCGACCTTCATCAGCCGCCTATGCATAAACAGCATTACCGTTAAAGCAAATATAATTGTAATGACAGCTGAAAGCGCAAAGCTCATAGGATGCACTTCCCTACCGAACATTACCATATCTATCTCAGCGGTTTTTACAACAAAGTCGACCAGAAATCTGCCGAGCACCATACCTGCAAGCGTACCTATCAGCGTAAGTATCACTGTTTCCCTGAACACATACATCGAAACTTCCTTGTCATAGAAGCCCAGCACCTTGAGCGATGCTATTTCGCGGATACGCTCGTTTATATTTATATTGGTAAGGTTATACAGTACTATAAACGCCAATGCACCTGCGCTTACTATGAGTACCACTATTACAAAAAGCAACGATTTCAACATTGTTGCAAATGTCGCTTTAACTCCGGTCTTGAAGCTGACTCCCATAACGCCGTCAGTCTTCATCAGATCCGCCGCCAGCTTATCCCTGTCGTTTTCCGACATATCATCGCCCTGCTCCGAGTTGAAGAAATAGCAATTATAAGGGAGGTTCTCTACACCGCTGAGCTTCTTATAAAGATTTTCCGTTATATAAACATAATGATGCGCATAGTTTTCACATATCTCCGTTACCTTTGCGTTTACACGCTTGGTCTCCGACAGCGACAATGTGATCTCGTCACCTTTTTTTATTCCGCCGAGCAGTGTAGCAAGCTTTTCGTTGATTATAACGCCGTCATCGGTCACCGTGTAGTGCTCTCCTGTACGTCTGTCCTTGACAGTTACAAACTGCGTGATCGTATCATTATCCTTTGCACCGAATATATAAGCATCTGTGCTGTTTTTGCCGCTTGCTACGGTTATCTGCTTTTGATAGATCTTATCGCCCTTACAGCTGTATCCGGCAAGCTTATCGGCTATTTCTGCGATCTGTTCATCTGTCTGCTTATCGCCGTAAGCGACTATACCGGTATAGTTGCTTATCTCGCCGAATTGCTTTTCCACAATATCGTTCACGCTGTCATAAATTCCAAATCCTGTAAGCACGAGCGCTGTACAGCCCGCTATGCCGACTATCGTCATAAGCATTCTTCTCTTGTAACGGAAGATATTTCTCAAAGTGACCTTGTGGCTGAACGAAAGCCTGTTCCATACAAACCCCATGCGTTCAAGCAGTATCTTTTTTCCGCTTTTCGGAGCTTTCGGTCGCATAAGTGCCGCCGGGCAGTCGTGGAGTATACTGCTGCACGAAAAATATACAGTTACAGCCGTAAGAAGTACCGCCGCCGCTGTCGTGCCTGCAATAAGGACAAAATCATACGGCAGAAGAATGTCCGGTATAGCATACATCATTCCGTAAGCAGTGATGATGATAGCGGGAAAGATCTTCATACCGACAAGCATACCTATCACCGCACCGGCAATGGCGGCAGTCAGCGCATAGAACATATACTTGAATATTATAGCACCGTTTTTATAGCCCAGCGCCTTGAGCGTTCCGATCTGCGTGCGCTGTTCTTCGACCATTCTTGTCATAGTGGTAAGGCATACGAGCGCCGCTACCATAACAAAGAACAGCGGGAATACCATTGCGATATTACTTATTCTGTCTGCGTTCTGCCCGTATTCGCTGTATCCGGGGTCGTCCTCACGGGTAAAAAGATACCATTCCGGCTTTTCGATATCATCAAGCTTCTTTTTGTTATCATCTATCTCTTTCTGCGCATCCGCAAATTTTTTATCAGCCTCCGACTTTGCGTCACTGAGCTTTTTTACACCGTCGTTATATTCCTTAAGACCGTCTTCATATGAGGCATAATTCCTTTCGTACTCCGCTGCGCCGTCATTGTATTTTGCAAGCCCATCCTCATACTGCTTCCTGCCGTTGTCGTATTCGGCTTTTCCCTTTTCGTATTTCGCAAGCCCATCCTCGTATTGCTTTTTGCCCTCGTTATACTGCACAAGACCCTCTTCGTACTGCTTTTTACCGTCATTGTACCGGGCAAGTCCGCTCTCATACTGCGCCTTACCGTCATTATACCGTGCAAGTCCGCTTTCGTACTGAGCCTTTGCCGTGCTGTACTGCGTATAACCCGCGTCATACTCTGCCTTTGACTTTTCATATGCACTAAGTCCCGCATTATACTGAGCAAGTCCGCTCTCATACTGTGCTCTGCCCGCGTTTACCTGTTCCTGTGCGGCATCAAGCTGCGCAAGCTTTACAGCGGCTTCATCACTTGTCATCATACCGGCCGCGACCGCAGTGTTTATCTGCGCTCTTGAATTATCAATGTCCTTCTGACTGTCGCTAAGCTGTTTGTCTGTAGCGTCAAGCGTTGCCTTGCTCTCATCGAGCTGAGCCTTGGCGCTGTCAAGCTGTGATTTAGCACGGTCGAGCTGTGACGAAGTACTGTCAAGCTGATTTTTTGCGCTGTCAAGCTGTGTTTTTGTATCGTCAAGCTGTTGTGCCGAGCTGTCGAGCTGAGATTTTGAGCTGTCTAACTGTGCTTTAGTGTCATCAAGAAGCTTCTTGCTGTCGTCAAGCTGTTTTTTGCTGTCGTCGAGCTGTTTTTTACTGTCCGCAAGTACAGGCTCATTTTCATCGAGTTGCTTTTTGGCGTCATCAAGCTGCTTTTTACTGTCTGCAAGCTGTGCTTTGCCGTCAGCAAGCTGAACTTTCGCATCGTCAAGCTCCTTTTTGGCATCGCTGAGCTTCTTCTCGTTATCGTCTATTTCCTTGTACGCATCGGCTTTCTTTTCATCAAGCTCTTTCTGACCGTCATTGATCTTGCTCTGTGCCTCTTCGGTTATCTCGTCATATCTGCCCTGTTCCCGGCTGTCCGCTATCTGCTGAATGCGCTCGCCGAGCTCATCGCGCGCATTTTCATATTCATCGCTGTAGCAGTTGTACTCCTTAAGCTTGTCGGAGGTTATCACAACCTGAGTGTAGACCTCGGTCTTGAAGCAGCTCTGCGGCACATAGCAAACCATAAAGACCGAACCGTTTCCAATGGTCGTGTTGCCGCGCTCGGCATCCGATATATACATAGGCGACTCAAACCTGCCGACTATCGTAAACTCCTTAACCGAAAGCGTTTCGTCAATATCGGTATTTTCATCTCCGCCGAGCGTCAGCTTATCACCGACCTTATAATTCTTTATCAGCTTGCCGTTGTCGATAAGGCATTCATTCTCAGCCTGCGGCAATCTGCCCTCGGTTATATTCAACGAACTGTATGGATTATTTTCCCCTATCGTGTCAACAGAATATACCCTTGCCACCTTTTTCTCACCCGAGTCGGTATTGACATAAGCGTCCGTGTAATATCCGGGATAAATATTCACATCGGGAAGCCCGTCCTCAAGCGCCTTTATATCGTTTTCATCAAAGCCGTATGTCGAAACCAGTCTGTAGTCAAGCAGTGACGTGCGGTCATAGTAATGATCGGAGGATATCTTCATGGCAGGCGCGCTGGCAAGCAGTCCCGCAAAAAAGCCCGTTCCTATCGCTATTATGCCGAATATGGAAAAAAATCTGCTTTTCGTCTTTCTCATCTCGACAAATGCATTTTTCAGCATTGCATTTTTCATATCCGTTCCCTTTCCCCGCTTACCACTCTATTTCTTCAACGGGTGTCGGATGCTCGTTTACGACTATCTCGCTGACCTTACTGCTCTTCATGTGTATAACTCTGTCAGCCATGGGGCATATCGCCGTATTATGTGTCACAAGTATTACAGTCATTTTGTCGCTGCGGCAGGTATCCTGCAAAAGCTTCAGTATCATCTTACCGGTATTGTAGTCAAGCGCACCTGTCGGCTCATCACAAAGAAGCAGCTTCGGCTTTTTTGCCAGTGCCCTCGCAATTGCCACTCTTTGCTGTTCGCCGCCCGAAAGCTGTGCGGGAAAGTTATTTATCCTGTCGGTAAGTCCGACCTTTTCAAGTATCTCTACAGCAGGAATATAGTCCTGTACCGTCTGCGTTGACAGCTCTATATTCTCTTTTGCCGTCAGGTTCGGAATGAGGTTGTAGAACTGAAATATAAATCCTATATCGTATCTTCTGTAGTCGATAAGCTCTTTTCTGCTGTAATCGCTTATCTTACTTCCGTCTACATAAAAACTGCCCGATGTAGCGGTATCCATACCGCCGAGTATATTAAGCACCGTAGTCTTGCCCGAACCGCTCGGTCCTACGATTATTGCAAATTCGCCCTTTTCAATGTCAAAGCTGACCTTATCGTTTGCGTTTATCGTTATATCTCCCATATGGTACTGCTTTGTAATGTCATTCAGCGTAACAAAACTCATTGTAGTTCCTTTCTGTCCATACAGCATTTTCTGCTGTTCCGAATTTTTTTAATCATTTCTATTATAGCATTTATTATAGTGTAATTCAACATTTTTAACAGGATTTTAATTTTTCCGCCTGCCGCGCGAACAAAGAAAAATATCGAAATGTAAAAATAATTATCAATTTACTTGACAAACGTCTTAACGTGTGCTACAATATCAATCGGAAAAATCCCTTATCAAGAGCGGTTTACATTTTCCGCATATTTATGCGGATCAGGAGTCAGGCTCCGTAAACCCAGCAACCGTTTCGTAAGCTTTGGCTTTACGAAAAATGGTGCTAATTCCTACGGCACGGCAAGGGCAGTGACCGAAAGATGAGGAGCAGGCAGTCAGCAAGCTCCGCAAGGGGCTTTTTTTAATGCAGTTTTACGCAGGTATGTGCGTATGGGATACGGTTTAAAACCGCTATATGAAAGGAAAAATCAATGGCAAAATACTTATTCACTTCCGAAAGCGTCACAGAAGGTCACCCCGACAAGATCTGCGACAGGATTTCCGATGGTGTGCTTGACGCAATATTAGCACAGGACAAAAACGCCCGTGTAGCCTGTGAGACCTGCGCTACAACAGGTATGGTTCTAATAATGGGCGAGATAACGACAACAGCAAACGTTGACATCCCCGCCATCGCAAGAGATGTTATAAAGGAAACAGGCTATGATAACAGCGACTACGGCTTTGACTACAAGACCTGTGCTATCCTCACGACCCTCGACAAGCAGAGCCCCGATATAGCTATGGGCGTTGACAATGCTCTTGAGGGCAGAGATAAGAACGAGTTTGACACAGGTGCGGGCGATCAGGGTATGATGTTCGGCTATGCGTGCGATGAAACAGAAGAGCTTATGCCTCTGACAATCTCGCTTGCCCACGCGCTCTCAAAGAAGCTCACTGCGGTAAGAAAGTCAGGCGAGATACCCTATCTTCTCCCCGACGGAAAGACGCAGGTAACGGTCGAATATAATGAGGACGGCACCCCCTCAAGAATAGATACGGTTGTAGTATCATCACAGCATAAGGCAGAGGCTACCCAGGCACAGCTCAGAGCCGATATTATCGAAAAGGTCATAAAGACTACCGTTCCCGCTTCTCTGCTTGACGAAAACACAAAGATGCTGATAAATCCCACAGGACGCTTTGTAGTAGGCGGTCCTCAGGGCGACAGCGGTCTTACCGGCAGAAAGATAATAGTAGATACCTACGGCGGTGTCGGCAGACACGGCGGCGGCGCATTCTCGGGAAAAGATCCCACAAAGGTCGACCGTTCAGCCGCTTATGCCGCAAGACACGTTGCAAAGAACATTGTAGCCGCAGGTATAGCAAAGCGTTGCGAGGTCGAGCTTGCATACGCTATCGGCGTTGCACAGCCCGTATCGATATTTGTCGATACATTCGGCACAGGCATAAAGCCAGATACCGAGATCTCAGCCGCAGTAAGCAAGGTGTTCGACCTTCGCCCCAGCGCAATAATCAGCTCCCTGAACTTAAGAAACACCAAGTACAGACCCCTTGCCGCTTACGGTCATATGGGACGTACAGACCTTGATGTTGCATGGGAAAAGACAGACAAGGTCGCCGAGCTTAAATCAGCACTTGATATAAAGTAATCAGCATATAGCACTAAAGCCGTTACAGAACACCGCAACGGCTTTAATCGTAACCAAACGGAGAACAGAAATGACCCATATCCGCCACGCGACCGAGTCTGATGCTTCCCGCATCGCAGAAATTATCGTCACAAATTACCGAGTAAATTTCTATCCGTTTTTCAAAAACGATGCCTTTTACTTCGGTGAGCTGAATGTCCTTGACACTGCCAAGGAGTACTCCGCGGGCTCAACCGCACTCAAAAATACATTTGTCTATGATGACGGTATAATAAAAGGCATTATCCGCATTTCGGGTAATGAGGTCGAAAAGCTGTATGTAGAGCCGCTTTTTCAAAACCAAGGCATAGGCGCAAAGCTTCTCAGATACGCTGTCAACAACTTCGCGGTCAATGAGCTGTGGGTGCTCGAATATAACAAGCAGGGAATAGATTTTTATCACCGCAACGGATTTAGCCTTACAGGCGAAAAAATCATAGAAGACGAATTTGTACCGCTTTTAAAGATGAAAAGAGAATAAGCCGAAAGAAGCGGTGACGAAATGCCAAAATTTCATCACAGCTTCTCGGCTTATAAAAACCTCATTAAAATTACAATGCAGTATATTGTAAAAACGCTAAAACAATAAAAATACAGCCAACAACGCTGAAAACAATACTATATTGACAGGGTGTTAATAATTTCGTGAGTATATCGGTGCAACTGCACTGTCACCGAAACCTCC
>OMNP01000606.1_pt1 | contig 13519 bp, 12 predicted proteins | sample 1673811 | NCBI WGS metagenome assembly OMNP01 (sample SAMEA103958127, study PRJEB25191) | human gut metagenome | biome: human-associated habitat [ENVO:00009003]; feature: intestine environment [ENVO:2100002]; material: feces | place: Germany | collected 2013/2015
TGACTCTTTAACGGAAGCAGCTTATCTATCAAATCATAAGCATCCTGTTTTCCCACCACATCTGTTGTAGTACTGAAAATAGAAGCATCCTTTTCTGATTCTTTCGCAACCTTGAAGGATGAGGCTGTCAGTTTGTAATAACTGGACATGGCTGAGGTCACGGTAGTATAGGTATCAGAAGCATTCAACGCTCCCTCTTCTCCGCTTACCGGATTCTTTGCCACGAAAAATGCCTGCATCGGGTCTCCGTTCAAATCCTGTCCTGTCAACTGAATATCGTTGAAGGCTGCACAGAAGGAACGTAAAAATTCGTTAAGCTGTGCATTGTAATATGGAATACCCATATAAGAAATGGATTCTCCGATGGAAGCCTCGTAACCGGTTAATCCGGCTCCGACGCTGGCATCTATGGTTTCTTCCAGCGTAAAGGTATAGGTCGCCTTTCCGTCTGCGTCAAAATTAACTTCAAAGCTGGAATAATTATACTTTTTATTTCGGATAGTAATGGTTCCCTCTTCCGGCATACTCATTTTTTCTACGGAACTCTGTGTGGTATTCGTAAGTACCAACTGGTTACCGTTTAAAGATTCTACCGTTCCCCGGAAGTTTTCTTCGTTATTTCCATCCCGAATATCTAACAATGCTTTTAAAGAACCTGACATACCGGTGGCTCCCGCATTGAAATCGGTTTTGGTATCTGCCCAGACAATGTCATATAAACCGTCTACATCTGACTGGTTAATTTTATTTTCTCTGGTGCGGCATTCCAGTTCCCGGTAGTTTCTGGTATCCACCAGAATCTGTCCGTTGATTTCTACGGTAAATTCGGTACAGCCTACATAATATTCATTATTGCTGTCCATAACCTGTACTTCATTTGTCTTTACAGGTACAATGCCCGAAAGCTCATCTATCAAAAGTGCTCTCTCATCTCTCAACTCATTGGCATGACCTCCCTGCATCTCCACCACATTAATCTGGTTATTGATAAGTGCAATCTTCTTTGCAATGGCATTGATGTTATCTACGGTACTCTTTACCTCTAAGTTGGCATCTGTCTGTATCTGATTTAATCCGGTTGCCACACTGTTGAAATAAGTCGCAAAGTTCTGACAACTGCTGATAAAGGTTTTTCTCTTGTCCATATCCGCTGCGGAATCAGACAACTGATCCAGATTATTAAACATATTATTAAGGATTGTGGTAAAACCCTTGGTGGTTTCATCATCAATAAAATAATCCTCAATCTGGTTCATGTAATAAAGCTTTTTTTCATATAGTCCAAGACTGGAGTTATTGGTCCAGTATTTAACATCATAATATTCATTTCTAATCTGGGTTATAGAGGTGGTTTCCACACCACTTCCGGTGGTTCCGTATTTTGCATAGACTCTGAGAGATTCTGCCTGCACACGGTTTGCAACCTGACGGCTATATCCGTCTGTTTTTACATTTGAAATATTATTTGCGGTTGTGTTGACTGCTGCCTGGAAAGAAGATAATCCAGAGCTTGCAATATTTAATCCAAAAAATGTTGATGGCATATATTCTCACCTCTTTAACGTCCGAGCTGGGTTATTATGTGTTCAATCATGTCGCTGATAACCGTCATAAAACGGCTGGATGCATTGTATGCATTTTGATATTTAATCATATTGGTCAGTTCTTCATCGGAAGAAACTCCGATAACCTGCTGTCTCTGATTGTCTACGGTCATTACCGTATTGGAAAGGTTACTTGCCGTTTTCTGGTATACGGAACCTAAGGTTCCCAATCCGCCAATCATTTTCTGATAATAGGCATTGATGGTTCCCTTTTCCGGGTCCACCGGACTTAGTCCTACCAAATCCTTTGACCAGATAGCAGCCAGCTTCTCTCCTAAAGGCTGTGCCACCTCTCCGTTCTGTGCCAGATGCGGCAGCAAGGTTTCCTGCTTTCTGAACTCCTCATTGACACTCAGACTATTGGTAGTGTACATGAGGGAACTGTCACTTAAATCCTCTTCATTATATAAGTAGTAGGTTTTTCCGTCACTTCCTGTAATCTCAGTATATCTCTGTGTACCCAGTCTCACGAATAATTCTCCCGGAGGGATTTTTTCGTCTACACCTACTGCACAATTTTCACTATCCAGCACTTTTACTGAACTTAAGTCAATGGTATTGCCCGCTACATCTGTATAGGTAACACCTGCAGGTCCCTGTACATTCGGGCAATACACATCATTAATTGACGTTACAATCGTATGTACCAACTGATCCAACTGTGCCTGCATTTTTATCATTACGGACATATCTGTGGTATCCAGATATTCCTGTTCATTCATTCCTTCTATATCACGGTAGTCTCCCCAATGGTCACCTCTGGTTAAAACCAATGCTTTCAGTTTGCCGATGTCTGAATTCAACTCGGAGCTGATATCAATATTAAAATCAAATACTTCATCATAGATTCCCTTGGAGGTATCAGACAGATGCGGCCAATATGGGTCAATAAAACCTGTTTTAGCATCTATCTTCTTTCCCATTTCATATACTTGGGTTTCTGTTACAAATTCAGCTCCTTCCAGCTTCACGGTAACTACACCGTCCGTATCTTCCTCATAAGAAATTTTTGCCAGAGCCGAGAGCTGGTCTAAGCATAAGTCCCTTTCATCTCTTAAACTCATGGCTGTTTCCATTTTTCCGCCTTCAATTTTCCGTATCTGGAAGTTTAATTGATTAATTTTATTTCCTAATTCATTGATTTTATCGATATCATCGGAAATCTGCTTATTAATATTTGACTGATATGTTTTCAATCCTGAGTAAACCGCCTGAGAACGGCTGATAAACAAGCTGGCTTTCTGTATTACCAAGTTCTGGTTTACAGAGTCCGATGGGTCTTTTGCAAACTCTTCAAAGGCTGTATACAAGTCGCTCAAAGAGTTCTGAAATGCCTGTCCTTCCATCTCCTGAAAGTAGGTCTGTACCTCATCGATTGCGTTAAAGCTCGTTTCATAGAATGCCTGTCGTCCACTCTCTGTACGATAGGACTTATCTAAGAAGATATCCCTTGCATGGATTACGTCGCCTATTTCAAGACCTAAGCCTGCCTGCTGTCTGCTGACTGCCGCATTGGCAAAGGTATTATATTCTTTATCAGTAAAATAAACTTGCTGACGCACATACCCATCGGTATCCACATTAGCAAGATTATTCGCAGTTGTATTTAATGCATTCTGGCTATTTCTAATTCCAGATGATGCGATATAAAGTGTACCCATTCCATTAGCCATTGCATATTCCCCCTGCCTGTGTCTTATTGTTTTGCATCAAAGCCGCTGCTTCCCAGAATATCTCCGGTATTATAAGCCTGACGGTTGTAATTGGCAGTTTCAGGAGCCTGCCGGATACTCTTTATCAATGCCATATCAAACTCTACCATCTCTAACGCTTGAGTGATAAGAGTCTGATTCTGCTCATTGATATTTTTCATCTCAGCTAAGGTTTCTTTTAATTTGGCACGGAGTTTTGCTAATTCTTCCTGTTCTTTGGGCTGTTTTTGTAGAATTTCAATCATAACATCCACCGTTAATTCTTCCGGCTTCCGATTTAGCACATTTGCCATATCCCGCATGATAGAAATTCTCTTGTTCTCGATATTTTTTATTCTTCCGGCGATTTCCTGTTCTTCTCCGGTAATTTCTTCCAACGCCCGAATGTCGGCTTTGATAATCACTTCTTTTTTACGTGTAGAAGTCTCTACTAACTGTCGATATTCTGTTTCTTCTTTCTCAAGAACCTCCAAAAGTTCATCCATTAAACTAGCCAATTTCTGCCCTCACTTACATCATCGTTGCATTGTATTTTTCTAATAATTTACTTGCAAAGCTGTCCGCATCTACATTATAATTGCCGGACTGGATGCTTGCCTTGAGCTGTGCCACTTTGTCTTCCCTAACGTCTGAAGCTCCTGCGACTGCCTGTTTTGCGATTTGATAATCTTTTGCTGTCTGAGAAATCTGTACCTCATCACGAGCAGTACTGATGCCTGCTGTACTATTTGTTCTGGTACTTTTTCCTGTCTTATACAACTGTGCGATTTGATTATATGCATCTATACGCATAACGGCATCTCCTTTCTTCCTTGAAAATCAGGTGCAAAACCTTGTTTTACTGGTTTCTAAATATTTTATCGGATGATTTCTTTTTTTCTTAATAGAATTTTGTGAAAAGTTTTTGTGTTTTGATATAAAAATACAGAAGCCTTTTATGCTTCTGTATTTTTTTCATCATTTATTTGATTCTCTCTCGAATATAGGATTCCAGTATATCCACCGTTCCTTCTATTCCTAAACGGCTGCTGTTGATACACAAATCATAATTTCTGGAATCTCCCCATTTTCTTTTGCAATAGTAATTATGATATCCCTTTCTTTTTTTGTCCGTAGAAAGAATCATATCCTCAGCTTCTTCCTCGGTCAAATGATGAAGCTGTTGGATACGCTCTATTTTTTTGTCCATATCTCCTAACACGAATATCGGAATCAATGCGTCATATTCTTTCAGTACTTCCTCTGAACACCGACCTACAATTACAAATGATTTTCCGTCTTCTGCCATTTTTCTTAAATAGTTAAATTGCAAATGGGCAATATTTTCTTCCGGCGAATTGCTGTATCCTCTTACTGTTCTGGAAAAGAACATGGTCTTAGGGACCTCATCATACTCCTGTAAAGTCTTCACATCCACATTCCGTTCCGCTGCAATCTCTCTTAAAATATCTTTGTCATAAAACGGGATTCCAAATCTCTCCGAAAGACCTTTTGCAATTACACGACCACCGCTTCCAAACTCTCTTCCAATAGAAATAATTATTTGTTTTTTCTCCATACTACCTTCCTCCTAAAAATATCTAACCCAGATACAAACAGTTGAAATAAGTAATACTATGATGGTTGCCGGTGCTGCTGACTTGCAGTACTTGCCCCAGCCAATCGGGTAACCTTCCTTGGATGCCACCGCAATTCCTACTACATTGGCAGAGGCACCAATCGGTGTGGCACTTCCGCCTACATCTGTTCCCATAGCCAAAGCCCATGCCAAAATCGGCAGATTGATGCCCTGTGAAACAGAAAGGCTGCGGATAACCGGTATCATAGTGGCTGCAAACGGAATATTGTCCACAAAAGCACTGGCAATGGCAGACACCCATATGATAATAACTACTACCAGCTTTGCGTTTCCACCGCTGACCTTACCGATAAATTCTGCAATAGTCTCTAAAATTCCGGTTTCCTCCAGTCCACCTACGACTACAAAGAGGCCTACAAAAAATAAAACGGTTTTATAGTCCACCCTTTTTAACAAAGTACCTGCTGCTCTTCCCGATGCCAACAAGGAAAGAAGTGCAATAAATGTACCGATAAAAGCCACGGTTAACCCCGTCTGGGCATGGGTAATCAATAAAATAATTGCCAGCAGAAAAATAACGGTGTTTACCAAAAATCCCTTTTTGTCTGTAATGATTTCTCTTGGATCGGGCATGGTGGCAGCATCTACCGCTTCCAAATTTTCCGCCTTAAATTCCTTGCGGAAACAGAAGTAGAAATAGACCACTACTACTATCAGAGAAATGCCCGCTATTACTCCTGTATTCGTAACAAAATCTCCGAAAGAGTATCCCAGTGATGTTCCAATAATGATATTTGGCGGGTCTCCGCACATGGTTGCCGAACCGCCTAAGTTGGCACAGAAGATTTCTGAAAGAATCATCGGTACCGGATTAAATTTCAACAGCCTTGCCAATTCTATGGTAATTGCTGCCAAAAACAGGATAACCGTAATGCTGTCGATAAACATTGCCAGACCTGCGGATAGTAACATGAATACGATAAAGATAGGAAGTACTTTGTAATGTACGAGCTTTGCAATTCTCATACATAACCAACGGAAAAATCCTACTCTTGCCATACCTTCCACCATTACCATCATTCCGGCAATAAAGATAATCGTCGCCCAATTGATTCCCTTTGAGCTCTCGGTTGCTGTTCCGGTTACATACCAGAAATCCCTTGTAAAAATACTTCCCACATTCAAGGTTTCTGATACTGCGGTCATACTGTGCATACACACCCCAAAGACCAGTATTAATGTTGCCAGTCCGCAAACCAATGTTACAATATGTCTCTCAATCTTGTCTGTAACAATCAACGCAAACATCAATACAAAAATAACTACTGATACTACTTGTGCTGTCATCTGCTCCTCCTATTTAGTTTCCCCTAATTATTTTCCCTCTGAACACTGTATAATAGCTTTCATTAGTGTTAAGCATTAAGAATATATCATATACACGTTGATTTTACAAACGATTTTTAGCGTTTTCTTAACATTCTGTCATTATTGTCTAATAGGCCCTTTTCGTTTTTCATTCCCTTGTTCCGGTGGAGTTCCGCCGTCTTTTATTCCCTGTTCCGGTGGGGTTCCGCTTCCGTCCTGTGACGGCTGCATCCTTCCACCACCCATGCCTGTTCCGCTTCCGTAAATAAGACTGCTCATTTCCACTGTTGCGGTCTCCGTGCCTGTTTCCACGGTGTATGTCTTATCTTTCTCTATATTAGGATGGCTGATTAAGACGGAATTATAAGATTTTTCCGGTAAATAGGAGATGATTACATTTCCGTCACTATCCTTTAACACGATTCCTTCCTGCGTCCGGTCCCCAGACAGATTTACCAGCATACTTCCCTGTGTGGAATTTTCTCCGAAATTCTGTGCCATACCGCTCATTCCCGTTGCCACAAAGGTTCCTCCGGTAATCTCTGCCTCTCCGGCATAGTCCAAGGCTCCGTTGCCGTCATTTTCTGCTCCTGACACATAGGTTTCTCCACCGTTGACACAGAGAGCTCCGTTGGAATCGATTCCGTCTCCGTATGCATTGATTTGAATGCTACCTCCTGCAATCTTAATGTAACAGCTATCGTCCGCCGCAAAATCGTTTTGCTGTGTACTGTTTCCGTTTGCGGCATTCATGCCGTCATCCTCTGCCTGAATTATAATTTCGCCGTCTGTAATGTCTATGGTGCGACCTTCTAACCCTTCATAGCTTTTACTGATGTTCACGGTTCCTCCGTCTATTACCAAATTTGCCGCTGCATGGATTCCGTCATCGTCAGCGGCTATCTCAAAGCTGCCACCGGAAATATAGACAAATCCAAAGGTTTCATCATCCTTGTTCTCCCCGTGAATTGCGTCTTTTCCGCAGGTAATATTGTAACTTCCGTCTGCAATGCGGACACTGTCCTTGCCGGAAAGTCCATGTTTTTCTGCTGTAATCTGATAGTTTCCTCCTGTCAAAACCAAATCATCCTTGGATACGATTCCATGACCGTAAGTTGCCTGAATCGTCAGGCTTCCTGTTCCGTTCAGCGTCAAATCTTCTTTTGAAAAAATAACTGCATCAATATTGTTATCATCGATTGCCACGAATTCTTCTTTGTTGGACAGCAGATTTTCCGTTCCTTCTGCTAAAGTTATGAATACTTTATCTGCCTGTTTTATGTAGATTGCCCCACTGGTATCGCAGTTGACAGTAGCTCCCTGCAACACCAGCTGCACCTTCTCGGTATCTTCCACATCTACCACAATCTGTCCATTGGAAAGGCTTCCCGATAACAGATAAGTACCCTCTGCTTTGATGGTTACCACGCTGTCAAATATTTCTACGTTTTTGGCATCACACTCTACGCCGTTGTCACTTAACGTAATGGGAACACTTTCACTCTCTTCATAAGAGGCGTCTTTGTCCCTGTCTGTAAACATTTCCTCATCGGTAAAGCTTTCTTCCGATATCTCCGTACTTTCTTCTGTGGTTGAACTTTCCGTTTTATCGGAGGAACACGCCATTAAAGTACAGGATAAAGATACAGAAATTGCCAATGCCGTAAATACTTTTTTATAGCTCATAGTTCTGGACCTCCTGTCTTGAAATACTAATTTCCAAATTTCCGTTTCTGCACCGCAATGCATCTATAAATTCTTTTTCCTTAGATAAGTCTTTTAAGGTGATATTGTACGTCAGCTTAAAGAGGCTTCCCATATTGGTTGTTTTTACAGAAACTATCTCTGAGGTATTTGTATATTCCTCTAACAATTCATCAAAGACATCCGTATAGTCCAAATCCTCCGGTATGGTAATCCGCAAGGTCTTTTCTCTGGCACTTTCCTGTCTCGCTCCAAGATTGACCATCTGATAGAGAAGCATGACCCCTCCCATTACCACGGAAAACAGAACTGCATATCCCAGATATCCCATTCCCGTCACCATTCCGGCACTCATTGCCAGAAAAATCATACCGATTTCCTTGGCACTTCCCGGTACGGAACGGAATCGCACCAGGCTGAACGCCCCTGCGACCGCAACTCCGGCACCTACGTTTCCGTTTACCATCATAATTACCACGCAGACCACTGCCGGCAGCATGGCAAGGGTCAGCACAAAACTTTTCGTATAGTGGCTTTTATAGGTATAGACTGCTGCCAGAAAAATTCCTATCAGCAATGCCACCCCGATACAGATTAAAAATTCTTTTACAGGGATTACGGTCACTGTTCCGCTGTCAAAAATCCCCTGAAATATAGTATTAAGCATAACGAATTCCTCCTAATTTGTGATTTAAGTAGATATTTTGATAAGCCCTTCCGTATTTGGAAAAGGACGTCTGATAGATTCTGTTTTCCGTCAGCAAATCCGTCATCCAAAGGGGAATTGCCCGACCGGTCTTAATTTCCATCAACACTTGATTCTCTTCTAGTATCGGCATTCCATAAACCCCTTTGCAAAGGGATAAGTCATGGGTTCTCCAAAGGATATTTTCATCGAAGGTTATCCGAAAATCACTGTCTCCCTTGGCATAAAAGGCTTCTCTTTCATAAGAAATAAATACTCTTGGCTGCAATCCCGGGTATTGTTCCAGAAAATAGTCCACCTCATGGGAAATCTGACTGTCCACAGTATCCTCTTTTTCCAAAAGATACTGCATTGCCTTTGATTCCTTCATAGCCACTCTCCGCTTATAAACTACTGACTGGTATTTTTTCTTAATCTCCACAAAGGTCTGGCTGTCGCTGTCCGCCACTCCATAGCTTCTGAGTCTTAGCTTCTCTTTATAAACCGGCTTTTCCAATGACCTTCGGATTAACAGATATGTTGGGGTATCAAAATACAGGTTACAAATGGTACTGTGTCCATATTCATCCCCTACCATATATTTTCTCATCTGCTGTTTTATTTTTTCACATTGCTCTTTGGTAATGAGATATTTCATTTCATATCGTTTAAATACTGTTTGTTCTTTCATGGTATGCTCCTTTCTGTTGTAAACAATTTACCATGGGAACTTTAAATCAACTTAAAAAAACAAAAATGGATGTTCGACGGTAGAAAGACATTACGTGAACTTTCTACGGTCGGACATCCCTGCGGACTATATAAGCGTTGAAAAATATAAATGATACACATCTAAAATAATTCTGTTTGTATATCAAGTTATGGCAAGATTACTGTAAATTGAATGGATTTTCCGTCTTCGCTGAATGCTGTAATTTTCCCTTTATGTGCCGTTACAATGGCTTTTGCCACGGAAAGCCCGATGCCATATCCGCCGCTTTGGGAGTTTCTGGAGCTGTCCCTTCGGTAAAATCGTTCAAACAGGATGTCCTGCCGCCCCTTGGAAATCTCTTCTACCGTATTCTTTACTATCAGCTCCCGGTGTCTGCCGCTACTCTTTAACTGTACTTCAATTTTTCCCTGTTCCTCTGTATATTTCATAGCATTGTCCAGCAACAGCGACAAGAGCTGCCGGATAGATGCTTCATCTCCGTAGTAGGAAATATTTTTTTCTATCTCATAGGAAAGCTCTTTTTCCTGTGCCACCGCAACAGTTTCAAAGGGCTGTACCGTCTCCTCTACCGCATCCGAAAGAGAGAAGTCCGTCATCTGTAATACGGTACCCTCCTCGTCCATTCGGGACAAAAACACCAGCTTTTCCGTCAATGCACTCAGACGTTGTATCTGTTTTTTGATACTGCCTGTCCACTCATTTTCTCCGTTTTCCATCTCCAGCACTTCCGTGTTGGCATCTATGATAGTCAATGGGGTTTTTATCTCATGGCTGGCGTCTGTGATAAACCGTTTTTGTTTTTCATAGCTTTCCGCCACCGGCTTTACCGCCCTTCTGGAAAAGAATACCACTAAGCCAAAAACCAGCAGAATCCCGATACATCCCACCAACAAACTCACCCACAGAAAAGAATAAAATGTGGATAATTCTCTGCTGCAATCCAGAAAGATATACATAATATCCCCATTATCTGTTACGGCTCTATATTTGTAATTTCCCTGAAAACCTTCTGTCTTTCCCTGTTGGTACAGTTCTATAGCATATTGGCTTGCCGTTTCCGTAGATACCGCCGCAATACGCCCCGTATCCGCTTCTACTAAGGTTCCGTCTGACCGGAGTTCTACGGTAAAATACCGGGTGTCAAAGGGTGCTTCAGGAGACATTTCATGCTTGGGCTGCTTGTCCGCATTTCCCTGCTTTTCCACTGCTCTCGGAAAAATCCCTCCGTTATCCTCCAAAACATTTAATTTTTCATCAGCACTTGCATTCACATGACGGTAGTTTGCAATATCTATGATTCCAATGATACCTCCCACTACAAGGATAACCGAACACATGGTAATGGCAATAAATTTACGCTGTAATTTTTTAATCATGGGCAGCCTCCAAAGAATATCCGATATTTCGGGTTGCTTTTATCTGTACGTCCGCTTCTAAGGTGTTTAACTTTTTTCGCAGATAGGAAATATATACCCACACCACATTCATCTCCGCCTCACTGTCATATCCCCATATCTTATCCATAAAACGTTCTGTGGGAATGACCTGTCCTGCATTCGCCATCAGCATTTCCATCATCTGATATTCTTTATTAGCGAGCTTAAAGCTGGTTTTTGAATTCTTCAGTTCATAGGTGGAACGGTTTAATGTAAGATTTCCGAAACTCAGTATGGCATCTGTGGTCTCTGACTGTCTTCTGGTCATAGCCCGTATCCTCGCCAGCAATTCTTTGGTGGCAAAAGGCTTGGTGAGATAGTCATCTGCTCCGCTGTCCAGTCCCTCTACCCGGTCATCTATCTCCGACTTTGCCGTCAACAACAATACCGGAATGGCATTGCCCTGCTCCCTGATTTTCTTTAAAACCGTAATTCCGTCCATTTTGGGCATCATAATATCCAAAACGGCTCCGTCATAAAGTCCCGTTTCCAGATAATCCAACGCATCCTGCCCATTGTATACCGCATCCACAGAATAATTGTTGTGCTTTAATATGGTCACCAGTGCATTGGAAAGTTCTTTTTCATCTTCTGCCAGCAATAACCTCATAGAGTGCCTCCTTTTTGCTTTTTCCCTAGTGCTTTTAGGATAGCAGACTTTCCTTAATTGGAGTTAAAATTATTTTAAAAAATTATAACATAAAGCCATATTAAATCCTATAAAAATGGGGCTGTCACAATTAAAAACCCTTATTGCGACGGCCCCATCCTCCTTTTTCGATAGACGCCTTAAATAATTTGCACTTTTATTACCTGTCTGATTTCCTATTGGATTTTTATTACAGCCTTTTTGCCTGTCCATATATTTGTCTCATACTCCAACTCTATGGACTGTGCGGATACCGGAACTGAATAATATGTATTGAACGATACGTTTCTTCCCGGAGATAAGTTCGTATTTATAAAATTGTCATCATCCAAAGAATATACCTGATCGCAAGTCTCATTATCAGCGTAACAATCAAAATCGTATATGCTTACATATGCATCTGAACTTCCATTATTTTCAAAGGTAAACGAAACCATGATATATTTCTTCCCCTCTTCCGGCGTATTCCAGCCATATTCATTGTCATAATCTTGAAAATCCGCATTTGCGTCATTTACTGTGATTTTCAGACCGTTTTTTTCAAAAGACGAGCCGACGGTAAGCTGACTGCTGTCATTTGAATCGCTTTTCTCTTCCTCTTTTGTATCAACGGTTTCTGTCGATTCCTTTTTTGTATCCTCACTTTTTTTCTTCTCATCATCGCCGCCGCTCATTGCCGCTCCAATAATGACAATCACAATGACGGCAATGATAATCCATTTTAGCTTTCCACTCTTTTTATTTTCCATTTAAAATTCCCTCCATTTTATTTTTCATACTACTTTATCCTACTTTATCGGATTTTATGGTATATGTCAAGATTTTATCGTATATACTTATTGGAGTAACTATTTTTGAAATGAAACGAGGTCTGTTATGAAGCCTTTAAAGAATAAGGTCAGCATTACTCTTGATGCTGATATCATCGATGAAATTAAACATCTTGCAGAAGAAGATGACCGCTCTTTTTCCCAGTACATCAATCTTATTTTAAAAGAGTATCTCCAAAATCCCATAAATACAAATAAAGAAGCATAGCTTACTATGCTCCTTTATCATATCGAAATCTTTTCTTTCTGTGGTATGCCAACGGCATACAATTTATAAAAATATCATTTCTAAAATTTCTGCTATTAAAACGGCAAATATCATCAAAACAAAATAAGATATTACATACAAAATAATTCTCAATATCCGATTTTGGACTTTTGTTATCTTTATCCAGTCCCCTACCCCTCTATAATTGCAAGCCAAAGCAATAAATGCTATCTGTGAGAGCCACGCCAATGTCCGCTCTATATAAAGTTCGGGGCCCACTATAGATTTCCCTTCACTCTGTATCGTCAAAGAAAAACAAAGATATGTTATCATCAGATATCCAAAAGTTGCACTGACCACTTTCCAAGGAGTTTTTGTCCGAAATCCCGGTGGCAACCAACTATTTTTCACATCATCTTTCGTCTCCTGTTCCTTTTCTGAATCCCTCATAGGATAGAATTTACGGATATCTCTCTGCAATTCTTCTACCGATTGATACCTCTCTTTGGGATTGAGATAAGTACATTTTTTTATAATTTTCAAAGGACGTCCTTCTGCCATCCTTTCCACAGGAAATTGTCCTGTCAACATATAATTGAACAAAATCCCCAACGCATAAATATCTGTTCGATTATCCGTTTGAAAATATCCATATTGTTCCGGTGCCGCATATTCTGCCGTTCCCAACAGATTGGTATCTCTTCTTTTCCCGTCTTGATAAATTCTGGCTATGTCAAAATCTACAATTTTTACTTCGCCAACACAATCAATCATAACATTCTCTGCTTTCAAGTCTCTACACACAATTGTTGGTTTTGCATGATGTAACACTTTTAGAGCTTCACAAAGCTGTAAAAGAATCCTGACTGCTTCATTTTCTTCTATACTCTGTTGCCGCAGAATTTCTTCCAAATTTCTCCCTTGGATATATTCTTCTACAATAATCAAACAATTTCCATCTAAAATATTTTCATATATATGCGGAATATAAGGTGTTGGATTTTGCATAAT
>OMNP01000613.1_pt1 | contig 13422 bp, 11 predicted proteins | sample 1673811 | NCBI WGS metagenome assembly OMNP01 (sample SAMEA103958127, study PRJEB25191) | human gut metagenome | biome: human-associated habitat [ENVO:00009003]; feature: intestine environment [ENVO:2100002]; material: feces | place: Germany | collected 2013/2015
TGAAGTGATGGTCAGCTCATGGGAGAGCGGTCAGATGTATGATGCAGTTATCACGGAAATTTCCACAACCCCTACCGACGGAAACAATTATTATACGGGAGAGGGAAATCCTAATGTGTCCTACTACCCATATACGGCATCGGTATCCAATAGTGAAGGACTCCGAAACGGCGAAAGTGTATCCCTGTCTATTACAAAAGAGCAGGAAGGCGGCAGTGCAATCTGCATAGAGAAGGCCTATGTTCGGACAGAAAACGGAAAATCCTATGTGATGATTGAAGGAAAGAACAAACGCTTGAAGAAACAGTATGTGGAAACCGGAAAGACCATCTATGGTCAGGCAGTGGAAATCACATCGGGACTGGATGGCTCTGAATACATTGCGTTCCCTTACGGAAAAGGTGTCAAAGAGGGTGTAAAAGTCAAAGAGACAGACGAGATAGAATATTAGGAGGCGGGAATATGATAGAAAATATACGATTGTCGTTTCAGGGAATCTGGTCACACAAAATGCGTTCCTTTTTGACCATGCTGGGAATTATTATTGGAATTGCAGCAATTATTGCTATTGTTTCTACAATTAAGGGAGCGAACGAGCAAATCAAGGAAAATCTTATCGGTTCCGGTGATAATACCGTAACCGTGGAATTATATCAGGGTGACTGGCCTTATGAAATGGGGTATGAAGGAATACCGGAAGGAGTTCCGGTGGTTTCTGAGGAAGCAGTAGAAGAGATGCAGGAGCTGGAGAATGTAGAGCGTGTTTCAAAATTCTATAAACGACAGGAATATGATAACATTTATTATCAGAATACAACTCTGGGTGGCGGCTATCTCTATGGAATTGAGCAGGATTATTTTGCCTCCTGTAATTATCAGATACAGGAGGGCAGAGGATTTGATGACAAGGATTATCAGGGACAACGAAAAGTGGCAATTCTGGATAGGGACTCTGAGGAAGCTTTGTTCCAAGGGGAGAAAGCAGTGGGAAAAACCATTGAAATCAAAGGGGAGCCTTATACGGTAGTGGGAATTGTGGCAAAGTCCAAGGAGTTTGAACCGGTCATCAATTCCATGGAAGATTATTATACTTATGCGGAATCCTCCAGCGGTGCCGTATATGTGCCAAAAACAACATGGCCAATCATCTATCAGTATGACGAACCGGAAAGCATACTCTTAAAGGTAAAAAGTACCGATGATATGACGGCGGCAGGCAAAGGCTCGGCAGATATCTTAAACAATTATCTCAGTGTATCCGATGAAACTATCAAATATAAGGCAGAGGATTTGCTGGAGCAGGCAAAGGAGATTCAGGAGTTGAGCCAGTCTACCAATATGATGTTGATTTGGATTGCAGGAATTTCTCTTTTGGTAGGAGGAATCGGTGTTATGAATATCATGTTGGTTTCTGTGACAGAGCGTACCAGCGAAATCGGTTTGAAGAAAGCTATCGGAGCCAGAAAAGGTGTGATACTGGGACAGTTTTTGACTGAGGCGGCAGTACTCACCAGTTTGGGTGGACTCATAGGTGTTGTAGTAGGAATTATTTTGGCGGAGGTTATTTCAAAGGTAAGTCAGACGCCGGTGGCAATCAGCATACCGGCAGCAGTAGGAGCAGTCCTGTTTTCCATGCTGATTGGAATTATCTTCGGAATGCTGCCATCCTACAAAGCTGCAAATCTGAATCCTATTGAAGCATTACGGCATGAGTAACAAGAGCATAGAGCTTATAAATTTCTTGAAATTGTCCATAAATAATCGTATAATGGCAAAAGAAGTGGATGGAGGAGCATTATGTTAGATTTAAAATTTTTGAGAGAGAATCCGGATATTGTAAAGAAGAATATTCAAAATAAATTTCAGGAACACAAGCTACCGATGGTAGATGAGGTCATTGAGCTGGATGCTCAGGCCAGAGCTACACAGCAGGAAGCGGATGATTTGCGTGCTAACCGTAATAAAATTTCCAAGCAGATTGGTGCTCTTATGGGTCAGGGCAAAAAAGAAGAAGCCATGGCATTGAAGGAGCAGGTGGGAAAGGACGCAGAGCGTCTGGCAGAACTGGAACAGAAAGAGCGAGAATTGCAGGAGAAGATTACCAAGATTATGATGGTGATTCCTAATATTATCGATCCGTCTGTGCCGATTGGCAAGGACGATTCCTGTAATGTAGAGATTGAAAAATATGGTGAGCCGGTGGTTCCTGATTTTGAGATTCCGTATCATACAGAAATTATGGAACGGTTTGACGGAATTGATTTGGATGCGGCAGGCAAGGTAGCCGGAAACGGATTTTATTATCTGATGGGGGATATTGCAAGATTACATTCCGCAGTGATTTCCTATGCCAGAGATTTTATGATTGACCGTGGATTTACTTACTGTATTCCGCCGTTTATGATTCGCAGCAACGTGGTAACCGGAGTTATGAGCTTTGATGAGATGGATGCCATGATGTATAAAATCGAAGGGGAAGACCTTTACCTTATCGGAACCAGTGAACACTCCATGATTGGTAAATTCATCGATACCATCAATGAGGAGGAGAAGCTGCCATATACCATGACCAGTTACTCTCCTTGCTTCCGTAAAGAGAAGGGAGCTCATGGAATCGAAGAACGTGGAGTATATCGTATTCACCAGTTTGAGAAGCAGGAGATGATTGTAGTCTGCAAACCGGAGGAATCTCCGATGTGGTATGACAAGCTATGGCAGAATACCGTGGATTTATTCCGTAGTCTGGATATTCCGGTGCGTACACTGGAATGTTGTTCCGGTGATTTGGCAGACTTGAAGGTGAAATCCTGTGATGTAGAGGCATGGTCTCCGAGACAGAAGAAATATTTTGAGGTGGGAAGCTGCTCCAACTTAGGCGATGCTCAGGCAAGAAGATTAAAGATTCGTGTAAAAGGTGAGAAAGGCAAATATTTTGCTCATACCTTAAACAATACAGTTGTTGCACCGCCGAGAATGTTAATTGCTTTCCTTGAAAATAACTTAAATGAGGACGGAAGTGTAAACATTCCAAAGGCATTACAGCCATACATGGGAGGAAAAGAGAGATTAGAGCCGAAGAAATAAACGACAGGGATAAAGCATGAGGTGGTTTAGATGTTAAACTACAAATTACAGCTAGGCTGTTTGATTTCCAGCTGATTGTGGGGTTGATTTACTATGTGCTGGATATACTGACCGTTTATATGGTTATCAGCATGGGAGTCGTGGTGTATCAGATGGTGTTTCGAGGCCTTGGTTTCCAGTTTGGCCGTTACCATTATCATTCTCTGCCTTTATATCAATATGCAGAATCCTGCCAAGATGGAACTGGATCAGATGCAGGCAGAGCTGGTATATGGATTTGCCAACGTTATTGAGAGCCGGGATGGCAGTACCGGAGCCCATGTAAAGCGTTCCACCTGGTATGTGGAATAGCTACATCACAGTTTTTGACGGCAGGGGCATTATGTAAGAAAAACATATATTGCCAATTTAAATATGGTGTGTTAAAATATTAACGAACAGTATTTCGGATGGAAACTGTATCATTTTGATAATGCATCCTTTCTGAGTTTGTGCAAAATGCAGCAGACAGGAAACGGAGGTGCATAGCAATAAGAATAGGAATTATAGGTGCCGGCAAGGTAGGAACCACCATGGGAAAGTATCTGACAGAGCATGGTGGGAACGTCAGCGGATTCTACAACAGAACCGTAAGCGGAGCAAAAGAGGCGGCAGAATTCTGTAACACAACATATTTTCAAGATTTAGATTCACTCATTGAGGTAAGCGATACCCTTTTTCTTACCGTTTCGGACGGTGCGATAGAAGAGTTATGGGATTGCATTGCGGCAAAGAATGTGAAAGGAAAAGTTATATGCCACTTTAGTGGCTCATTATCAAGTGATATTTTTTCCAATACGGAGAGAACAGGGGCATTGGTCTGTTCTATCCATCCAATTTACGCGTTCAGTAATAAATTCACAGCTTATCAAAATTTAACAAAAGCACTTTTTACCGTGGAGGGAAATCCGAAAGCATTGGAGAAAATGCAGGAAGTATTTGCGATTCTGCCCAACAAGGTGGTTTCCATTCCCACACAGGCAAAGACAAAGTACCATGCGGCAGCCAGTATTGCCAGTAACCATCTGGTGGGATTGCTTGCTATGGCGGTGGAACTTTTAGAGGAAACGGGCATTGACACCGAGACAGCTTATGAGATGTTAGAGCCTTTGGTAAAAAACAATATAGAATCCGTATTTTCAAATGGGTGTATAGAAGCCCTTACCGGTCCCATTGAGCGGAATGATGTTCAGACAGTAGAACACCATTCGCAAAATCTGGGTGGAGAAGAGAGAAAAGCCTGCTATCTCGCCGTGGGAAATATGGTGACAAAGCTGGCGGAGAAAAAACATCCTGAGCGGGATTACGGAGAAATGAGACGGGTGCTTAAGCAGAAAGAAAGTGAATGAATTGGAGGAAAAAATGAAGAATACAGTGGTAACATTGCAGAATGCCAAGGATAACGGAGAAAAAATCACCATGCTCACCGCATATGATTATTCCATGGCAAAATTAATTGACGAAGCAGGAATTAACATGATTCTCGTAGGAGATTCTTTGGGAATGGTAATGCTGGGATATGAGGATACCCTTTCCGTTACCATGGAGGATATGATTCATCATACAAGAGCCGTAGCCAGAGGAGCAAAAGATGCCTTTGTGGTGGCGGATATGCCTTTTATGTCCTATCAGACTTCTGTTTATGATGCGGTATATAACGCAGGACGGCTGATGAAGGAAGGCAGGGCACAGGCGGTAAAATTGGAAGGCGGCAGAGAGATGGTAGAACAGATTCGGGCAATCACAAAAGCCTCCATTCCGGTGGTAGGTCATCTGGGCTTGACCCCGCAGTCCCTCAATGCATTTGGCGGATTTAAGGTACAGGGGAAATCCGAGGAAGCGGCGAGAAAATTGTTGGAGGACGCTAAAATCATCGAAGAGGCAGGAGCGGTAGCCATAGTTTTGGAATGCGTTCCGGCAAAACTGGCAGAACTGATTAGTAAACAGGTAAAGGTTCCAACCATTGGAATCGGAGCAGGAGCAGGCTGTGACGGACAGGTGCTGGTATATCAGGATATGCTGGCAATGTTCGGAGATTTCAAGCCAAAGTTTGTGAAACAGTTTGCACCAATCGGAGATTTGATGAAAGAAGCCTTTGCAAAATATATAGAGGAAGTAGAAACAGGAGCATTTCCGGCACAGGAGCATACCTTTGCCATCAGAGACGAAATGCTGGAAAAGTTATATTAAAAGTGTGGGAAAGAGATTTGTTTGAAGGAGGAGCAAGATGGAGTTAGTAACAACGGCAGAAGAAGTACGCAGCCGTGTAAAGCAGTGGAAAAAAGAGGGTCTTACCGTGGGACTAGTGCCGACGATGGGATACCTCCACGACGGTCATAAGAGCCTGATTGACCGTGCAGTAAAGGAGAATGACCGGGTGGTGGTCAGCGATTTTGTAAACCCGACCCAGTTTGGGGAAAATGAGGATTTGGGCAGCTACCCGAGAGATATAGAGCGGGATTCTAAGCTCTGTGAGGAGGCAGGAGCCGCATTGATTTTTCATCCGTCACCGGAGGAGATGTATGCACCGGATTACTGTACTTTTGTGGATATGAATAAATTGACGGATGTACTTTGTGGAAAGACCCGTCCGATTCATTTTTCCGGGGTGTGCAGTGTGGTAAGTAAATTGTTCAATATCGTGGCACCGGATCGGGCTTATTTCGGACAAAAGGATGCACAGCAGTTAGCAGTTATCCGGCGTATGGTACGGGATTTGAATTTTGATATTGAAATCGTAGGCTGTCCGATTGTAAGAGAGCCGGACGGCTTGGCGTTAAGCTCCAGAAATACTTATCTCAATATCGAAGAGCGGAAAGCAGCACTGGTGTTAAGTCAGGCATTGAAGCTGGGAAAAGATATGATGGAATCCGGCGAGACGGATGCAGTAAAAATCCGCAAAGCCATGGTGGAGCATATCGAAAAAGAACCGTTAGCCAGAATTGACTATGTGGAAATCGTGGACGCTGACAGCTTAGAGAGTGTTCAGAAGATAGAAAACAAAGTATTGACCGCTATGGCTGTTTATATTGGTAACACAAGACTGATTGATAATTTCAGCAGATAGGAGAAAAAATGTATTTAAAAATGTTAAAGGGAAAAATCCATCGTGCAGTGGTACAGCAGGCAGAGCTGAACTATGTGGGCAGTATTACGGTGGATCCTGAGCTGATGGAGGCTGCGGGAATTTTGGAATACGAAAATGTGCAGATTGTGGACATCGAAAACGGCAACCGCTTTGAGACCTATACCATTGCCGGAGAGCCGGGAAGCGGAATGATTTGTCTCAATGGTGCGGCAGCCAGACAGGTGCAGGTAGGAGACCATATTATCATTATGGCATATGCACAGATGACACCGGAGGAGGCAGAGGCTTATCATCCGTCGGTGGTTTTTGTGGATGAAAAGAATAGTATCTCTAAAGTGACCACCTATGAAAAGCATGGACAGATTTCCGGCTAGATAAGCCGGAAAAGCCCATAGAGCAAGATGGAGGAATATTATGTTGCAGGGAAAAACAGTTGTGTTGGGTGTCAGCGGAGGAATTGCCGCCTATAAAATGCCTAATGTGGCAAGAATGTTAAAGAAAATGCATTGCAATGTGGAGGTCCTTATGACCGCCAATGCACAAAATTTCATCACAGCTACGACTTTTGAAACGCTGACCGGAAATAAATGCCTGATAGACACCTTCGACCGTAATTTCACATTTTCCGTAGAGCATGTGGCGGTGGCAAAGCAGGCAGACTTAGTGCTGATTGCTCCGGCTACGGCAAATGTCATTGGCAAAATTGCAGGGGGAATTGCAGACGACATGCTGACTACCACGGTGATGGCGTGTACCTGTAAAACCCTGATTGCTCCGGCAATGAACCACAATATGTATCACAATCCTATTGTACAGGAGAATATCAAGAAGCTGGAACATTTCGGCTATGAAATCATCCCGTCGGTACATGGAATGCTGGCAAACGGCGATATGGGTGATGGGAAGCTTCCGTCGGAAGAGGTGTTGGTAGAATACGTTTTACGGGAACTGGCATGTGAAAAAGATTTACAGGGTAAGAAAGTGCTGATAACAGCGGGACCTACCAGAGAAGCCATTGATCCGGTGCGTTATATCAGCAATCATTCCACTGGAAAAATGGGTTATGCCATTGCAAAGCGGGCAATGCTACGGGGAGCGGAAGTGACACTGGTGACAGGTCCTACAACGGAGGAACCGCCAATGTTTGTGGATGTGGTGTCGGTAACCAATGCGGAACAGATGTATGAAGCGGTTATGGAGCGGGCATCACAGCAGGACGCCATTGTGAAGGCGGCAGCAGTTGCGGATTATCGTCCGGCAGAGATTGCAGAGGATAAGATAAAGAAGCAGGAAGGCAGCAGCAGTATTTCGCTGGAGAGAACCCAGGATATTTTAGGAAAATTGGGAGAGGAAAAGAAAAATGGAAAGCTTCGGGCGTTTTTGTGCGGATTTTCCATGGAAACTCAAAATATGCTGGAGAACTCCAGAAAGAAATTAGAGAAGAAAAATGTGGACATGATTGCAGCCAATAATTTGAAGGAAAAGGGTGCGGGATTCGGGACGGATACCAACCTCCTTACCTTGATTACAAAAGAGGATATACAGGAGCTTCCGTTGATGAGTAAGGAAGCAGCGGCAAATATGCTGTTGGATGAAATCTTTGCCATAGAAAAGAAGGATTAAAAAATAAATTAGAGGGAAACCGAAAAATAAGGTTGAAAAAAAACAGCGGGTATGATAAAATTTTTACAATTTAGGCATATTAGGTGTTTATGAATATAGTAGCAACCTTACAGAAAAAAGATTCCCTCTTTTTTTTTGTAAAAAATTAGATGAAGACTCATACAGAAAGGGCAAGGTAATATATGAAAGCATTTCTCATATTGGAAGATGGAACGGTGTTTGAGGGAACCAGCATCGGCTCCAAAAAAGAAGTCATCAGCGAAATTGTGTTCAACACTTCTATGACAGGCTATCTTGAGGTTTTGACAGACCCATCTTATGCAGGTCAGGCGGTGGTCATGACATACCCGTTGATTGGAAATTACGGCATTACACCGGATATGGAGTCGGAGAGACCTTGGGTAGATGGCTATATCGTACGGGAATTATCCAGAATGCCGAGTAACTTCAGATGTGAGGGAACCATACAGGATTTCCTAACGGAGCATGATATTCCGGGAATTGCCGGAGTAGATACCAGAGCACTTACAAAGACTCTTCGGGATAAGGGAACCATGAATGGCATGATTACCACAGATGAGAATTATAATATAGAAGAAATCCTTCCGAAGCTGAAAGCTTACCGCACCGGAAATGTGGTGGACAAGGTAACCTGTAAGGAGCCGAAGATATTAAAAGGAAAAGGAAAAAAGGTTGCCCTTTTGGATTTGGGAGCCAAGAACAACATTGCAAAATCTTTGAATGAGAGAGGCTGTGAAGTAACCATTTATCCGGCACATACCACAGCCCAAGAGATTCTGGATACGAAACCGGACGGAATTATGCTTAGCAACGGACCGGGGGATCCGAAGGAATGTGAGAGTATTATTGCAGAAATCAAGAAGCTCTATAAATCGGATGTGCCGATTTTTGCCATCTGTCTGGGGCATCAGCTGATGGCACTGGCAACGGGAGCGAATACCTACAAATTAAAATACGGACACCGGGGAGGAAATCATCCGGTAAAAGATTTAGAAACAGGAAGAGTCTATATCTCTTCTCAGAATCATGGATATGCGGTGGATGCCAAAGCTCTTGATGAAAAAGTGGCAGTTCCGGCATTTACCAATGTCAATGACGGAACCAACGAGGGATTGAAATATGTAGGAAAGAATATCTTTACCGTACAGTTTCACCCGGAGGCGTGTCCGGGACCACAGGACAGTGCCTATTTGTTTGACAGATTTATTACGATGATGGGAGGGAACTAGTAATGCCAAAGAATCAGGATATTAAAAAAGTATTAGTTATCGGTTCCGGGCCTATTGTTATCGGACAGGCAGCCGAGTTTGATTATGCGGGAACACAGGCTTGTCGTTCCCTGAAGGAAGAAGGAATTGAGGTTGTACTGGTAAATTCCAATCCGGCAACCATCATGACCGATAAAGAGATTGCAGACGAGGTTTATATCGAACCGCTGACTGCAAAGGTATTAGAGCAGATTATTATAAAAGAAAAACCGGACAGCGTGCTTCCGACTCTGGGAGGACAGGCAGGCTTAAACCTTGGTATGGAACTGGCAGAGTCCGGGTTTTTAGAGGGGCATGGTGTAAAGCTGATTGGTACTACGGCGGAGACCATTTTTAAGGCCGAGGATCGTCAGGCTTTCAAAGAGACCATGGAGAAAATCGGAGAGCCGTGTGCTCCCTCTTTAGTGGTACACAATGTGGAAGACGGAATTGCATTTACCAATACCATCGGCTATCCGGTGGTACTTCGCCCGGCGTATACCTTAGGTGGAAGTGGCGGTGGAATTGCCCATAACGAGACAGAGCTGATTGACATTCTTTCCAATGGTCTGAGACTCAGCCGTGAAGGAGAGGTTCCTGGAAAACGGTCTTCGTCTTTCGCGTGTAGGAGAGGTTCTGGTAGAGCGTTGTATTGCCGGCTGGAAGGAAATTGAGTACGAGGTAATGCGGGATGCCAACGGCAACTGTATCACCGTATGTAATATGGAAAACATTGACCCGGTAGGTGTTCATACCGGAGACTCTATCGTAGTGGCACCATCCCAGACTCTGGGAGACAAGGAGTACCAGATGCTCCGTACTTCTGCGTTAAATATTATATCTGAATTAAATATTACCGGAGGATGTAACGTACAGTATGCCTTACATCCGGAGACTTTTGAATACTGTGTCATCGAGGTAAATCCTCGTGTATCCCGTTCTTCCGCTTTGGCTTCTAAGGCAACCGGATATCCGATTGCAAAGGTGGCGGCAAAGATTGCATTGGGATATACTTTGGATGAAATCAAAAATGCCATCACCGGAAAGACCTACGCCAGCTTTGAGCCGATGTTAGACTATTGCGTAGTTAAGATTCCGAGACTTCCTTTTGATAAGTTCATTACAGCTAAGAGAACTTTAACCACCCAGATGAAGGCAACGGGTGAGGTTATGAGTATCTGTACCAATTTCGAGGGAGCTTTGATGAAGGCTATCCGTTCTTTGGAGCAGCATGTAGATTCCATGATGTCCTATGATTTTACGGCACTTAGCAAGGAAGAACTGTTAGAACAGCTTCAGATAGTAGATGACCGGAGAATCTGGGTAATTGCAGAGGCACTCCGCAAGGGAATCTCCTATGATGAAATTCACGATATCACCATGATTGACCATTGGTTTATCGATAAAATTGCCATTTTGGTGGAGATGGAAGAACGGCTGCGAAGCGAAGAACTGACCGTGGATTTATTGAAAGAAGCAAAACGTATCGAGTTCCCGGATAATGTCATTGCAGACTTGACCGGAAAGACCGAAGAAGAAATCCGGGATATGCGGTATGCTAATGATATTGTGGCGGCCTTTAAGATGGTAGATACCTGTGCGGCAGAGTTCGAGGCAAGTACACCGTATTACTATTCCTGCTTCGGAAGTGTCAACGAGGCGGCCGAGACTCACCCGGAGAAAAAGGTATTGGTGTTGGGTTCCGGTCCAATCCGAATCGGACAGGGTATCGAATTTGACTACTGTTCTGTTCACAGTACATGGGCATTTTCCAAAGAAGGCTACGAGACCATCATTGTAAATAACAACCCGGAGACTGTGTCCACAGACTTTGATATTGCAGATAAGCTTTATTTTGAGCCATTGACACCGGAAGATGTGGAGAACATTGTACGTCTGGAGAAACCGGACGGAGCAGTGGTACAGTTCGGCGGACAGACAGCCATCAAACTGACGGAAAGCCTGATGAAGATGGGGGTTCCGATTCTGGGAACCAAGGCAGAGGATGTAGATGCTGCAGAGGATAGAGAGCTGTTTGATAAGATTCTGGAAGAAACAGGTATTCCGAGAGCTGCGGGTGGAACAGTATTTACCGCAGAGGAGGCAAAGGAAGTAGCCAACCGTCTGGGCTATCCGGTATTAGTGCGTCCATCCTACGTGCTGGGCGGACAGGGCATGCAGATTGCCTTAAATGACGAAGAAATCGAAGAGTTTATGGCGGTTATCAACCGCTATGCACAGGATCATCCGATTCTGGTAGATAAATATTTACAGGGAAAAGAGATTGAGGTAGATGCGGTGTGCGACGGCACGGATATTTTGATTCCGGGCATTATGGAACATATCGAGCGTACCGGTGTCCATTCGGGAGACAGTATCTCCGTTTATCCGGCACCGACCATCAGCGATGAAATCAAAGAGACCATTGTGGAGTATACAAAACGTCTGGCAAAGGCACTCCATGTTATCGGTCTGATTAACATCCAGTTTATCGTAATGGACGGTCAGGTATATGTGATTGAGGTAAATCCTCGTTCCTCCAGAACCGTACCTTATATCAGCAAGGTAACGGGAATTCCGATTGTAGACCTTGCCACAAAGGTTATCATCGGAAATACCTTAAAGGGAATGGGCTATCCTACGGGACTGGCACCGGAGGCAGACTATATCGCCATCAAAATGCCGGTATTCTCCTTTGAGAAGCTGAGAGGAGCGGAAATCAGCTTAGGACCGGAGATGAAATCCACCGGAGAATGTTTGGGAATTGCCAAGACCTTTAATGAAGCACTTTACAAAGCCTTCTTGGGAGCTGGTATTGTGCTGCCGAAGTATAAACAGATGATTATGACTGTTAAAGATGCAGATAAGCCGGAGGCGGCAGAGGTTGCGAAACGTTTTGAAGCGTTGGGATATAAGATTTATGCCACCAGAAGTACGGCGAAGTTTTTACAGGAAAAAGGCGTGAATGCCCTTCGGGTAAACAAGATTTCACAGGAGTCTCCGAATGTTATGGATTTGATTTTGGGACATAAGATAGACCTTGTTATTGATACCCCGACACAGGGAAGGGATAAGAGCAGAGATGGTTTCTTAATCCGCAGAAATGCCATTGAAACCGGAGTGCATTGTCTCACATCTATGGATACGGCAAATGCCCTTGCTCTCAGTTTGGAAAATGCCAGTGATGAGATGACCCTTGTGGACGTTGCCACGGTGAAGAATATTTAAAGGATAAATTATAATGAAATAAAAATGGATGTCTCTAAGTCGTTTTCAGACTTTGGGACATCCTTATTTTTGTTCTTATTGAGGTTTTTTGTGTAAGGTTTTGGTTACTGCCCGGAGAGACTGTGCCGCTTTTGTTTTGATTTGGCGGAAGCGGTTTGCTACAGCAACGATATGTTCGTCTGCCTGAAAATGCTTTAAAGTCTCCGCATCAATGGAAATGCGGTTATCCATGGTTTTCATAATATCCTGTACTTGAAGTGTTCTGTTGATTTCAGGATCACTCAAATCATAAATTTCATTATCAGAAAATTTCAGAATCAAAGGTTCCATATAATTTTCTGGATTGCTCTCTAAAACCATGCCCTTTTCTCCGGTGGACAAATCAATGCAGGCACCTTGGGGAAGAATGTGGATGGATTCTCCCAAAGCAGTTACCGCAGCAGGGGTGTAAAAATTAGGGTACTCTGTCAGATACCGCATAGCCATAATTTCGGAACATGGCTCTGAGCCGTATCGCATGGCGGTCATCTGGTCAAAACAGTCTGCTACACGAAGTACCTGTGTGGCAGGCAGCCAGGAATGGTTCTGTACCATGGGATGATTTTTGTGGTTGGAAGGCATAGCCATTTCAACCACAACATCCAAGGTTAACTGTGGCAGATGATAGGGATTATACTCAGGATTCAAAAGACGAATGGCATGTTCCCGTGCCGCACATAGCTGTGTATGAAATTCCATGGAGGTATCGGATACCTCATCCGTAAAATCAAAGTCTGAATTCAGATAACCACTGTCATACAGCAATGCTGCCTGAACCAGAGCCAGTTGTTCCTCGTAGATAAAATCCATACGATGGGAAATTAAAGCACAGAGGATGGCAACGCTGAGTCCATGTTTGTATACAAAATCCCCGGAGCTGCGAATGTTCTGGGAAAAGTGGATTCTGTGATTAAGATTTCCATATTCTTTCAGAATATTTACCGCCAAATCGTGAAGCTTATCGGGAGGATTTCCGCCGGCAATTTTGTCCAATTCATCCCTTAAGCGGAACATATAGATAGTCTGAAACTGTTCAAAATGTATTTCTTCTTT
>OMNP01000622.1_pt1 | contig 13237 bp, 10 predicted proteins | sample 1673811 | NCBI WGS metagenome assembly OMNP01 (sample SAMEA103958127, study PRJEB25191) | human gut metagenome | biome: human-associated habitat [ENVO:00009003]; feature: intestine environment [ENVO:2100002]; material: feces | place: Germany | collected 2013/2015
CCCACAGCACCAACGTCGCCGTTATCGACAGCGTTCCGCCGACTCCACCGACCGATGTCGACGCGCTTGTCACACGACTCCCGAATGTAGCAATAGGCGTGTTCACCGCCGATTGCGTACCTATATTGCTGTGCGAGCCTAAGAGCGGGCTGATTGCCGCTGTCCACGCCGGTTGGAAGGGCACCGCGAAAGGGATCGTGGCAAATGCCATAGAAACGATGGTCGATGAAGGCGCCGACAGATGCGGAATAGAGGCTGTGGTGGGGGCATCAATCTGCCAACGCTGCTTTGAGGTAGGCGACGAAGTGGTGGCTGAATTTGCCAAACGAGCCTTCTCTCTCAACGACATCGTATGGCGAAACCCAGTCACCGGTAAAGCCCATATAGATCTGGCGGAAGCCAACCGCTGGCTTATGGAAAGCGCCGGCGTCCCGAATGCCAACATCTCGTTGTCGGGGTTATGCACCAAATGCGAGCCTCAACGGTTTTTCTCCGCCAGGACATTGGGAATCAACTCCGGACGGATTCTCTCGGCAATCATTCGCCGGCAATAACGCCGAGCGACTTGCGGTAGGCCTTCGGCGACATTCCGAGCATTCTTTTCACATATTTGCCGAAAAACGACAGATTGGGGAATCCGAGTTCGTTGGATATTTCCTTGACGCTCTTGTCGGGATTATGGAGCAGGCGGCGCACATCGTCGATGATGCATCGGTTGATGACCTCTGACGCAGTGCTTCCGCTCACCGACTTGCTCACCGCCGACAGGTATTTCGGTGTCACACAAAGGCGCGAGGCATAGTGCTCCACGGAGCGCTGCCGCGGATAGTCTGCCATCAGGACTTCTACAAAATGACGGAAAAGCATTTCCGATGAAGTGAAATTGGGCGGCGTAAGTTTTACGTGGCGGTCCATAATGTCGAAAAATTCCAACATAAAAGCCCTGAACAAAGCTTGCATCACGGCGTCTTGATGACGGCAGTAGGAGCGCGTGATTTTTGACCCAAGGAGGGCGTAATACTGCATAAACAGACTTATCTCATCGTCCGAGAGTGACAACACGGGATTTTTGCCAAGAAACACTCCCAAGTCCCATCCTCCGTCAGCCACCCGACCAAGCTGATCTATAAACTTGGACGAAAGCGCCATGCCGCGACACTCGAAATCGAGCGACACGCTGCTCTTTTCAACAATTATGTGAGGCTTGCACACAAACATCTTGCCGGCATCGACACGATAGTCCACCCCGTTGATGTTGAGCGAGCCATACCCGTTAAGACACACAAGCAACACGAAAACGTCGAGCTTGAACGGCTGCATCTGACTGTACTCTCCTATCTGCGAAAAAAGCGAGATGTCATCTTTATACGACAAGTCTTCAATATTGCCGAATCTCTCCGACGCCATTATCATTTCTTTGTCCATAACTGAATTTATTTGATGCAAAGTAGCGCATTTTTTCCAATACTCACGCTATCGGAATGGATCTGGAAGTGTTCTATATTTCCGCCATTCCATTTTATCGGAATTTTAGACCACTATTTTCCCTCCGCAAGCCAGACTCCGAAAATCACAGCGGCAGAACCCACAAGAGCCACCGCAGAAACGTGTTCGCCAAGTATCAGAAACGCTGCAACAAAAGTTGCTACAGCATTGAAATTTATATAGTTGGACGCGCGCACCATTCCCAAATGGCGCACCACGGCATTCCACAGAGTGAAGCAGAGCATCGACGCCACAAGTCCGAGAAACAGGATATTGAAAAACACCGTCGGGACCAGCAACTGTTCTAAACGAAAACTCGTTGGGTGGAAAAACGGCACCCACACAGCCATGGAGAGCAGTCCGTAGCCAAACACCTTGCGCGAAATGAACACATTGTCATAATGTTGCGACAGCTTTTTGACAAACAAACTGTAGACAGCCCACGACAGCGCCGCTGAAAACGTAAGAGCGGTGCCACAAGGATTGAACGCTGCGAAGTCACCGCCGTTCCACAAAATAACGACAACGCCTGCCATAGCGACTACAGAGCCGAGAATCACGCGTTCCGGACGCTTTGTGCGTTCCGAACGGAACACCGCCATTCCCACAAGCGTGGCAAGCAGCGGCGTGACACTGATAAGGATTGCCACATTGGTGGCCTGCATCATGCCGAGCGCGGTGTTTTCCGTGATAAAATACACAGAGCCTCCCGTCAGTCCAGCGGCAATCATCCTCATCTCGTCGGCAAACGTGTCGGCAAAAAGCCGACGAGGCGCCATAAACAAAACGCAGATATAAGCAAGTGCGAATCGGTAGATGAATATTTCCGTGGGCGTCAGTCCGTTGCTGATAAGCGTTTTGGTCGACACAAATGTGGTACCCCACACGCACACTATGCACAACGCAAGCAGATGAAACAAATATAATGGTTTCTGTTTAGTCATATATGCTGATATAAATTGTTGTAATAAAAAATGGCAGCTGCAAATGCAACCGCCATTTTATGCTTGTTGTTCCTGGGTCAACCCAAGGCGCTGATTAATTGTTGCCAGCGTCCAATGGTTGAACATTGATAAACTTGCGGCCGCCTTTACCTTCTGTAAAGTTGACTGTACCGTCTACCAACGCAAACAATGTGTGGTCCTTACCCATGCCAACATTCAAACCCGGATGGTGAACTGTGCCACGTTGACGTTTGATGATGTTGCCTGCTTTAGCAAATTGACCACCGAAGATTTTGACGCCCAATCGTTTGCTTTCCGATTCACGTCCGTTCTTAGAACTACCTACACCTTTTTTATGTGCCATTTCTTTAAACTTTTAGTGGTTATGCAACTACGTCTTTAATCTCTACTTGGGTGAAGCATTGGCGATGACCGTTCAAACGGCGATAGCCTTTGCGACGTTTCTTCTTGAATACAAGAACCTTGTCACCTTTCACGAGGGGACGTTTCACCTCGCAAACAACTTTTGCTCCTTCTACGGTAGGAGCACCAACTTTAACGTCACCGTCGGCATCAATCAAGAGAACCTTGTCGAAATCAATTGAATCGCCTTCTTTTACGTTCTCGCCGAGATAGTGGACATACAAGTACTTGCCGGCTTCTGCCTTGAACTGCTGTCCCTGAATTTCTACAATTGCGTACATTTAAAATAGAAACTTTAACAATTATGTCCGTGAGGCGGACGCGCACCTGCGCTTCTCTTCTCTGAGCCTTTTCGGAATTAGCGCACAAAATTACTCTTTTATTTCGTAACCCGCAAATATTCCGACAATTATTTCTCTACATCCAAAATTTTTCCGTCAATAAACGGGGCCTGCAGAAAAACCTGATCGAAAAAAATCGTAATGCCAGACATTCTCATGCCTGGCACCACTGGATTTCTATAAAAATGGGGAATGTTGAGTATTACTTAGTCTGGATTACAAGGAAATTCGATTTTTCCCAGAACTTCTTTGCATCCTTAATCTTTATCACCACTGTTCCGCCAACCGTCTCAATCGAGTATGATCCAGCTGGATGTGATGTCTTCAGCTCCGCCTTCTTGGCGTAAGTCTTCACTTCTGTGAGCTTGCGCTTGTCGGCTTTTGTGAAGTAAGAGCGGTCGAAATCGCCCTCCATGGTCTTTGTCTTGCCCAAGAATTTCTTTTCCAGAATCTTGTGTTCTTTCAGCTCCTTGTTGCTTCCGCAAACATAGTAGCAGATGTTGAGTTCGTCGGTGACCTTGTCGGCACGCTGTGTCTCTGCGTTGCGCTCCTCTGTCACGGTCGACACTTGTGTGTTCAAATCTTCCACATTCTTGTTCAAATCTGAGATCTTCACATTCGCATCTGCCAATGCCGCCTCAAGCTGCTGAATTTTTTGCGACTGCTCATCAATGAGTTGCTTCTGCGACTCTATGGTTTTCTGCAATTTTGCAGAATATCCGTTTGAGCTTTTCAACTTGCTCTCAAGTTCCTCCAGCGCCTGCTTGCGTGCGTCAAGCTCCTGACGGAGGGCGTTGATGTTGGCTATGATTTCCTGACGCTTGTCGGGAGTGTCCTTGAAATCGCCGCTCACAAGGATGTTTTCCATACGGTTCACCTCGAGAAGGTTCTGGCTGATGTCGCCAATAAGGTTCATCAAGCTGTCGCGCTGTCCCTCAACTTTCGAGATGTCGGGTTGCGTAGTGTCGGCAAGAGCGTCTTTTTGCTCTTTGTTGCCGTTGCATGCCACGAGCGCACCTGTAAGCGCAAGGGCGAGAATCATCATCTTCTTCATAGTAGATTCTGTTTTTTTTCGGTTTTAAAATGTGCGTACTTATCTCTTTTGCCGGCGCTTTTTTCTTCTTTCTTGCCCGACACTACTATAACAATCTCTCCTCGCGGTTCGTTCACGGAAAAATGTTCACAAAGTTCAGAAAGGGTGCCGCGGCAGGTCTCTTCGTGCAGTTTTGAGATTTCGCGGCTGACGCTTGCCTCTCGGTCCTGACCAAAGGCTTCTGCCAACTGTGTCAGGGTTTTAACCAAGCGGAGCGGCGATTCGTAGAACACGATTGTGCGAGGCTCTACGCTCAATTCGGCAAGGCGTGTGGAACGGCCTTTTTTTTGTGGCAAAAATCCCTCAAAGCAGAATTTGTCGCATGGCAGGCCGCTGTCGACAAGCGCGGGAACAAAGGCTGTGGCGCCGGGAAGGCACTCCACTTTGACGCCCACACGACGGCATTCGCGCACAAGCATAAAACCGGGGTCGGAGATGGCCGGAGTGCCGGCATCCGACACAAGGGCTATGCGCTCTCCGCCTTTCAAACGCTGGGCTATGCCTGCCGCCGTCTCATGCTCGTTGAATTTATGATGGCTCTGCATACGCGTCTCGATGCCGAAATGCTTCATCAGCACTCCACTGGTGCGTGTGTCCTCGGCAAGAATAACGTCAACTTCCTTGAGCACGTTCACCGCTCTGACGGTCATATCGTCAAGGTTGCCTACCGGCGTCGGCACCACATAGAGTATGCCGGCTTCCGCTGTGGGTTTCTGTGCCATCGCTATAGAAAATGATTTTTTATTATCGCCATAAATTCTTTCACGTCGTCCGATTCGCGGTCCCATCCAAGATCGCCATAGAAATAATCTTCCGCCTCGTCAAACGAATGCATTGCCTCCACCATATGGAGAGCGTCGGTCATCTCTGCGGCACTGTTGCCGAAAAGTTCGCGACGGAAACGGAATGTGTCGTTGAGCGAGAACGCTGATTTAAGGTCTTTCGAACGGCTGCGCTGCAGTTTTTCGTCAAGACGCAGAGGCTCGCTGTCGCCGGATGCCTTTTCATTCGCTTCCGGCTCTTCTTCTATATTATCCTCATTATCCTCTGCCTCGACGTCTTCTGTTTCATCCGCAACGTTCGATGTCTCCGCGTCGGGTTCTGCGGTGGGTTCATCGTCAAGCACGAGCTCGACCATAGGCTCCTGCTCATTGTCATATTCGCCGTCGGCAACTTGCTCGGCCGTCACTTCCGCCACGTCTTCCTCCGTCTCTGGTTCCGGCTCTTCGCTTTCAGGCGCGTCCACCACCGGCTCTTCGCTTCCGGCATCGGCCACGTCGTTCTCCACCATACAGGCGTCTTTCTGCGTTTCTTCGCCCTCATCGCCTTCTCTTTCGCCAAGCAGCATCTGCAACCTGTCGAGCTTCTCTCCTATTGCCGTAAACACATATTCCGGAGTGTCGGCGCCACGATTGTCGGCGAGGAGCAGAAGTCCCTCGAGTTCGTAAGCCTCGGCAATCATTTTTCTTATGTCGGTTTTCATAATTGAGGAGTATTTTGTCGTTTGTCAATAGTGTCCTGATACGATTCAAACATTCCCACCATCAGCCGTTCTATCGATGATTTCAGTTGTTCGTAGGTGCAGTGGAAATTGTTTGTAAGCAGCACTACGGAGTAGCGCGGACGCTCGGCGGGGTAATAGCCTGCATAGCATCTCACGCCGGTCATGCTGCCCGACTTCAATGCGATGTTTCCCGACAGGCACGTGCCTTTTAGCAGGTTGCGCACCGTTCCGTCAACGCCGCATCGTGGCAGCAAAGTCGGGAAAAGATCGCCGGTCTGCCAGTCGAGTGCGGCCGAGCGCAGCACGCTTGCCAGAAACAGAGGTGTCATCCGGTTTGTGCGGCTCAATCCGCTGCCGTCATAGAGAGTCACCTTGTCTATGTTGATGCCCCATTGTTCTACTATCTTGGTCACTGCCTTCTCGCCATACTCACGCTTCGGATCGCCGTAGATGCTCTCGCCCAATTTGCGCTGCACCGACTCGGCATACATGTTGTCGCTGCGGAAAAGCAACGATTTCAGAATCTCTGGCAGCACCGGTGACTCGTACGACAGGATTTGCATGGCATCGCTGTCGCTTGCACTCACCTTTTTTCCTTCAACGGGGATGCCCTCGCTCTCGAGTGTCTCTCTCACATCGGCACACAAACCTACGGCTGGATGCGGCATCGTGGTGACCACTTCTATCGGCTCCTGCATGCGGCGCATAGCTCCGCTAAGCGTGATTCGGCTGTTGTTTTTCTTGCGTTGCACGACAGGGCTGAATCTGCCGCGATTCACCACCGTCATCCGGTTGTCTATCTGTATCGAACACAGATGCGGCACGGTGTCGACCACAAGGGCGCGGCCGCTCGATGTGTCGATAATCAGCGAGAACAGATTGTCGTTGTAGTTTATCGAATGCACTCCCGCGCCATAGTCTTCCGTCACGTCGGCGTCGAGCCAATCTTTGGGCACGGCGTTGTGCGGCTGTATCTTTTCCTCCGGGCGGATGTTGCCTTTGATTGCTTTTATGCCCCACAGTTTGATGTTTTCAACAGCGGCGGAGACAAAGGTTTCGCGGTCGGGGAAATGCTTGGAGTCAAGCGTCGGGTCAATGCCGCCCTCGATGACAATGTCGCCGTTGAGCGTTCCGTTTTTGTCGATAGTGCCTGTATATTTCAGACGCGTGCGGAAATGGAAGTTTTGGGTGAGTTGCTTCAACGCTGCCGACGATGTGACAATTTTCATCACCGACGCCGGTATCATTTGCCGCTCAAGATTGTAGGACGCAACTGGTGTGCCTGTGCGCAAATCCATCACGCAGACGCCCACTGTGGCTCCTGTCATGGCACGGCTCGACACAAACTGCCTGATGGCTGAATCCATTTTCACATAAAACGAGTCGACGGTGGTGTCGACAACGCTGTCTGACGCCGTCACGGCTTTCATCGGTTGTCTGTCGGCAAATCCGACAGACAGCAGTAAGATTATCAGAATGATATGCTTAATCCGCTTCATTTTTATTTTCTTTTCCCATTATTTTAACATTCAAAGTTAAACATAAATCCCATGAATTGGCGGTGTGTGCTGACTTCTTTTACCGAATTAACAATGTTTAACCACGCATCGTTTCTTTTCCATAATGCCTGCGCACCAACAGAAAGACGCCGGCTCCATAACGGAGTCGGCGTCTTCTTGCTGTATTCCTATGCAGCGCGATGGCTATTCGAGCACCAAAGTGGCGCGTGCGGGGAACGACATGTGCGGCGCGACGGTCACGGCATCGCCGGTAATCACGTCGCGGAAGGTGTCACCAGTACGCATGATTTCGGCATATCGACTCATGTCAACATCGGTGAGAGGCTCATCGGTGCCGTTCATCAGCACGATGAAGCGGCGGTCACCGCTGGTGCGCTCATAGACGTAGAGCTGGTTGGACGGCATGAAATGGCGCAAAGTGCCTGCCGACACGGCTTTGTTGCCTTGTCGCCAATGGAGCAGACGGCTCATGAAGTTGAACGCTTCGCGCTGAAGATGGGTACGCCCGTCGGCGGTAAACACCGATACGCTGTCGCCGGGGAATCCGCCTGGCATGTCGAGGCGCACATAGCCGTCGGTCACCGCCTTGCTGCCGTGCATCAGCACTTCTGTGCCATAGTATATCTGAGGGATGCCGCGGGTGGTCAGAAGAAACGCCTGTGCCTGTTTCCAACGGGCGAGGTCCGACGGCTCCTCAACGAGGAATCGGTCGGTGTCGTGGTTGTCGTAGAACGTCAGCAACCTGCTGCAGTCGGCATAAAGCATGTCAAGCGCAAGGTGGTTAAACAGGCGGTTGAGTCCGTCGCTTCCTGATTTTGTCTGTTCGCCAAACGCTTGCTGCGCCATCAGACACAACGGAAAATCCATCACCGTTGGCAATTCTGTATTGACTGGGTTCAACTTGTTGCCGCGTTGCATATACGCAATGCTTGCCTCGTTTTCAAGCCAGCTTTCGCCAACGATGTTGAACCGCGGATACTCGCGTGCCACGGCGCGGTTCCAACGCGCCATAGCCTCCATGTCGGCATACGGATAGGTGTCCATGCGGATGCCGTTGATTCCGGCATACTCAATCCACCAGATGGAGTTTTGGATAAGATATGTCATCAAGTGGGGGTTGCGCTGATTGAGGTCGGGCATACCCGACACAAACCATCCGTCGACGGTGTGCTTGAAGTCGTATTGGCTCACATACGGATCATGCACCGTGTTAAGCCGGAAGTTGGTGAGCAGCAACGAGTCGACGGCGGCATTTCTCTTGCCTGTCAAATTTGCCTGCTGCACGCTTCTGATGCCGTCGGCTGTCGGCTGGGCATTAAGCCAGTCGTGGCTGGGAAGGTCGTAGAGCCACGGATGGTAGAGTCCGCAGTGGTTGAAAATCATGTCCATCACCACCTTGATACCGCGGCTGTGGCATTCTGAAATCAAGCGGCGGTAGTCGTCGTTGCTTCCGAAGCGCGGATCCACACGGTAATAGTCGGTGGTGGCATAACCGTGATAGCAGCCGCCGGGCATATCGTTCTCAAGCACAGGAGTGAGCCACAATGCCGTGACGCCCAGCTCCTCAAGATAGTCGAGATGGTCGGAGATGCCCTTCAGCGTGCCGCCGTGGCGCGCGCCCGGGTTCGTCCGGTCTATGCGGTAGTCGAAATTGGTAGACTGATGCTTCACGTCGCCGCCGTCGGCAAAGCGGTCGGGCATCATCAGGTAAAGCACGTCGGAAGAGTCGAAACCCTCGTGACTTGCTCCGTCGCCCTGACGGGCAAGCAGTTCATATTGCTTCTTGATTTTGCGCTTGCCGCTGGCAAACGTGATATCGACAGTGCCAGGTTTGGCGTCGCTGCCGATGGTGAGATACAGAAACTGATAATTCGGGCTGTCGAGACGCGCCACGGAGTCAAGTTTCACGCCAGGGCAGTCGACCGACGGCACAGCGTCGCGTATGCCCTCGCCCGTAACCATTATCTGCAGCTGCTGGTTTTCCATCCCTGTCCACCACATCGGTGGGTCCATACGGTCGACAGCAGTTTTTGCGTTGGTTGTCATTGCTCCGGCCAAAAGAAGTCCGGCAACAAGAAAGATTTTTTTCATCATAGGTAATTGAGTTTTTGTTTTTCCGCCATAAATTTACGACTTATTTGCCATGTAAATCACATTTTTGTGCATTTTTATGCCCTATTTGCAACTTTTTGGCTTTACCCCTATCCCTTTTCAATTAATAAAAAAACGCCTGCAGCATTTACCGCAGGCGCATCCACCGTTTTAAGGCTGATGGAAATTCCTAATGTTTTCACAACGGAGCCAGGCTCCTTATTGTGATTTGCTTAAAATTCTACCGCAAATTTGGCACTTTTCAACGACTTTTCCAACTTTTTTTCAAAAAAAATTAGATGGTGGCGTCCATGACGTCACCATCTAATTATGTATCAATGCAATTCCTTTACTTCAATAATTTGAAGTTCCGGCGACCATCCTCGGTAATAGAACAAGTTTCCACCGTTCCACTCGACTTCTCCCAGTTGGGAATCCACGGTTTCGCTTCGAATAAATTTCTTTTCCGGAGAAAACGAACCACACACGCCTCGGTTTGCCGCAAGGCGGAAATAATCCATGCCGGACTTATAGAAATTCACCACATCCTTATCTTTAGATGCCAAATTAAGGCCGAAAGACATATCCACCGGGACCCAACCTACTCCTTCGAAATACACTTCCGCCCAGTCATGAATTCCGACATCCTCCGGTTCAAGATACCATCCGCTTTCCCAACGCGCCGGAATTCCGATGTTTCGAAGAAGATTTATATACAAAAGCGATACTTGTCCACAATCACCGTATCCACGATTGAGCGCATACTCCGCAAGGTTAGGAATCGTGCTGTATTCCCTGGCTCCCGCCCATGGAAAATAAGCGTCAATCCAATCATAAATAAGAGACGCCTGTTTTACCGGATTGTCCTCCCTACCAACGATATGTTTTGCCAAAGCCTGGAAATCCTCGGAAAGAAGTATCTGGGGAGCATCTGGAGCCGTATACTTCAAATAGACATCCGATGTTTTATCATACGGCTTGAGGTGGCTCAACATGTAATCTTGCGAGAAATACTTTGAATACACATCATACGAGTATACTATCTCAAAATGCGCAGGCTGTCCTTTCTTCGCTTTTCGCTCCATATACACAGTGTTGTGCTTCTCGCTGTTGGAAAACCGCACCTTATCGCTCGACGAAATCAGCGTCACGTTTTTCTGACGTTCCGTCGTTGTCGGGAAAGGCATCCACACACGTATTTTCTCACCGGCAGGAACCGAGTCAGCGTCAACATCAATCGTATATTTAATTGTTATGCGATGTCCGCCGTCATAACCGGTCTCCCTTGAGATGCCTTTCAGCACGCCACTGACCATTTCGGCTCCTGACACAGCATCAAATATCGCCTGCGTTTTTCTTCCCGCCGACAATTCCGGGACAAGCCTATCTATGTTTGAAATCGCCTTACGAAACATCCGCTTCTCTCCGTTGATCATTTTCGTCTCAACAAAGTTGCGTGTTTCCCAGTCTTTCACATTGGCGACAGACACATGCGGAAAGCGTTCCTGTATCTTTTCCACCCCTTCTTCAAAAGTATAGCAGAAATCCCTCTCAATGCGACTCATTATGGCGCGCAACGAATCAGCCTCGACCGCCGTCAAACTGACGCCACTCTTTCCAATCACACTGTCGGCCTTCGCGAACTCTCCATCTTTCATCAGCAATGAAATTTCCATCGGCACTTCACCGAAGCACGGCAAGGCGGCAAAAGACACCAAGCCGGCAAACAAATATTTCCTGTTCATGACATTCTGTTTCGTACATTAATTTCCAAAGGTAGGAAATTTTCACGTAAAGCAAACATCATTTCCGATTTTTTAATCCAAAATAATTCCATATTTACCCGTTCTTTCGTAATTTTGCAACACGACTATTATTAACGTAAAAAACATAACCTTGTAATTATGGCAAATCCAGAATTCAAGTACAGTCCGATGTTCCAACTTGGAAAGGACGACACCGAGTACTATTTACTTACCAAAGACCACGTTTCTGTTGGCGAATTTGAAGGTCATCCAATTTTGAAAGTGGAGAAGGAAGGCTTGACCGCTATGGCAAACGCCGCTTTCCACGATGTCTCATTCATGCTTCGCCGTTCACACAACGAGCAAGTGGCAAAAATCCTTAACGACCCCGAGGCAAGCGAGAACGACAAGTATGTCGCATTGACATTCCTCCGCAACGCCGACGTTGCCACAAAAGGCGTATTGCCATTGTGCCAGGACACAGGCACCGCCATTATTCACGGAGAAAAAGGTCAACAAGTGTGGACTGGATTCAGCGATGAAGAGGCCCTTTCGTTAGGCGTATACAAAACATACACAGAAAACAACCTCCGCTATTCCCAAAACGCGCCATTGTCAATGTATGAGGAAGTAAATACAAAATGCAATCTTCCTGCACAAATCGACATTGAGGCAACAGAAGGCATGGAATACCATTTCTTGTGCGTAACCAAAGGTGGTGGCTCTGCAAACAAAACATATCTCTATCAAGAGACAAAAGCTATTCTGAATCCTGACACTTTGGTTCCGTTCCTTGTAGCCAAGATGAAGACTCTCGGCACAGCCGCTTGTCCTCCATACCATATTGCATTCGTGATTGGCGGCACATCGGCAGAGAAGAACTTGCTGACAGTTAAATTGGCATCCACCCATTATTACGACACGCTTCCTACAACAGGTGATGAGACAGGCCGCGCTTTCCGCGACATTGAATTGGAGAAGAAAGTGCTTGAAGAGGCCCACAACATCGGTCTTGGCGCTCAATTCGGCGGCAAATACTATGCACACGACATCCGCATCGTACGCCTGCCTAGACATGGAGCATCTTGTCCAATCGGTCTGGGAGTTTCCTGTTCAGCCGACCGCAACGTCAAGTGTAAAATCAATAAAGACGGTATTTGGATTGAAAAATTGGACAGCAACCCAGGCGAACTCATTCCAGAGGAATTGCGTAAAGCCGGCGAAGGCGATGTTGTAAAAATCGACCTTGACCGTCCTATGTCGGAAGTGCTGAAGGAATTGACAAAATATCCAGTATCAACACGCTTGTCGTTGAATGGCACAATCATCGTGGCACGCGACATCGCTCACGCCAAGCTTAAAGAGCGTTTGGACAACGGCGAGGATCTCCCTGAATACATCAAGAATCATCCAGTATACTATGCTGGTCCGGCGAAAACTCCAGAAGGCATGCCGTGTGGATCGCTCGGTCCGACAACCGCAGGCCGTATGGACCCATATGTAGACTTGTTCCAGAGCCACGGAGGCAGCATGGTTATGCTGGCAAAGGGCAACCGTTCGCAGCAAGTGACAGACGCCTGCAAAAAACATGGCGGATTCTATCTCGGAAGCATCGGCGGTGCGGCTGCAATTCTTGCCCAGAACAACATCAAGAGCATTGAATGTGTTGAATTCCCAGAGCTCGGAATGGAAGCCGTATGGAAAATCCGAGTAGAAGACTTCCCTGCATTCATTCTTGTTGACGACAAGGGTAACGACTTCTTCCAGCAAATCAAACCACGTTGCGCTGGTTGCAAATAATCCTTGATTTTCAAAGCGAGCAAAGCGGTGTCCAGTTCTTCTGTTCACCGCTTTTTTAATACAAAGCGCCTTTGTCATTAGCAAAATTTGACAATCTGACTAAACCGCACATGTTTTAGCATTCAAAAAAACGACGTACCTTTGCAGTACAATTCTAACACATTATCACAAATGAATCTAAAAAACATTATTCTAAGCAGCGCACTTGCTCTGTTATTTATTTTCAACAGCAGCAATGCCCTTGCTCTCGACTTCACTCTGCTTACCGACATTCATGTCACTCCAGGCAAT
>OMNP01000624.1_pt1 | contig 13208 bp, 1 predicted proteins | sample 1673811 | NCBI WGS metagenome assembly OMNP01 (sample SAMEA103958127, study PRJEB25191) | human gut metagenome | biome: human-associated habitat [ENVO:00009003]; feature: intestine environment [ENVO:2100002]; material: feces | place: Germany | collected 2013/2015
TATTATAAAATTATATATGCTATAAAGATGTAATATATAATTCGTAATTATCAAAACAAAATTTTATATTGGTGTAATTAATGAATTATTTGAAAGTATTAGCAATACTTAGTTTATTGTTTATATTTTGTGGTTCAGTTTATGGTGCAGGTGAAGCTGATTCTCCAGATATTAACGGAGTTAATGCAGTTATTGACGATACAATTACTGTTGAAAATGCTAGCTTAACCTATGATAAACTTATCACAAGCAATAACTGTGAGGAAGTTGTTATTGGAGATAATTCTATTTGGGATGTTCCGATTAGGGAAGGTCCTATTGTAGAAAATGATAACACGTCTATTCCGGATATTACTTTAAAAGGCGAAAATGGCAATAATATGTCTTTTAATAATCCTGCAGATGTTTTTATCAATGAATCATTCAACTTCCAAATGGTATTTAAGAATTTGGGGGACGCTACTGGATTCCAACCTTATATCCAGTTAATAGCTCCGGATGAATTAACACATTTTACTGTTTCATATTCTAATAGGAAGATAGTCCCGATAAAAGTTGGAGTATTTAATGAAAGTACTTATGACAATACAACGGGTTTATACACATTAAGGGATCCATTTACTAAAAAAGAAGTGCACGGTCCGGCAAACAGTACTTTTTATATTCTTCAGTATCCTTTAGGTAGTTTTACTGTTGATGCTCCTGATGCGGTTTTAAATATTACTTCAGGTATCGGAGTATTGGAAATAGGAAAATTACTTAATTTTACTGTTACTCCTGTTTTTAGATATGGGAATAGTCCTATTGATGATCCGGTGAATTATCCTCCAATTTATGGAGAAACTGTCACAGGATGGGTAAATCCTGTTGTTGTTAAAATAGATAAAAGTTCAAGTCTTAATGAACATGAAACTGCTACAGGTTCAAATTTTCCATTTAGCTATTCTGTAAATATTAACATAGCTAATGGTGCAAAAATTGAAAATATTACTATTACAGATGTAATTCCGTCTGATGTAATGTATTTGGGAAGTCCGGTTTTATATGATTCTAAAGGAAGAGTTATAGACTCTGGTTTATATACTATTGAAGAACCTGCTGGTAATAAAACAGGCGGAAAACTAATTTTAAAATTAAAGGAAGCTGTTGGAGATTTAAGCACCACAAGTATCACTTTAAAGTATAAGGCTTATGCTCCGGAATTTGATAACAGTACAGGTGACAACATAACCATTATCAATTCTGAAACTGGTGGAGGTGTTGCTGCTGCAAGTACTGTGGATATGAATTATACTTATGTTAATGATACTTACAATGCTTCAAATAGTTATAGCATATATTTAAAATCATTAGCTACTCAAAAATATTCAGAAATTTTAACAGGATCAGGTCAGTTACATCCTGTTGTTCCTCATAATTTAATTGTGTATAAAATTGATTTTGAAATTTCTGATTACTTTGCTTTTGATGATTTGGTAATTTATGATAAATTTGACACCCATAAAGTAGGTTCAGCTCAAAAATTCTTAAGCGAATATGAACCTGTCCTATCAATTTATGGAAAAACATATGAATTAAATGAAAGTTATTACAGTGTTGTTTCTTTAGGAGATATTGATGAATCAGTTACATTTTATATTTCAAAATTCTTAAAGGATAACAATATAAGTACAAGCTTAAAAGGCGGATATTATACAAATAGAAGCGTTAATCAGGGTGCAATGGTAGGGTCTTTAAATTTTGTTGCAAAAGTTATTATTCATTATTCAAACGGATCTTCTGTTGTATCAAATGATTTGGTTATTAATCATGTTAAAACATCAGCTACTGTTTTAAATACATTTAATACGGTTTCTGATAACAGTTACACACAATTAAGAGTTCCAAGTGTTACACTTAAGAAAGATATTATTGCAGTTAATGGTGAAATCATAAATGATACTGACTTTTATAAAGTTTATCCGGGTCAGAATATAACTTTTGTATTGGATATTCATTTTCCTACAGGTTCTGTAAACGATTTTATTGTTACTGACTTTTTACCAATTCCGTTATTTAACTTAAAAGGATTTAATCTGGTTAATTCAACTACTGGAGTAATTCCTAAAGGCGGATATTGGGCTTATGCAAATGACAGCGGATTTTTATATGATGAAAATACAGGTAAGGTTATTGTTCCTAAAATTGGTATAGATACTTTTAATAATGCACTTTCATTTAATTTTGGAAATACATTAGATAATATGGCTCATCCTGTTGATGTTAGGTTGTGGTTTACATTTCAGGTATCTTCAGAACCTATGGCAGACCAACTTAATTTGGCTAATCTTGCTGAAATGAAGTTTAAGGATTCCATTGATGTTGTATATGCAAGCTCAAATATTGTACTGATGCTTACTAATGAACCTGAATTGGAAATTACAAAGTATGTAAATGACACAAAAATTTTAGAAAATATTGAAAATGCAACTGAAGTTGAATATAATATAACTATAACTAACACAGGTCATTCTGCTGCTTATGATATAATTGTAGCTGATGATTTTGTTAACAGAACAACTTCAAATGGAATTACAAAAGCTGATGTTAAATCTGTTAGTTTGGTTTACTCAAACGGAACTGTTGTTGATATTACTGCATTTAAAGATGACTTATTTACAAAAGGATATATGATAGCTCAGTTAGCTCAAAACACTTCCTGCAGTATTATATATACTGTCAGGTTTAGTGAATATTTAATCCCAAAGGAAAGTATTGTTAACAATGTATGGATTACAAACTTTGCAGCATATCCTAATAGTACAAACTTTGCAACCAACAAAGATAAGTATAGGGATAATGCAACTATTATAGCTAAAGGGTTAAACATTACAAAAGAGTTCATTGGATCTAATGTTACTGACAATACTGAAATACTGTTTGTTGGTGAAGTGGGTATTTATAAAATAACTGTAAACTTCCCAGACTTAAGAGTTCCAAACTTAGTTATTAAAGATGAGTCATATGGAATTAAGTATACTAACTTTACAATAACTACCAGTGATGGTGTTACTGTTCCTGAATATGCATATACAGTAACTTATACTTCAAGTGCTACTCATCCTGAAAAAAGTTATTTGACTATTGACTTTAATGGTGACCTTGTACCTGCTTATGCTAAGAATAACCAATTAATTGTTAATGCATATTATACTGTTGTTAATAATGAAAATGTTATTCCAACTGGTGCAGACAGTGTAACAACCAGTAATCATGCAAGTATTAGTTGGACTAATAATACCTTAAATTCTGATACTGTTTATGTTGATATATATCAGCCTAAAATAGACATAAATAAGGTATTTGGACCGAATATAGTTCAGGGTAATGATGAGGCTAGTTTCACAATTACTGTAACTAACAGCGGTAAAGGTACTGCTTATAATACTACTATTACAGATGATTTAACAGAATTTATCAAAACCTTTGTAAATAGTAGGAGTGATACAGGTGTAACTATACTAAAAGGTAATGAAACAGGTAAAGTTATTTTTAATTGGAATAATGATGTAGCTACTTTGAATGTTGGTGAACTTTTAGCCGGTCAAAGTGTCAGTGCTAAATTTACATTCAATGTAAAAAATGATGTTGTTATTGGAAAAGAATTTAAGAATATAGCTAAAGTAGATTATTATTCTATTTTTAATGAAACAAAATTCGATGAAAAAAGAAATTACTCTAACCAGGCAAGCAGTACCCTACACACTTACGATGCTAAAGTAAATAAAACTGTATTTAACACAACTATTGTAAATGGTAAGGATAAGGTAACTGTTGGTGAAAATGTAACATACAATATAACTGTAATATTGCCTGTTGGAAAATACAATATTTTAAAAGTTACAGACACTCTTCCGGAAGGTTTAAAATACATTGATGGTTCAATTGTAGTTTACAAAGGAAATACTCAAAATAAAGCTGTTGAAGGTAAGGATTATACTGTAACTGTAAATGGCAATATTGTAGAATTAACATTTGCTTCTGAATTTGCAGATGAAATTATTAAGGAATATGGCGGTAAATTCCAGGCATTTTTAAATGCCACTGTATTAAATGTTAACAATAACAAAGCAGGAGCTGTTAAAACTAATAAAGCAGTACTTACCTGGAATACTCATGAATCCATATCTGATGCAGCTGTCGGTATTGTTGAACCTGCCATAGATATTACTAAAAACTTCAATGTAGACAATGTTATCGGTGGAGATGTAATCTACTTTGATATTACTGTAACTAACCGTGGTCAGTCTCCATTATTTAATGTAACACTTAGTGACGATTTAAGTGATTTAATTAGTAAATTTGTCAGTGGTAGTATTAATGTTACATCTGGTGGTGCTGTTGTAACTCCGACATGGAATAACAATATTGTAAGCATAAATATTGCTGAACTTGGTATAGGCAAATCATTAACTTACAGATTTACATTTAAAATAAGAGAAGATGTAATTATAGGTAGTAGTTATACTAACACAGCTAATGCAATAGGTTACTCTGCACCGTCTAACGGTAGAAATTACACTGATGTTGCAAAAGACAGTTTTACCACCAAACTTCCGGTAATTACTAAATGGGTTGTTGATTCATCTATTGATAATGGTAGAGATAAGGTAACTATTGGTGAAAAGGTAATTTATGGTGTTAATGTAACTTTGCCTGTTGGTAATTATACTAAATTGGTGATTAAGGATACTTTGCCTCAGGGATTTGAGTATATTGGTGCAGGTGCATTTTATGCAAACGGTACAAAATTAGTAAATGGCAAAGATTGGACTGTAAATGTAAATAATTATGATATAACTATTACAGTTAACAATGTTCATTCCAGTAGTTTTGCAAATGGTGTTTTGTCTATTAATTTGACTGCCAGACCTACAATATTTGATCCGTCCAATAAGGAAGGTGCGGTTAAAGTTAATAATGTGGAATTGTTCTTAAATGATAAGACTATGGGCAGGTCTAGTGCAAAGGTTACAATTGTAGAACCTACGGCAGATATTACTAAAAAATTCAATGTAACTGAAGTTGAAGGCTTAGATCATGTTTCATTTGATGTAATTGTTAAAAACAACGGTAAAACCCCATTATTTAATGTAATTATCTTTGATGGGTTAGATGATTTTGATTTATTTATTGGTCAGACACCTAGTGAAGATAATGTGGTTGTCAAAGTAACTGGTGCTGATGGAAACCCAATTGATGCTAAAATCAAATGGATTGGTTCTCATGTTGAAATTGATGTGGCTCAGTTAAATCCTGGAGATATAATTCATGCAAAATATTCATTTGTTATAAGGTCAGATATCCAAATTGGAAGCCAATATGTAAATATGGCTTATGTTGTCGGATATTCCGCACCTTATCATGGTAGAATTTACTATAATGAAAGTAAGGATACTTTAAAAACTAAAATGCCAAGTATTACTAAATTAGTAATTGGAACTACACTTGGCAATAAAGAAGGCAACATTTTTACACCAAATATTGGTGAAAATGTAACTTATCAAATTATGGTAAAGTTACCTAAAGGTAATTACACTAATTTGCAGGTTAAAGATATCCTTCCACAAGGATTTGAATATCTTGAAAATTCAGTTATTTTATCAAATGGTACTTTAATCAGTGATGTCAGTGTAAATGGAAACCTTGTAACTATAAACTTTGGAAATACTACATCTTACAAATATTCTGACAACATTATATTTAATTTATCTGCTGTTGTCTTAAATGATCAATCTAACAAAGCACAATCTATTAAATCTAATAATGTTGAATTATATTTAAATGATGATAAAATAGATAATTCTAATGCACAAGTTAAAATAGCTGAACCTAATATAAGTGTTGTTAAAACATCAGATAAACAGAAATATGAATATTATGAAAATGCAACTTATTCAATTGTAATTACAAATAATGGAAACGGAATAGCATATAATATCACAATTAAAGATGTGCTGCCATTAGGTTTAAAATACACTGGTATTAATTCAACTTCCAAGTCAAATGGATGGGTTGTTGAATTTGATGAAAATACACGAACATTTACAGTTAATGGTCTTAATTTAACTGTTGGTGACAAATTCACATTCACATATAAAGTTTCATTTGATGAATGGGAAATAGATGGTGTAAAATACTCACCAATTGGCCAAAACTTTATAAACTCAGTTAATGTAGCTTATGTTTCAATTAATGGAACAAATCCAAATAATAGGACATACACTACTCAAACAACCAAAGAAGTTCATGTTACTGAAGCTGATCTTAATGTAGTTAAAAACTGTAATAATAAAGTAGTTATAGCTGGTGAAGATATTTACTACACAATTATAATTACAAATAACGGACTAGATACTGCTCAAAATGTTAAATTAAATGAATATTATCATTCAGAATATTTAACTAATTTAGAATACTCTTTAGATGGTAAAACTTGGAATGTTTACAATAAGCCTATTGATTTAGGAAGTATCAGTTCTAAAGCTTCTAAAACTGTCTATATCAGAGGACATTTGGATGCAGGTATTGTTGATGATACAATATTAAACAATACTGTCAGAGTCAACACCACTACAGGAGAATTAAAACTTGAGGATAATGAAGCTATAAACATTAAAAATGTTACTACATTAGCTGAATTGCATGTTACTAAAGTTAATATTACTGAAGCAATTGCAGGTAAAATTATTAAATACGAAATAGTAATTACCAATAATGGCCCTTCATATGCACGTGATATTATTTTAAAAGATATTTATAATGATTCTGAATTAACAAATATGTTGTATTCTTTAGATGGTCAATCATGGACTCGTTATGATGCTTCTATTAATATTGGAACATTAGCTAATGGTCAAAATAAAACAATATTATTTGAAGGATTCATTAAAACAACTGTTCGTGGAAATGTAATAAATAAAGCGGTTATTGGCTCTTCAACAAAATTAAGAGATAATAGTACTTTAGAAGATGATGTTGCTGTAAATGTTAAAGGAGATACTACATTGGACATTACAAAAGTAGCTAATACCACTCTTGTAAATCCTGGAGATGTAATTAAGTATACTGTTCAAATAACTGCAGGAGGATTGTCAGATTCTTTAGATGTTATTTTAACTGATAATTTAAGTGAAATGTTCTTTGATGTTAGTAAGGCAACTTATTCTGTAAACGGAATAGACAAAGGTGTTTGGATAGGAAATGCAAACCTTGGAACCATTTCTTCAGGAATGACTGTTAATGTAGTAATTACAGTTCCAGTTAAAGCATATGTTGATATTGGAAAATTAAACAGCATTACAAACTTTGCATCTGTAATTAATTCAGATAAAAAAGCAGCTAATGATACAAACATTGTTCCAATTAATGTAATTGATTTGGCAGTTAACAAAACAGCTAATCATCAAAATAAAACATATAATTATGGGGATAATGTTGAGTATGTTATTGAAATTATTAACAATGGTCCTGGAATAGCTACTGATATTATAGCTACTGACAACTTACCAGAAGGATTGAAATTTATTAATGCTAATGTTCCGGGTGGTTGGACTCTTAGTATATCCAATAATAAAATCACAATAAATGGTGAAAAATTAGCTAATGGTGAAAAAGTTTTAATTACTATTATAGCAAAAGCTGCAAAATCAAATGCAACCCTTATAAATAATATTAAAGTTAATGGTACTGGATTTGATTCAAACATCTCAAATAATAATGATTCTGAAACAGTTAAAGTAACTCCTTTGGTTGATTTGGCTATTACAAAAGTAGTTGATAATGCAAATCCATTATTTGACTCAATAATAACTTACACAATCACTGTTGTTAATAATGGTCCTGATGCATCTACAGATGTTGTTGTTAAAGATATTTGGCCGGCAAACGGTTTAAAATTCATAACATCAACAGGTACATACAATCCAGCTACTGGAATTTGGAATGTTGGTGAATTAGGTTCTAATGAAATAGCTACCCTTACAATTACAGCTAAAACAACAGCTGTTGGCAAATTTGAAAATAAAGTATCTGTTAATGGTACTGGTTATGACAGTAACCTTTCAAATAACAATGCAAGTGTTAATATAACTGTTCCGGATTGTGTAATCTTAAATATTACTAAAGTAGCTACTGGTGGAATAGTATCTGAAGAACCAAATAAAGAAGTTATTGCTGGTGAAAAAATAACTTATACTGTAATTGTATCCAATTATGGTCCTTCTGTAGCAACCAATGTTTATTTAACTGATTTATTCAATGCTGATGAATTGCTTAACATGGAATATAATTCAAACGGCAACTGGGTAAAATATAATAATGGAATTGCACTAGGGGACATTGATGTAAATGAAGCAGTAATGATTCTGTTTAGAGCAACTGTAAATCATTCTACAAGAGGTTTAATTAACAACACTGTTAAAATCACAACTGACATAAAAGATGCAAGAGGTAATTTTGAAGCTAATGAAACAGTCAAAGCTATTGATAACTCAACTTTAGTTATTAATAAAACTTCAAATGTTGATGCTATTAATCCTGGAGATTTATTCAATTATACAATTGTAATTACTGCTGAAGGTTCATCTGATTCATTGGGAGTTATTTTAACTGATAAATTAGATCAAAGCTTATTGGATGCTCAAAATGCTGTTTTCTATGTAAATGGAAATTATGTAGGAAAATGGAATGGTTCATATAATATTGGAACTCTAAAAACAGGAAATTCAGTAACTGTAACTATTGAAGTTAAAGCATTAAACAGTGCAAATAAAGATATATTCAACAAAGCTATTGTTGAAAATGAAGAAGGATTTATTAATGAATCTAATAAAACAGTTCATGTAAATACTGTTGATTTAGCTATTAACAAAACATCAGATAAAGTGACTTACAAATATTTGGACAATGTAATTTATACAATCGTTGTAACAAATCATGGTTCAGATGATTCATTTAATGTTACTGTTCGTGATATGTTGCCAAATACTTTAAGATTTATTAGTGCAAGTGGAAATTATGATCCTGTAACTGGAATTTGGTTTATTGGTCATTTAGCTAAAGGTCAAAGTGCAACTTTAACTATAACAGCACAAGCAATCTTTCCGGGAATTATTACAAATGATGCAAATGTAACTGGCAGCGGTTATGATGTAAATTTAACTAATAACCATGATAATATTACAATAACAGTTCCGGATTGTGTAATATTAAATGTAAACAAAGTAGCTATTGGCGGTGTTATTAACATTACTGGCGGTATTAAAAATGTAGTTGCTGGAGAAGAAGTTATTTATCAGGTACTTGTATCAAACCAGGGTCCTTCAACTGCAGTTAATGTGGTTTTAACTGATAATTATCAAACTAAAGATTTAACTGTTGTAGCATACTCTTTAGATAATATTACATGGATTCCATATACTAAAGGAGCTAATATTAACTTAGGTGACATGACTTCAGGAAGCAGCATACTTGTTTACTTTAAAGCAATGGTAAATGCTTCTACAAGAGGAATTGTGCACAATGTAGTGAATATTACAACAGACACAGATGATGTAAGGGGAATATTCAGTGCTGAAGAACATGTAAATGTAATGGCTAACAGTACTTTAAAAGTTGATAAAACAGCTGAAATTAAGGAGTTAAACCCTGGAGACACTATACATTATATAATAACTGTAACTGCTGGTGGATCTTCAGATTCATTGAACATTGTTTTAAAAGATATATTGGATTCAACTTTATTGGATGTAAATAGTGCCACATATGCTGTTGATGGTGTAAACAAAGGAGTATGGACTGGAAGTCTAAGTTTAGGTAAAATAGCTACTGGAAATAGTGTAACTGTTGATATTTGGGCTAAAGTTTTAAGTTCTGCGGATAGGGATGTTTTCAATTTGGTTAATGTTACTAGTGATGAGCATCCTGAGGGTAATACTTCTAATGTTAGTGTTCATGTGAGGATTGTTGATTTGGCTGTTGATAAGCTGGTAAATGATTCTGTTCCTAAGTATTTGGATATGATTGAGTATACTATTGTTGTTGTTAATAATGGTCCTGATAAGTCATTTAATGTTACTGTTGGTGATTTATTGCCTGATGGTGTTAAATTCATTAGTTCTACTGGTCAGTACAATCCAGATACTGGTGTTTGGTTTGTTGGTGATTTAGATGCTAATGAAAGTGTAACTTTAAAGATTGTTGTTCAGGTTATTAAGGTTGGAAACATTACTAATAATGTTAATGTTACTGGTACTGGTCATGATACTAATTTAACTAATAATAATGATTCTGTTAGTGTTAATGTTCCAGATTCAGTATTGTTAAACATTGTAAAAGTTGCAAATTCAACAATAATTGTTGCTGGTGAAAATGTTGGATATACTGTTACTGTTACTAACAATGGTCCTTCTGTAGCTACTGATGTTGTTCTAAAAGATATATTCAACAGTAATGAATTGCTTAACTTACAATATTCATTAAACGGTAAAGATTGGTTCAATTACAATGAATCTATTAATTTAGGTAATATTGATGCTGGTGCTAACATAACAGTTTACTTTAGGGCTAAAGTTAATGGTTCTGTTCGTGGTGATGTTTTAAATACTGTTAATATTACTACTGGTGTTGATGATGCTAGAGGTAATTTCTCTGATAATGAAACAGTTAATGTTATAGCTAATACTACTTTAGTTGTAATTAAGGATGCTGAAATTAAGGAGTTAAATCCTGGAGATACAGCTCATTTCATTGTTACTGTTATTGCTGGCGGATCTTCAGATTCATTGAATGTAAACTTAAATGATATTTTAGATGCTAAATTGTTAGATGTTGCTGGTGCTACATATGCTGTTAATGGTGTAAACAAAGGTTCATGGACTGGAAGCATAGATTTAGGTAATATGCTTACAGGTACTACTGTGACTGTTGATATTTGGGCTAAAATATTAGATACTGCTGATAGAGATGTTTTCAATTTGGTTAATGTTACTAGTGATGAACATCCTGAAGGAAACACTTCCAATACTACTGTTCATGTGAGAATTGTTGATTTGGCTGTTGATAAGTTAGTAAATAATTCTGTTCCTAAGTATTTGGATATGATTGAGTATACTATTGTTGTTGTTAATAATGGTCCTGATAAGTCATTTAATGTTACTGTTGGTGATTTATTGCCTGATGGTGTTAAATTCATTAGTTCTACTGGTCAGTACAATCCAGATACTGGTGTTTGGTTTGTTGGTGATTTAGATGCTAATGAAAGTGTAACTTTAAAGATTGTTGTTCAGGTTATTAAGGTTGGAAACATTACTAATAATGTTAATGTTACTGGTACTGGTCATGATACTAATTTAACTAATAATAATGATTCTGTTAGTGTTAATGTTCCTGAATCAGTATTGTTAAATATTACAAAAGTTGCAAATTCAACAATAATTGTTGCTGGTGAAAATGTAGGTTATACTGTTGTTATAAACAATTATGGTCCTTCTGTTGCTAGTGATGTTGTTCTAAAAGACATATTCAGCAGTAATGAATTGCTTAACTTACAATATTCATTAAATGGTGTAGATTGGTTCAATTACAATGGATCTGTCAGTTTAGGTGATATTAATGTAGGTGCTGATGTAACTGTGTATTTCAGAGCTAAGGTTAATGGTTCTGTTCGTGGTGATGTTTTAAACATTGTTAATATTACTACCAGTGTTGATGATGCTAGAGGTAACTTTACAGCTAATGAAACAGTTAAAGTAATAGCCAACACTACTTTGGCTGTAATTAAGGATGCTGAAATCAAAGCACTTAACCCCGGAGATACAGCACACTTTGTCATTACTGTTATTGCTGGTGGGTCTTCAGATTCATTAAATGTTAAATTGGAAGATATTTTAGATGCTGAATTGTTGGATATTAAATCTGCAACCTACAGAATAAATGGAGGTAATTTAACTAATTACACTCAAATTATTTCATTAGGAAATATGCATACTGGCAGTAAGATAGTTGTAGATATTTATGCTGCAATATTAAGTACAACCGGTCAGGATATCTTCAATTGTGTAAATGTTACTAGTGATGAGCATCCTGAAGGAAACACTTCAAATACTACAATACATGTAAATATTGCTGATTTAGAAATTATTAAAATAGTAAATAATGCTACTCCAAATTATGGAGACGAAATAACTTACACAATAACTGTAAGAAACAACGGTCCGGATAACTCAACCAATATTAAAGTATCTGAAGTATTGGCAGATAATTTCAAATTCATTTCAGCTAATGCTTCTAAAGGATATTATGATTTAACAAATGGTGTTTGGGCAGTCGGTAATTTAACTAATAATGAAACAGCTAAATTAGTTATTACTGTAAAAATAGTTAAAACAGGATTTATTCAAAACAATGTAAGTGTAAATGGAACAGGTTTTGATCCTAACGTAACTAACAACAATGCTACTGTAAATATTACTGTTCCTCAAACAGCAGATTTGTCTGTTGTAAAAATAGTTAATGTTGATAGGGTAAGTGTTGGAAATAGAATCACATACACTATTGTTGTTAAAAATAATGGTCCTGACACAGCATTAGATGTTTATGCAGTAGATAAATTATCAGATGCTCTTAAATTTGTTTCATATAAAGCAAGTGTAGGAGTATATGATCCGGCAACTGGTATTTGGACAATCGGTAATTTAACTAACAAAAGCAATGCTACATTGGAAATTACATGTATTGTTTTAAAAACCGGCGTAATATCTAATGAAGTATTTGTAAATGGAAGTACAGTTGACTTGAATATGACTAACAATTATGGTAATGTTTCAGTTACTGTAATTCCGGCTCCTGCTCCAGTACATCCTGCTGATAAAGATATTATGGATTCTGATGAAGTTGCAATGGGTGTTGATGCAATGGCAAAAACAGGAAATCCAATACTTGCTTTATTGGTTGTTTTAATCTTCGGAATATTTGGATTTGGAGTTTCCAGAAGGAAAAAATAAATTTAAGGGATTTTTATAAATCCTTCTTTTTTCTTTTTTTTATTTAGAGTTTTATCCTTTCATTTCATCCTGTACCACTGCCATCATTCCTTCCACCTGTGCCAGTGCCAGCATGCGGCCATGGAATGAGTAGCCGGGGTTGTATCCCTTGTTCTCGTCGCCCAG
>OMNP01000634.1_pt1 | contig 13153 bp, 8 predicted proteins | sample 1673811 | NCBI WGS metagenome assembly OMNP01 (sample SAMEA103958127, study PRJEB25191) | human gut metagenome | biome: human-associated habitat [ENVO:00009003]; feature: intestine environment [ENVO:2100002]; material: feces | place: Germany | collected 2013/2015
AACATAAACGAACAAAAGCCCGCGGGTATGCGCAAAAAACGCATGCCCGCGGGCAAATTTTATGGAAAAGCGTCTAAATTTACCGTCGATTATTTTTAAAAAGAGTTGAAAGAATGGGGCGCAAAACCGCGAAACGTGTGGCAACATCGACCAAAATCACGGTGGTTGAGTTGTGAATAATTCACCATTATTACAACATTCGTAAAGATTATTTAGAAATTGTGTTGACAAAAGACCGCACTTCGGTCTATTATGGATGCAAGGCAATAAGACTCACGGCGTATTTATTCTGCCGCATGGCCGTGCCGCCAAGACAATCGGCCGCACGCGCCCCCTTAATTTCAGCAAGAGGTGAAAAACATGAGAGTTCTGGCGATTGGCTGCCACCCCGACGATCTGGAGATCGCCTGCTCGGGTACACTCCGCAAATATGTAGAGCAGGGCGCAGATGTGTATATGTGCCATGTTGCAAACGGTGATCAGGGCCATGTCATTATTGAACCCGGCCCTTTGGGCAAGATCCGTGAAAAGGAAGCGGAAAATGCCGGCAAGTTTATCGGTGCCAAAGAAGTTTTCAACATTAACGTTTCGGATATGCAGGTGAACCGCCACGATCAGGCGCAGATTGACGCCGTGGCCGACGTGGTTCGCTATGCGCGTCCCGACGTTATCATCACGCACAACGACGTGGATTATATGCAGGATCATGTGGAGACCAGCCATCTGGCCACCAATGGCGCATTTATGTCGGGTCTGCCGCACCGCTCGGTCAACTACCCGGCCTTTGAGAGCATGATTCCAACGTTCTTTATGGATAGCCTGGCAGGCGTGGACTTCAACCCCACCCACTATGTCGATATTACCGGCCAGATTGAGATGAAGCTGAAAGCGCTTGAGATGCATGAGTCGCAGATCAAGTGGATGCTTGACCATGACGGCATCGACTTTGTGGATATGATCCGTACCTGCTCAAGATATCGCGGATATCAGTGCGGCGTTGCCTACGCCGAGGGCTTCCGACCCTATAACGTCTACCCCCGTCACAGCACCAAGCACCTGCTTCCGTAACCGGCTGCGTGAGCGCCGTAGCTCGTAAGAGCGAAAAAACTAGGAGGAATGAATCAAATGAGCACAAAAGCAACCACGTTAAACAGCAAAAAGAGCGTCGGCGCACTGGTTAAGGACTGGATGAGCCTTGTCGGCATCGCCATCCTGATTGTCGTATTCTCTATCATTTCGTATGTAAAGTTTGGCGCACAGTACTTCCTGACCTGGAGCAACTGGAAAAACATTCTTCTGCAAAGCTCTACCGTCGCCATCGTTGCCCTTGGCCAGTCGATCATGCTGCTGACCGGCAATTTTGACCTTTCCCTTGGCCGTATGGTCTGTCTCACCAGCTGCGTGGGTGCCATCCTGATGAAAAACGTCGGTATGTCCACCGGCCTTGCCATCCTGATCATGTTCGCCATCGGCCTTGCCGTCGGCGCAGTCAACGGCTTCATGGTCTCTTATGTCGGCGTTCCCGCGATGATCGCAACGCTTGGCACGCAGTACATCTGCTACGGCCTTGCAAAGCTGCTGACGCAGGCTGTGCCGATTGCCAACATGCCCGATAGTATCTCGTTCCTTGGCCGCGGCTATATCTTCGGCGGCGTATTCCCGGTCTGCGTGCTGCTGATGATCATCGTCTACGCAATTGCGCAGTTTGTCACTTCCAAGACCCGCGTCGGCCGTAACCTCTACGCCGTCGGCGGCTCGCGTGAAGCGGCATTCTTCTCCGGCATCAACGTCAAGGCCTATCAGTTCGGCACGTTCCTGCTGGGCAGCGTTCTGGCTACGTTCGGCGGTCTCGTCCTGATGTCCCGACTCAACTCTGTCGCCGTCACCAACGGACAGAACTATGAATTTGACGCCGTTATCGGCTCGATCATCGGCGGCGTTTCGCTGGCCGGCGGCAAGGGCCGCGTCATCGGCTGCATCTTCCTGAACACGCTGTTCAACGGCTTCTCCCAGATGGGCGTCGATCCGTTCGTGCAGGACGTTCTGAAGGGCGTTGTCCTTGTGCTTGCCGTCACGCTTGACGTTGCCAGCAACAAGAAGAAGTCCTGATTGACCTGACCGAAGTATCACAGAAAGGTTGGGTGAACAATGGATAACAACTACATCTTAACATTAAAGAATATCACAAAAGAGTTCCCCGGCGTCAAGGCGCTGGATGACGTCACCATCAACATTGAGCGCGGCACCATCCACGGTCTGGTCGGCGAGAACGGCGCAGGCAAGTCCACCCTGATTAAGATTCTGGCCGGTATCTACCAGCCGAATAAGGGCGAAATCATTCTGGACGGCAAGCCCTGCCGCTTTAACAGCCCCATCGAGGCACGCCGTGCCGGCATCAGCGTTGTCCATCAGGAAATCAAGCTGGCCGAGCCGCTGAGCGTTGCGGAAAATATGTTCCTTGGCAACGTCCAGCTGAAAAACGGTCTGGTTGACTGGAAGGGCATGCGCCGCCGCGCGCGGGAGATCGTTGAAGATCTCGGCATGGACATCGACATCAACGCGCAGGTCTCGTCTCTGACCGTCGCGAAAAAGCAGATCGTCGAGATCATGCACGCCATTAACAATAATTCCCGCATCCTGATCATGGATGAGCCGTCGGCCGTTTTGACCGACCGCGAGCTGGAGGTTATGTTCCGCATTGTCAAGCAGCTGCGCGACGAGGGCATCACCATCATCTATATCTCGCACCGTCTGGACGAAATCTTCGGCCTGTGCAGCAACGTCAGCGTCCTGCGCGACGGCTGTCACATCGACACGATTCCGGTCGCTTCCGTTGACCGTCAGGGCCTGATCAACATGATGGTCGGCCGTGAGATGGGTCAGGAGTATCCGAAAGAGGTTGGCAACGTCGGCGGAACGATTCTGGAGGTCAAAAATCTCAGCCGCGGCATTTTGCAGGACATCAGCTTTGAGGTCAAGTCCGGCGAGGTATTTGGCATTTCGGGTCTGGTCGGCGCTGGCCGCACCGAGCTTGCCCGCGCCATCCTCGGCATTGACAAGCCGGAATCCGGCGAGGTCTATGTCCGCGGAAAGAAAGTTCACTATCGTACGTTTGCCGACGCCATCCGTGACGGTCTTGGCCTGATCCCAGAGGATCGCAAGCTCCAGGGTCTTGTCCAGATTATGTCGGTCAAGCGGAACACCACGCTGGTCAACATGAAGCGCGTACTGCGCGCCGGTGTGATCAGCAGCTCGCTTGAGGAAAAGCTGAGCAAGGAATACGCCGACAAGCTGCACGTTGTCACGCCGAGCATGGAGACCGAGGTACAGTATCTCTCCGGCGGCAACCAGCAGAAAGTGGTTATCGCAAAGTGGCTGTTCCAGAACTCGGAGATCCTGTTCCTTGACGAGCCCACGCGCGGCATCGACGTTGGCGCAAAGGCAGAAATTTACCGTCTGATCAACCGGATGGCAAAGGAGGGCAAGACCATCATCATGATCTCGTCCGAAATGCCTGAGCTGCTCGGCATGTGCGACCGCATCATGGTTATGCATGAGGGTCACAAGATGGGCGAGCTGAACGCGGCCGAAGCTACACAGGCAAAGATCATGGCGCTTTGCAGCTGATGATCCAAACAACGGTCTAATCAGGCGCAGCCTGTTAGATAAAATTTAAGGAGGAATTACAAAATGAAGAAACTGATCGCGATGCTTCTTGCAATGGTCATGGTTCTGGGCCTGGTTGCCTGCGCAGCCAAGACGGAGCCCCCTGCGGCCGACACCAAGACCGAGACGCCCGCTGCGGAGACGCCCGCAGCAGAAACACCCGCTGAAGAGACCCCGGCTGAAGAAACGCCCGCTGCTGAAGGCGCTGTCAAGACCGACGTAATCGCAACCGAGGGCAAGGCTGCTGAGCTCGGCATTCCCGCCGCTGTTGTCCTGCAGGACACCACCGCGCTGGAAGGCAAGAAGATCGGCTGCTCCATCTGCTACAAGGGCGACGAATGGTGCGCAGCTCTGGCACAGGCTCTGGAAGCACTCGGCGCATACTACGGCGCTGACATCGTCTGCGAGGACGGCGACCTGAACGACGAGACCCAGACCAAGCAGATCGAGAACATGATTTCCAACAACGTTGACATCATCATGGTTGACCCCATCACCCCCGACGGCTCCGGCATTGCGTTGACGAATGCGGTTGAGGCCGGCATTCCCGTCATCATCTACGACGGCTACTGGACCGACGGCGAGGAAAAGGCTGTCACCACCGTCACCTGGGATCAGAAAGCAACCGGCACGCTGGTTGGCGAGTACTTCGTCAACTATGTTAAGGAAAACAACGGCGGCAAGTGCCGTGTGGTTGAGCTGACCAACGCTGTTTCCACGCACTGCCAGGAGCGCTTTGTTGGCCTGCATGAGGTTATCGACGCTGCCAATGCAGACGGCTGCGAAATCGAAATCCTGAACAAGTACGACTCTCAGGGCAACCGCGAGACTGCATACAACGCAATCTCCGCCATCGTCGAGCCGTATGACTACATCATCTCCGACGTTGACAACGGCGCGATGGGCGCAGTTGCAGCGCTGCAGGCTGTTGGCAACACCGACGTCAAGGTCTTCTCCATGGGCGCTTACGGTGCAGAGCCGTTCGGCAAGCTGCATGACAATGACGTGAACTATCAGGCTTGCCTGAACGTTGACGCTTGGGTTCTGGCACAGTTCATCTACGAAGGCGCAATCAGCTACTTCGAGGGCAAGGACGTTCCCACCAAGACCAACATCGACCTGTTCGTTGTTGACGGCACCAACGTTGAGAAATTCTGGAGCTTCGACTAATCTCCGGCAAATTCCGTAAACCGCGTAATCGCAGGGGGCGCAAGCCCCCTGCATCCGCAGGCGCATTGCGCCGATGCCCGCAGAGAGAAAACCGCGTTTTTGAAATTCGTGTTCCTTTCTGCGGAAAAATTATTAGACGTAAATCGTTACACAAAATCACATAGAAAATTGAAAGCATCCGTCGTAAGATAGGAGCAGGACAAAACGAACCGCCGTCTGGCAGCAGCGGCGATGCTCCGGCACAGCCGGACAAGGCATATCCCGCCGGCACAGCCGGCAAAAAACGTGTAAGCTTGGAAATAATCGCAAAAATTCTGCGTTTTAGAATCATAAAAGGAGACAATTGCTATGAAAAAGCTTCGTTGGGGCGTTATCGGCGCGGGCGGCATTGCAGACCGCAGAACGATTCCCGGAATGATGCTGGCGAATAACGCCGAGCTGATTGCTGTAATGGAGATCAATATGGAGCTGGCGGAAAAGTCCCGCGCCAAGTGGGGCTGCAAGCGTGCGTATGACAGCGAGGCTGCGCTGCTGGCCGATCCCGAGATTGACGCGGTTTATATCGCGTCCCCCGTTGTGCTGCACGCCAAGCAGGCCATGATGGCCGCCGACGCTGGCAAGCATATTCTGATTGAAAAGCCGCTGGCCATGACCTCGGAAGAGGGGCAGAAGGTCGTTGACTACTGTGAGAGCAAGGGCGTCAAGATTGCGGCAGGTCTGATGATGCGCTTTGGCGCATACGTCATGGCTATGAAACAGGCCATTGCCGACGGCAAGATCGGCCGTCCGGTTTCGGGCTTCTCGCAGTTCACCTGCTGGTATCCCGATATGCCCGGCAACTGGCGTCAGAGCAAGAAAAACGGCGGCGGCGGCGCAATGATGGACATGGGCGTGCACTGCATCGACCTGATGCAGTATGTCACCGGCTCAAAGGTCAAGCAGGTTGCGGCGTTCCACGACACGCTGACGTTCCACTATGAGGTGGAGGACACGTCTACGGTTCTGATGCGGCTGGAAAACGGCTGCGAATGCGTGGTGCAGTCCAACTTCAATATCCCCGACGAAGCCTCCAAGTGGCGTCTTGAGTTCTTCGGCGATCAGGGTCATCTGGTTGGCGAAAACATCATCGGCCAGATCGACGGCGGTACGCTGGACGCGATGTTCTGCGGCGAGGTTGGCGGCTATGACGCACAGCAGGACACCAAGGACGTCAAGGGCGAGCAGCTGGACGTGGAGTTCGGCAATATGTACACGCGCGAGATTGAGTCGTTCGGCAATTCGATCCTGAACAATCTTCCGCTGGAGGTTCCGGCGTCTGATGCGGTGCAGGTGCAGCGCGTTATGGAGGCGGCCTACCGTTCCAACGACAACAAGTGCGTTGTTGATCTGTAATTCAAAGAAAATTCCACAATCATGCTTCCCGCGCCGCCTGCGGCGCGGGAAGATAAAAAGAAACTGATTCCATAACGGTAGCGTCAATGACGCGAAGAGGTAAACTATGAACAGACCACTCGATGTTGCGGTCGGCTTGTTCAATTGCTGCCGCGATCCGTAACTGCTTCAGAATGTCCGTCTGTCAACAAACTGATATTCTGAAAGGAGTCAATTTTAAATGGAGAAGAAAGCATCGGATTTCCGGTATAACACCGGCGAAACCAAAGTCCCGTGGGCTGCGGTCGGCGAAAACTATAACGCGCAGGATTTGATGACCATCATCCGGTTTATGATGAAAGGCAAGGGCGAGGCCTACGACGAGGCGCTGAAAACGGTTGAGAAGGACGTTCTCGCGCTGGACAAGGTTTCCGCGCCCCCGGCAAAGCTGTCGCTGGACGTGGAGGTTGGCAAGGCCGAGAATATGTGCGACGAATATCTGCACACCACTGGCTCTACATTTTTGACCAACTGCACAGCGGGCTTTGAGATTGCCTGCAAGTATACTGGACTGAAGCCAGGAGACGAGGTTATCGTCCCGGCCATCACGTTTGCCGCAACCATGGCGTATCCGCTTTCCATCGGCTGCAAGCTGGTGTTTGCGGATGTCGATCCGCTGACGCTGAATATGGATCCCAAGGACGTGGAGAAAAAGATCACCGACAAGACGAAGATGATCATCCCCGTCCACATTGGCGGCTATCCAGTCGATATGGATCCGATCATGGCGCTGGCCAAGCAGCACGATATTGTCGTCCTTGAGGACGCGGCGCACGCCTTTGGCGGCGAGTATAAGCACCGCAAGCTCGGCACAATCGGCGATTTTGGCTCGTTCTCGTTCCACGAGGTCAAGAACATCACCTCCTTTGGCGAGGGCGGCATCCTGTGTTCCAACGTGACAGAATTCCTGCCCGAGATGCGCCGCGCGCGCTTCCTTGGCACGGATTTCAGCAAGCATATCCCGAACTGGCTGTATGACGTCACCGCCATCCGCGGCAAGAACGGCCCGTTCGTCGCAACCAACTTCTCCACCACCGAGATTCAGGGTCTGGGCTTGCAGCTCCAGATTGCCCGAATCGACCAGATTATCGAAGCGCGCCGCCGCGCGTCCGAATATCTGACAAAGCGCCTTTCCGCCTGCGACGCTCTGATCCCGCAGGATCTGGGCAATGACGAAATCAAACCCACGTTCCATCTGTATCAGCTTCAGATCATCCCCGAAAAGGCGGGCGGCGATATTCAGCTGTTCAAGAAAAAGATGGACGCAAAGGGCGTCACGCAGATTCCTCACTTTGGCCCGCTGTATAAGTTCGAAATCCTGCGTGAGTATGGCTATGACGAAAAGGCAATCGCTGAGAGCTGCCCGGTGTGCGAGGAGGTATTCAACCACCGCTTTACGCACTTCCCGGTCTACGGCCTGACGCCGGAGCAGCTGGACTATATGGCCGACGCGATTCTCGAGTCTGTTGACGAGATGCAAAGAGGCGTGTAAGCGGCCAACGTTCGTAAATTTGCAACTGTTTTACACTTGAAGAAATGAGGTTTTAACATGAGCGAGAAAAAAGAAATTGTCATGAATGGCGCTGGCGTTGCCGAGCTGGGCTTCCCCGGCTGGCCGCAGTTTGACCCGAAGAGCAAGGCGGAAATCGCCGAAGCACTCGACACCGGCGCGGTCTGCTACTGGACCGGCCATAAGGGCATGGAATTTGAGGACAAGTTCGCCAAGTGGTGCGGCGCAAAGATGGCAATTTCCTGCACCAACGGCACGGCTGCGCTGCACATCGGCATCGCAACGCTGGGCATCGGCCCTGGCGATGAGGTGATCGTGCCGTCCTACTCGTTCATCGCGTCCTCGTTCGCGGTGGTGCAGGCGGGTGCGGTGCCCATCTTCTGCGACGTGGATGAGAGCCACACCATCGATCCTGATGACATCGAAAGCAAGATCACCGAGCGCACCAAGGGCATTGTCATTGTCCATCTGTATGGCGTTGTGTGTGACATGGATCGCATCATGGCCATTGCCCGCAAGCATAACCTGTACGTTATCGAGGACTGCGCGCAGGCCATCGGCGGCAAGTATAAGGGCAAGTCCGTCGGCACGATCGGCGACGTGGGCTGCTTCTCGTTTGCACAGTCCAAGCACTTCACAACCGGCGGCGAGGGCGGCATGGTCGTCACCAACGACGAGGATCGCGGCTGGGAGGCACGTTCGTTCCGTGACCACGGCTATGACGTCAAGGCCAGAATGAATATGCTGGCGCTGGAGGAGAAGCTGCCCTATATCCACAACCGTGTGGGTTTCAACTTCCGTATGACCGAGATGCAGTCCATCGTCGGCATCAACGAGCTGGCGCGTCTGGAAACGTGGAATCTGCCGCGCCGCTTTGAGTACGCCAAGATGTACCGCGAGGCGCTGGGCAAGCTCGAGGGCGTCAAGTCGCTGCCGGTTGACACCGAGGAGCGTCAGTGCGCTTACTGGTGGTTCCCGATCATTCTGGATCTGGACAAGCTGGACATCGACGCGCCCGCGTTCCTTAAGGAAATGGCCGGCATGGGCATTCCCTGCTACGGCATTCAATGGCCGGAAGCATACGAGGAAAAGGCATATAAGGAGCTCGGCGGCTTTGGCTCGCATAAGTTCCCGTTCTGCTCCAAGGAGTACACCCGCGAGGGTCTGACGTATGAGGGCGTTGTATGCCCGGTGGCAAAGAGCCTGCGTGCCCGCACGGTGAACCTGTTCCTGCATCCCACGTGGGAAAAGGAGCACATCCAGAGAGTCATCGACGCGTTCACCACAGTGCACAACGCGCATCTGAAAAAGTAAAACAGCAGAAGCTGTATAAAACCGGCAAGCTGCCGCAGCCAACGGCTGCGGCAGCTTTTGCAGATACAGGAGGAAACAGAAATGGCAAATTTACAGGCTGGCTTTGCACGCGTGGACGTTACCCCGCCGCTTGGCATTGAAATTTCGGGTTATTTTGTCGAGCGCTTTGCGTCCGGCATTCTTGACGCGCTGGAGGCTTCGGCGCTGGCGCTTCGCTGCGGCGACGATCAGGCGATTTTGATTGCGCTGGACAATCTGATGATCGACAAGGAGACGATGTACGCCTATCGCGCGGCCATCGCCGAACGAACCGGCGTCAAGGCGGAGGCAGTGTTTATCGCCTGCTCGCACACGCACACAGGGCCGCTGGTTGGCAAGAGCGAGCTGGACGAAAACAAGTACGGCGAAAAGGAATATGGCGACTATCTGGGACGCAAGCTGTGCGACTGTGCGGTGATGGCAGCGCGCGACATGACGGATGCGAAGATGGGCTACGCCGTGGGCTGTGCGCCGCATATCGCATTTGTGCGCCGCTTCCGGATGAAGGATGGCTCAATCCGCACAAATCCCGGCGTGAATAACCCCGATATCGTTGCGCCGATCGGCGATGTAGACGAGCGGGTGAACGTGCTGCGCTTTGTGCGCAAGTGCGCGCCGGATATTGTAATTGCCAACTTTGGCGTACACCCGGACGTGGTGGGCGGCGACGAGATTTCGGCGGACTTCCCGCGCTTTGTGCGCGAGACGACCGAGGCGGCGCTGGACAACGTGCGGTGCATGTTCTTTAACGGCGCGCAGGGCGACGTGAACCACGTGAATGTGCACCCTGTGGGCGGCGATGCAAACGGTCTGCATCCGTGCTTTGACGACGCAGACCGCGGCTATGCGCACGCAAAGCACATGGGGCGCGTGATTGCGGGTGCGGTTTTGCAGGTATATGAAAAGGTGCAGTTCTGCGATGTGGACTGCGTCCGCGCTGCCGAGCGGATTGTAAACGCGCCGTCGAATATGCCGACAGCCGAGGAGGCCGCGCGCGCGGAGAAAATTGTGGAGCTGCACAACGCCGGACGCGATGCAGAGCTGCCGTTTGCGGGCATGGAGCTGACGACGGCGGTAGCCGAGGCGCTGCGGATGAAGCATCTGAAAGACGGCCCGGAGACGTTCCCGCTGCCGCTGAGCGGCGTACGCGTAGGACCGGTTGCGTTCCTTGGCATCCCCGGTGAACCGTTTACGGGCATCGGCCGGGGGCTGAAAGACGGTTCGCCGTTTGCCATGACGCTGCCGTGCTGCCTGACGAACGGCGCGGAGGGCTATTACCCAATGAAAGAGGCGTACGACGAGGGCGGCTATGAGGCCAGAAGCTCCAACTTTAAGGCTGGCATTGCCGAGCTGCTCATCGACGAGGGCGTCAAGCTGCTGAAGTCGCTGTAAAAAAGAGAAAGCGTCCTTTCCTGGCCGGGGGAGGGACGCTTTTTTGCTGCGCGCAGGGACGAACAGAGTCGTCTGCCCCCACAAACGCATGGCCGGCAATGTGTACAGGATTCCGATTACAGAGACGAGATTTGCTAAGGATGTTTTCTGCCAAAAATAAGCTCGTCAGCCTGTGCTTCACAGGCTGGCGAGCGGAGCGGGGCGACCTATGCCGCCCCGCTGCTTTTTTGCGATTGCTTATTTGCCCTGATATGCGCGGAAGAGGAAGGTGACAATCTGCGCACGCGTGCAGGAATCGTTCGGCATGAGCTTGCTGCCGTTGCCCTGTACGATTTCCTCAGCAAGCGCCCAGTTCATCGCGGGAAGCGCGTAGCCAGGAACGGAATCGGCGTCAGAGAAGCCGGACACCAGCTCCTGCAAGGTGACCGCCTCGGACGCAGCGTAGCGGAACAGAAACGCGACGGCTTGAGCGCGGGTGCATTCGCTGTCGGGAGAGAATGTGTTCTCCGTTGTGCCGGTGGTGATGCCCTCGCTGAGCGCCCAGCGGACGGCCTCGGCGTAGTAGCTGCCTTCGGGGACATCGCTCATGTTCATGGCGTAGTTCACCACGGGAGAACCTGCGGCACGCCACAGGAAGGTGACGATTTGTGCGCGGGTGCAAGGCTGGTTCGGCCCAAAGAGACCGTTGCCGATACCGCCGGTAATGCCCTTTTCCTGCGCCCACTTCACGGCCTCGTAGTAGTAGGCGCTGGTGGACACATCGCTGAACGGGCTTGTCTCAACTTTCGTGACAAAGGCAGCAATGGCTTCGATGAACTTAGTGTAGTCGGAAGGCAAATAAGTCATTGCAATGGTCTGCGTATGAGTTGCTGTATCAGCCGTAATCGTAATATTGGAATTGAAAACCTCGCAATTATCTGCATTGACTTCGACAGTATAAGTACCCGCTTCCAAATCAACAGGGTTTGCTACTTCCTGACCATTCACTTTAATGACTACATTCGCCAATTCAGCAGGTGTTACAACAAAAGAAACTGTATACTTAGGTGCAGGCAAAAGGGGCGTTCCATTAGGATTAAATCGATAATTGCCGCCGGCAGCAGTGATTTCATTAAAGAAATCTTCCGTTTTCATAAAGTCAAGGGTCTTTTCTGTTCCAGCATCCTGATACTTAAAGCAAGCCGGGACATTTTCCGTTTGCACGAAATAATTGTTTTCAAAAACAGGTGTATCAGAAGAAACACCGCCTGCAATACCGCCTAAACGCTTATAAGGTGTAGTGGCAGTATATTGAGATAAATCCATTTCACCAGCGAAATAGCAATGTCTGATTTCTGTACCTGCACCAACTGTGCCTGCAATGCCGCCGAAATTCGTAGTGCCATGGCCAAGAGGAATCATTTTCCCGGTGGAATAACAGTTGATAATCTTTGAGCCTTGATACAACTGCCCAACAATTCCGCCGGTATGGGGTGTCCAAGAGGTCATATCGCCTGTATTGGCGCAATACTGTACGGTACTGTTGTCAGCAACACCTACGATACCGCCCATCTGCAAAGAGGTAGTATCCGTCGTTACTGAAAAATTCCCCTTGTTTTGGCAGTGTTCAATCGTGCTATTTATCGCATATCCGCACAAAGCCGCAGGGCCGTTGATATATTTGTCCGTATCAGTGAACGATACATCCGAAACGCAGTCAGAAATTTTGCTGTTTTCTGCAACGCCCGCAACTGTTCCAAAAAAGACATACCCTGAATTGGACACATCCAGCTTGCCTTGAATTGTCAAACCGGAAATTTCAGCGCCGTAAGCCACGCTGAAAAATCCGAAAACCGGATACTCTGCCTTTCCGTAGTTCTCGGAAAAATCCAAATTGGAAATCGTATGCCCGTTTCCGTAAAATTTGCCGCCGAAGTAGTGCAGCAGATTTCCCTCGCCGTCAAAGACGCTGCCAATCGGTTTCCACGCAACACCTGTTAAATCCAAATCCGCATCAAGAGATACAACCGCATCTGTTTTATCGTCATATTCACCATTGTCCACAGCGTTTGCAAATTGCAAAAGCTCATCTACTGTTGTAATTGAGATTTTGTTGCTGTCCGCTGCTAACGCTGCCGTGGGTAGCAGTGTAAAGCACAATGCCAGAATAAGAAGCAGGCTTGCGATGCGTTTTCTCATGGTATGTCCTCCTTTGTATGGTGGTCAGGTTTTGTTCATGCCCGCCTGACCACAGCGGGCAAAGTCCACAGGTTACAGAGTGGTATCATCCCGTGGGTACCCACGGGATGAGGGGCGCGCCCCTCATCATAAGTTTTTCGCTTCATACTAATTCATAATAATTATATCCGCATTTTTGTAAAATGTAAATCGTTCTAATGTATAAGGCCGCACTTTTTTTGAATATACTACTCTTTCGTCGGCAAGCTCGATTTGCCAGCATAGGGGCACAAAAGAAAATGTTCCAGCCAGAGCAAAATACGCCCTGACTGGAACGAGAAAAAATTTTACACAGATTGTGCTTCCTTATCACACATGAGCACTATCGCCGGGTGCTGCGCCATCTGCGCGAGAATACGCTCTCTGCGTCTGATCTGAGCCGCATTCAGAACGCGCTGACGTTTCTCTCGCCGC
>OMNP01000640.1_pt1 | contig 13096 bp, 11 predicted proteins | sample 1673811 | NCBI WGS metagenome assembly OMNP01 (sample SAMEA103958127, study PRJEB25191) | human gut metagenome | biome: human-associated habitat [ENVO:00009003]; feature: intestine environment [ENVO:2100002]; material: feces | place: Germany | collected 2013/2015
GCGGTGGCGCGGTTGCTTTCGCTGTAGCGCATCTCCGAAGCGCTGTCTGCCACTGAGCGCGTTGATTTCTGACTTTGCGCCATGAAACAACAGCAACGTTGGCCAGGCTATCGCCGCAGAGCGAAGCGGATGCGTGCCAGAGGAACGCTGCTACGATAGAGCCAACACATATAACGCCATCAAGCACAGACGGCGGGACATCTACCGATGTCCCGCCGCCGTACATACATATCAATCAACTTTAAATCAGCAGAAGATAAACGTCCGCTCAAGCCAGTAAATCAGGATACCTGCCAGATAACCGAGCAGACACACAAACGAAATGTGGCGTAAATACCAGCCGAATGTGATTTTTTCAAGACCCATCACCACAACGCCGGCGGCACTGCCGATAATGAGCATGCTGCCACCCACTCCGGCGCAGTAAGCAAGCAACTGCCAGAACTGACCGTCCTGCACAAACATCATCATGTCGGGACTTGTCACGGCGGCGGCAGGGATAACGTTGTACATACCCATGCATCCAGCCACAAGCGGCACATTGTCGACAATCGACGACACCACGCCAATGGCACCTGTCACGAAATAAGCATTGCCGTTGGTGGCGTGTTCAAGCCACTGTCCGAAACTTGTAAGCACACCCACCTCGCTCAGCACAGCCACAGCCATCAGAATGCCGAGGAAAAACAGGATGGTCGACAAATCGATTTTATGAAGAATCGTCGACACGCGCTCAGAGAACGAGCCTTCCAACTCGTGTTCGTGACGCAGGAATATCTCTGTCATCGCCCAAAGCAAGCCAAGCACGAAGAGGATGCCCATAAACGGAGGCAAACCAGTGATGGAGCGGAAGAACGGCACAAACATCAAGCCGCCCACACCGACAACAAACACCGCCACCCGTTCGCCATGGCTGAGTGCCGATTTTGTGAAATCTACATTGTCCTCCACCACAGCCAACTGCCCCTTGAGCTTGAACTGCAACAGGAACGTAGGCAAAGCAATCGAGACAAGCGACGGCAGTAACACTTCCTTAATCACACCTATCGACGTGATGTTGCCCTTGATCCATAGCATAATAGTCGTTACGTCGCCAATCGGAGAGAACGCACCGCCACTGTTGGCGGCAAGGATGATGAGCGAGGCATAGATAAGCCTATCGTTGCGTTCCTGCACGAGCTTGCGGAGCACCATAATCATCACGATGCTCGTGGTCAGGTTGTCGAGCACGGCAGAGAGAATAAACGTGATCAGCACGATGCGCCACAACAGCGAACGCTTGCTACGGGTGCGCAGACGGTCGCGCACAAAAACAAAGCCACCGTTGGTGTCGACAGTCTCGACAATGGTCATCGCTCCCATCAAGAAGAACAGAATCTCACACGCATCGCCGAGATGCTCAAGCAGCACGCCCTGCGTCACAAACTGGCGCGCGGCGGCATCAGAGTCGTCAAGATGGAACGCCGAGAAGAACCGGGCAAAATCATCGGCATGAAACTCTGCCACATAATCAGGGCAGCCAATCATATACAGCGACCAGCAGATTGCACACATCAACAAGGCGGTCGCAGTCTTGTTGATTTTAAGTCCGCTCTCAAGAGCAATACAGCCGTAACCAATCAGAAATACGGCAACAATAACAATGGTTAAGAACATAATATCTACAAAAAAAGGGCTTTAAAAAATAGTTTAGTTTTTGCGGTCGTAAAATTATGGAAATTTTTCCGTTATGTATAAAAAATTTTTTATGTTTAAAAACACATTTCACCGCCACACTTGCATATCCGGCACAAAACGAGTAATTTCGCACACTGAAATGAAAAAAGAAGAAGAAGTCACTATGCTGCAAATCGGAAATGCACTGGTCAGCCTCGACCTTATCGAACAGTTTTTCTGCTGCGATCTCGACAAATGCCTCGGCGAATGCTGTATCGAAGGCGATGCCGGCGCTCCTATCACCAAAGAGGAATATACCAAGATAAAGGAAATACTGCCCGAGGTGTGGGACGACCTGCTGCCGGCTGCCAAACGCGTGATTGAGGAGCAGGGCGTGGGCTACGTCGACGAGGAAGGCGACTTGGTGACATCGATTGTCGACGGGCGCAACTGTGTGTTTACGTGCTATGGAGAGAACGGGATGTGTCTCTGCGCCATCGAGAAGGCATTCCGTGCTGGAAAAATCGACTTCTACAAGCCAATCTCATGCCATCTCTACCCTGCCCGCCTTCAGGAATTTCCCGACTTCACCGCCGTCAACTACCATCGTTGGAAAATCTGCAAATGCGCGGAAGTGATGGGCAGAAAAAACCACGTGCGGCTGTATCAGTTTCTCGAAGGTCCGCTGACGCGCCGCTTCGGCAAGGAATGGTACGACGAGCTGCGCACCGCCTGCGAGGCCTATCTCGAAGAATACGGAGAGTAAGCATTCACTTTTTTTCATTTTTTGTCTGTATTTCTGTTTGCCGTAAAAGAAATTAGACGTATCTTTGCATCGTGATTGAGGGAAGCATAATCAATCACCATTACTCGCTACGCTTCCCGCAGTCATCCACTCTTTAATTTTCTCAAAAAAAAGATTTTCAGAACAGTCACGTGCGCACAACGGCGCGACGTAGATTCAAAATGTAATACATCTTACATATATGTACAACTTACAGGACTTAAATGCAGCCTCTCCAGAAGAACTGCTCGAGATTGCCAAAACATTCGACATCAAGAAAGCCGACAAAATGGCCCAGCAAGACTTGATTTTCACAATTCTCGACGAGCAGGCGATAAACCGCGCCAAAGAATCGGCTTCGAAATCGGAGGCTAAAAAACCCAAAACAAAAGCCAAGAAAAAAACAGCCGAGCCAAAAAGCGATGACAACGCAGAGGCTACGGCTGTAAAGACTGCCGCCAAAAAGGCTGAACCTAAGAAAAACAGCAAAAAGAAGGAGGCAGAGCCTGCCGCGGAGACCGCTCAGACGGAAGAACCTAAAGAGGAGAAACCGGCAGCAAAGAAAACCACGGCAAAGCGCACATCCAAGAAAAAGGAGGCTGAGCCTGCCGCCGATATGACAGCTCCGGCTGCCGAGGTTGTCGTGGCTCCAGCAGCCGAGGCCGAAGCCCCTGCTGAAAACGTGGAGACAGCCGTAAAACAGGAAGAGAAACCGGCAGAGACGGAAAACGCCGCTCCTGAAGCCGAAACGCCACAACAGGCACAACAGGCAGAACCGGCAGAAGAAAAACCTGCCGAACAGCAAAAGAAAAACGACATCGGATTCAGCTCGTTCTTCCCGTTCAGCGGCGGACAGAAATTCGTGCCCCGCTCGCAACGCCAGCAGCAAGACCAGCAACAACAGCAACAGCCTGCCGAAGAAGAAGTTGCGGCATTCCAGGCTGAACCTAAACAGCAACAGCAACAGAAAAACCAGAAGGCAAACCGCCGCCAGCAGCAACAACAGCAGCGCGCGGCAAAACAGCAGCAGCGCCAACAGCCTCAACAGCCGCTCTACGACTTTGAAGGCATCGTGAAAGGCGCAGGCGTGCTGGAAGTGATGCCCGACGGCTACGGATTCCTCCGCTCCTCCGACTACAACTACCTGTCGTCGCCCGACGACATCTACGTGTCGCAGTCGCAAATCAAGCAAAACGGCTTGAAGACAGGCGACGTGGTGGAAGGCAACATCCGTCCGCCGAAAGAAGGTGAAAAATTCTTCCCTCTCTGCAGCGTAGACTCAATCAACGGGCGCACCACAGAATTCGTGCGCGACCGCGTGCCTTTCGAACACCTTGTGCCATTGTTCCCCGACGAGAAGTTTGACCTGACATCGGGACGCACCACCTGCAACATCTCGACACGCATCGTCGACATGTTCTCTCCTATCGGCAAAGGTCAGCGCGGACTTATCGTGGCACCGCCGAAAACCGGTAAGACAATCCTGCTTAAAGACATTGCCAACGCAATCTCGGAAAACCATCCGGAAACATACATGATCATCCTGCTCATCGACGAGCGTCCGGAGGAGGTGACCGACATGGCACGAAGCGTGAATGCGGAAGTAATCGCATCCACATTCGACGAGCCAGCCGAACGCCACGTAAAGATTGCCGGACTGGTGCTTGAAAAGGCGAAACGCATGGTTGAGTGCGGACACGACGTAGTAATCCTGCTCGACTCAATCACACGTCTGGCACGCGCCTACAACACCGTGTCGCCGGCATCGGGCAAAATCCTCACCGGTGGTGTCGACGCCAACGCGCTGCAAAAGCCTAAACGCTTCTTCGGCGCCGCACGAAACATTGAAAACGGCGGATCGCTCACAATCATCGCAACCGCACTTATCGAGACAGGTTCGAAGATGGACGAGGTGATTTTCGAAGAGTTCAAGGGCACCGGCAACATGGAGCTGCAGCTCGACCGCAAGCTGTCGAACAAACGCATCTTCCCTGCCGTCGACATCATCTCGTCGAGCACTCGACGCGACGACCTGCTCCTCAGCCAGGACACCATCAACCGCATGTGGATTCTCCGCCGGTTCCTCTCCGACCGCACTCCTATCGAGGCAATGGAGTTTATCAAGGACCGTATGGAGAAAACCCGCAGCAACGAGGAGCTGCTCCTGACAATGAACGACTAACTCTCGTCGACAACCCCACACACATACCGGCGACAACCGACAATGGTTGTCGCCGGTATTGTTTTTATAGCGATGCTGCATAGGAAACACAAGGATTTACGGCGCGCATTACGCAAAAGAGAATTTTAGGATTGCACTTTTTTTGCGTAACTTTACGGCAACAAAAACACTGACACAATGGCAATATCACTCTGCACACTATCAACAATGGCTATGCTCGACCTTGCCGCCGCGGCTTCGCAGGCATGGCTGCCGATGCTTGTCGGCACTTACACCGACACCGACAGCAAAGGCATCTATCAATATCGCTTCAACCAAGAAAGCGGAACGGCAGAACTCACCGCCGTCACTCCGGCGCGCAACCCGTCGTTTGTGATTTTCTCCGACAACGGCGACAACGTCTATGCCGTCGACGAGTCGGGCACCGACGACGACGCCCTTGCAGCATTCCGCTATGAAGGCATCGACAAGCCATTGACCCGCATCAACGCCGTGGCGACGGGCGGCAAAGCGCCGTGCAACATCTTCCAGACAAAAAATCTGATCTACACCGCCAACTATACGGGCGGAAGCATCACGGAGTTCAGACTTGCCGATGACGGAAGCATCAAGAAAGCCAACAAGGTGATGACGTTTTCGCTCACAGGCAAAGCTCCCGACAAAACAAGGCAGCAGTCAGCCCATCTCCACTGCGTCACCGCCGACCCCTACGAATGGCGCGCATTCGCCTGCGACCTCGGCAACGACTGCATCTACTCGCTCAAGCCCAACGCCGCATGCGACGGGCTTGAAGTGGACAGCACCCTATATGTAGCGGCAGGTTCAGGGCCACGCCACCTCACGTTTGACGACGAAGGCCGCTATGCCTACCTCATCACCGAACTGTCGGGCGAAGTGATGGTGTTCAGCCACCACGAAGGCAAGCTGACACAGATTCAAACCATCACCGCCGACGACAGCCATGCCCGCGGCAGCGCCGACATCCATCTGACACCCGACGGACGCTTCCTCTATGCGTCAAACCGTCTGCAAGGCGATGGTATAGCCATCTTCAGCGTGGATAAAGAAAGCGGGATGCTCACACGCGCTGGCTACCAGGCCACAGCGCGGCATCCACGCAATTTTGCCATAACGCCCAACGGACGCTTCCTGCTTTGTGCCTGCCGTGACGCAGACACCATCCAAGTGTTTGCAATCGACCCCGACACCGGCATGCTCTCCGACACCAGCCACGACATCCACGTGCCCCACCCCGTGTGCATAGCCATCGGCTCAAAATAAAGTCACAGCAAATAATTCAACAGACAACAATGCCAACAAACAAGAAATGTTCATGCTGAATGAGCACATCAAAAACATTAAAAATGAAATAACTGAATACAAGAAGGCGATGGATGATGACTTCACATTCAAAGAAGAAAAGGGAGACCAAGCAGGTGGACCAGAAACAAGCAAGGTGGACCGGAAAAGTGGACCAGAAACACGGAATGCCATCTTACGTCTTATATCCGAGAACGCAAGCATCACTTCACGCGAAATGGCTAACAAATTGGGCATCAACAGGAGCGCCGTGTCTAAGCATCTTAAGAAAATGCAAGACAACGACATCATTCACCGTGAGGGTTCACAGAAGTCCGGGCATTGGGTGATTATACGGCAGGATACGGATTTAGCATGAAGTTCACGACAAACAGTTTGCCGAGAGACATATTGGTTGTGGCAGCTATAACCAAGTCAAGTCAATTGAATAATCGGCCGTTGGAATTTCTCAGTGTCGTATGGCAACGAGTGATTCTGATGGCCGATTTGGGATAGAAGAAGAGACGGTTAGCGGCTTCTGACGAAATTAAGGAAACGGTTGAGTCCGTCGAGCATCACGCTGCGCGGACAAGCGATGTTCCACCGCATGTAGCCTTCGCCTTCGGCACCATACATCGTGCCGGCATTGAGCCATAGGCGGGCGTCGTCCAGAAGAGCATGCTCAAGCGCATCAGACGACATGCCAAGGCTGCTGCAGTCCATCCACACCAGATATGTGCCCTCAAGACGCGTTATAGGAAATTCCGCCAGCTCACGTCGGCAGAACTCCGCCATAGCCTCATAGTTGCCATGCAGATAGTCAACCAGCTGGTTGAGCCACTCTTCCCCTTCGTTGTAGGCAGCGATTGTCGCCGCCACGCCAAACGGATTCACGTCGCACACCTCGTTGATGTTTATCGCCTTGTCGATACGGCTTCGCAGATCGTTGTCGAACGCCACGATATTTGCAATCTGCAGTCCGGCGATGTTGAAAGCCTTGCTCGGCGACACACACGTCACCGACCGGTGCAGGAAAGCGTCCGACAGCGACGCGAAAGGCGTATATTTGAACCCTTGATACACCAGTTCGCAGTGAATCTCATCAGCGACCACCGTCACGCCGTTGCGCAGACAGATGTTGCCAAGCCGCGTCAGCTCGTCGGGAGTCCAGACGCGCCCAGCCGGATTGTGGGGATTGCAGAGCAGCATCACTTTGGTGCGCGGGTCGGCGGCACAACGCTCAAGAGCGTCGAAATCCATCTTATAGGTGTCGGCGGTGCGGCGCAGAGGATTGCTCACAATCTCGCAGCCGTTGTTGCGTATCGACGAGAAGAAGCAGTTGTAGACTGGAGTCTGCACAATCACCTTGTCGCCCGGCACGGTCAGAGCCTTTATCACCGCCGATACCGCCGGCACCACTCCAGATGTGTAGATTATCCATTCGCGGTCGATGTCCCATCCATGCCTCCGGCTGAACCACGATGTCACGGCATCGTAGTAGGCGTCGGGCACACGGGTGTAGCCAAAGATTCCGTGCGCCACGCGTTTCTGCAGCGCGTCGATGATGGCAGGCGCCGTGCGGAAGTCCATGTCAGCCACCCACATAGGCAGCACGCCCTCGGGAGCGCTATCCCACTTGTAAGAGTTTGTGGCACGCCTGTCGATAGTCTTGTCGAAGTCGTATTTCATACAGGCAATTATTTTTTGTTTCGTTCAATCAGCAGGCAGTCGGCCGGCATCTTGATGTTGCCGTCGAGCACCACATCACCGAGGCAGTCAGCCTCGATGCGTCCGCTGCGCGGATTTTTCACGCCTCCTATGCTTCCTTTTATTGTTGCGTTCACGGAACTGTACTCGAAAGCGCGGTCGCAAGCCGGATCAAACGTGCAATTCTCAAGCACCAGATTCTCGGCATAACAGAGCGGTTGTTCGCCAGAGATGTGGCAGTTGACAAGGCGCAGGTTGCGCGAATGCCATCCCAGATACTCGCCATTGAGTTCCGAATCGTAGATGGTCACATTATCCACCTCCCAAAAGGCATCTTTGGTTGTGATTCTCGCGTTGCGCACCACTACGTTGCTCACATATTGGAACACGTATTTGGAGTCAGACACCAAGCCGTCGATTTCAATGTCGCTGCTGAACATAAAAGGATACGTTCCTCCTTGCAGCCGCAAGTTCTTAGCACGTATGCCCTTGCATCGCCAGAACGTCTCGTCGGCATCGGTCATCACCACGTTCTCAATGTCGATGTCGTGCATCTCGCGAAACATTTTCGGCGCGTCGATGTGCGTGTCGGTCATCCGCAGATGGTCGCTATACCACAGTGCAGAGCGTCCGCCCACATCGAAATGGCAACGATCAATCACGAACCCGTGCACATGCCAGAACGGATAGTTGCCCTCAAAACGGCAATTTGTCGCCTTGATGTTGCTGCACTCCTTTATCGCCGACTCGCCTTCGCGTATCACTACATTGTCGAGGTGTAGGTTGTGCGACTCAAACAGCGGTCGCTCGCCGCCGAATTCCTTATCTTTTATCAGTTCCATAACTGTGTTTTTTAATGTTCTATGCTGTCTGCAAATTTACGTGTTTTTCCGCAAAACCCACCTATCCGAATTACCGAACTTTCAACCTTTTTTACCCCTTTATACGGCCTTCATCCAGCGTCGGCGCCACAAATGCACCAGGAAGATGGCGCCACGGAACGTCAGCTCAACACACATGGCAATCCACACACCGCGCAGTCCCATTGTTGGAGCAAGCCATGCAGCCATCGTAAGGCGCACAGCCCAGATGCTCAGGAAGTTCATCAGACAAGGCTTCAGCGTGTCGGCGGCACCGACACAAACGCCATACGCCACAATCGACGCGGCAAACATCGGCTCGGCAAACGCCTCGATGCGCAACGCCATTACACCAAGCCGGCGTATCTCGTCAACAGGCGTCATCAGCCCGATAATCTCGGGAGCAGCGACATACATAAGCACACCCATCACCGCCATCACCGCCATGCCCATTCCGACAGTGATTTTAGCGAAGCTCCACGTCAGGTCGCGACGGCGCGCACCGACACTCTGCCCCACAAGCGTGGTGGCAGCCTCAGCAATGCCATAACCTGGCATATAGCAAAGGCTCTCGGCTGTGATGGCAAACGAGTTGGCAGCGATGGAGCACACTCCCAGCGGCGCTACAATGGTGGTTATCGCAATCTGCGCGCTGCATATCACCCCATGCTCCAAACCCATCGGGAAACCGATTTTAACCGCCTTTCTGAGCGTGTCGGCTATCGACTGTCTCCATCCGCGCAGCCCTGCAAGCCGCAGATGTGACGTGCCGTGACGCAGATACCACAACAGCCAAGCCACGACCACCGTTTCGGCAAGCACCGTGCCAAGAGCCGCACCCTCAACACCAAGTCCCGCACCTGGGAGAAACACATCGAATCCAGCCACAGCGACCGTACGCGAAGGGAAAATCAGCAGAAAGTTGAACACCACATCAAGGGCGCACATAGCCACTCCCGCCATGCTCGGCACGTGCATATTGCCGCTGCACCGCAGCATGCCGCCGGCAAGAAACTGCATCTGAAGCGCTGGAAGAAACAAGGATATTATCAGGAAATAAGTCGACGCATCGCGATGTATCGACTCGGCGCCGCCAAGCCAAACAGGCAAACTACTGCTGATGCCGGCACCGATGAATGCAAGCAGAAGGCTGAACGCCAACACCGCCACCACCGACTGCCGCAACACGCGCTGCGCGCCTTCCCAGTCGCCGGCACCGATGCGGTGGGCAACCTGCACCGAAAAACCCGAAGCCGCAGCACTCAGCAGTCCGCCGAAGAGCCATGTGGTTGTCGACACCAAGCCTATCGCCGCCGAGGCCTCAGCGCCGAGGCTTCCAACCATCGATGCGTCGATATACTGCATCACAATCGACGACAACTGCGCCACAACCGCCGGCACACTCAGCATCACCGCCAAGCGCACCTTCTGTCCAGCCGACATAGTCCGACCATCGCGGATCATCGCCAGCAACCTGTCTGCCTCTGTCTTTATTCTCATAATTCAAAGTGCAAAATTAATCAAAATTTCCGGACCGGTTTTCTGGCATCAATCAGCCCCAGCTTTTCAAGCCTCATAATTATCGCCGTTTGGCTGCGCCCCATCTTCTGCGAGATTTCACGGAAGCCCATTCCGCCACAATAAAGTTTATATAATTTTCTGTCGTCAGCCCTTGTCCAGCGATTGCCGGCATTTGGATGCGGTTCAATTGGCTTGTCCGCAAGGCGTTCAGGCGATATGCACTCCAAAACAAAAACCGACGGCTTGCTTTTGTCATACATCACAATTGTCCGTACCTTCGCCCGTGTCATCGCCACATAAAACAAGCGTCGCTCCTCGCCAAACAAATAACCGTCACTGTCGCTCATCACGAAGCCAAGCACGGGATCGTCGGCAATAGTCGACGGAAAACCGAAACTACCGTTGTTGCAGTTCAACAGCACCACATAGTCAGCCTCCAAGCCTTTCGAACGATGCATGGTAAGAAACTCCACCTCACGTCCGCAAATCGTATAAAAAAGAGAATTGCCACTACGTCTCTGCCGGAAGTTCTTAGCCAGCAAATAATCGTCATAAGTGTATCGTCCAAGCAAAAACACGGACTTTCCCAAAGGAATCTCCGCCACAATTCGCTCAAGAGCGCCCACGGCATCTCCCCTACTGTATTCACGAAACACGATCTCTGTTTTTGCGTCCGATGAAAACGGATGAATGTTTTTCCTTATCTGAGCAGGGTTACGCTGAATGAACGCCGCCGATTTTTCCACGAGCGGATTTCCGAAACGATATGTAGTCTCAATCTTGTTTAAATCCGTTTTTCCGAAATATTGGTCGAAATGACAAAAGAGATTCATGTCGCTGCCCGAGAAGCGATAGATAGACTGCCAATCGTCACCGACACAATACAGTTGCGCCTGCGGATTGCCACGGCGCAACGCCAACAGGAAGTTATAGCGGTCCATCGAGATATCCTGAAACTCATCGACGATGATACAGTCATAATTTCCTCCGCCATTAGCATTGCACAATGCCGTTGCACCAACAATCAAGTCTGTGAAATCCACCTTTCCCTCGCTTCTCAATATTTCATTGTAGCGCACAACAACTGGTTCCAACACCTTTCCAATACATGAGGCCCAATCTGTACTGTGCACCGGCATGATTGGATTCTGCCAAATCTCTACATAGAACAAATGCCTCGCGTTGACTATCTTCGTCCTTTTTCTTAGATAACAGATCTATAAGTTCAATGGCTGCCTTTTTATATCCATTGGAAAAAGATGATTTAAGCCAAAATACCTGTCTCGATTCGTTATATTGAATGCCACAACTATCTCTATACAAATGGGACAGTATTAATTGCGCCTCCGCATTTCCATATTCTGCATACTCAAGACATTTTATGAATATCGAGTGGGGCTCCTCATTGTTTTGAATCATATAATTAATAATGGTGGACTGAGCAGGTTCACTGCCAGACTGTGCAGCATTGGTTAACCAAAAAATCGCTTGATCTTTATCTATTTTTGTCCCAATGCCCTCCTTAAAATACAATCCAAGACGGAAGGCAGCAGATACGTTTCCTGTATTAGCTAATTTGGTACAACGCTCGAACGCTTCTTTTTTATCTTCTTCTGTACCTTTTGACAAAATATCAATTAATGCAATAACAGACTTGGGGCTGTTCAAATCACTAGCGCGCCTTAACAACAACTTGCTTTTTTCAAGATCGGGCTCAATTCCTTTTCCATTTTTATATATCATGGCTAATCTGAACATTGCATCAACATTATTCTGATTAACAAGCTCCTTACAGAGGGAAATGGCCTTATCAATACTATTGGGAGATGATTCGGATATTAACTTATCAATTTCTGCAATCTTCTCCTTAGGATTCTGTTTTGAGCCGTTTGATGCCATCTTAAACACGCCCTCTACTAATTGTCTATTCAAATATATAAACGGCCACAATGAGTATATTAATATCTTTCTTAAACCGTTCGAGAAAATATGTCTCCGTTTTCTATGAGATAAAATATTTTGATAAAGCTCATCAATATTTGCAGCATTTTGATGCGCATTTAGGTTTTTAGTAGCATAATCACAACCCATTTTAGCAATGCGAATGGATTCTTCAACATTGTGAAGAGCGTAATTTATCTTGCTTATTAGACTATCAATATTGCCTTTTTCATATAGTAATCCTGTAAATGAGTCTGTAATTAATTCAGGAGTGCAACCCGCATTAACCCCAATAACTAGACAACCACACATCATGGCTTCCACAGTTATTCTACCAAAGGCCTGGAGCTTCTTATCCTATCTATAAACTTATTCGTTGAGCGACCAACCATTATAATCTTAAAATCGGGATTAATCAGCGCATACTTTTCCAGAGCGTCAATCAGGAAGAAACAGCCTTTCCTTTCCGACAGCCCCCCTATGAATATGAACGTTAGACAATTAGAGTTGAATGGGACGTGATCGTCACATCTAAATCTGTTTGCATCTATTCCATTGTAAATACGGATAAGTTTTTCACCAAAATTAGAGACGTACTTTTGGTATATCGCATCAGAAATAGCTACTATTTTGGTTGAATGGTTTATTAATTTTAAACCCTGATTGCGACACCATATTCTTCTTCCCTGATCCTCTTCCAAAAACTCCCTTAGGTGCCATATTATTGGCTTATCTGTGATAATGCCTGCCAATGCTCCAACATATGCATATGTGGTATTAACATGAATCAAATCAATATTCTCTTCACGGATTACCTTAGATATCTGATAAGCAGAATATAGTGTAAATATGGATTCCATCGCCTTCTTTGCATAGAAATGCAAATCGTTGCTAGCCCCCAAAGGCACTACCCAATCAAAAGACCTTATCGTTTTGTGCCTTATATACAACTCATCGAGTAACACATCGCCAGTCCCCTCCCTTGGCAATATCACTATGACCTCGTACTTGTAATCATACTTGAGGATGTCAGCAAGTGCAACCATACTCAAAAATGCACCAGATGAACTGCTATTGTCTGATGCAACTAGCATTATCTTATTATTCTTGTTAAGGACTGTATTTGGTTTGAAAATAGACAACAAC
>OMNP01000657.1_pt1 | contig 12874 bp, 10 predicted proteins | sample 1673811 | NCBI WGS metagenome assembly OMNP01 (sample SAMEA103958127, study PRJEB25191) | human gut metagenome | biome: human-associated habitat [ENVO:00009003]; feature: intestine environment [ENVO:2100002]; material: feces | place: Germany | collected 2013/2015
TAAATATTTAAATTATTCGTGTAAATGATACTTATCAAATGCTCTGTAGAGTATTTTATATAGTTAACATATATAAATAATAAATAATTAACAAAATGAGGACAACAATGATTAGTTACGAAGAATTTGAAGATATTGTTGTAAACACACTGAAAAGGAACATTTCTTCAAATGAAGATCAAAAAAAAGCCATTTCATCTCATGCAAATGAATCTCTTTTCATAGTAGCAGGACCAGGATCCGGAAAAACTACTGTAATTGTACTTAAAATACTTAAATATATTTTTGTTGATGATATTGCTCCAGATGAAATTTTAGCAACTACTTTTACTAGAAAAGCAGCGAATGAACTGCATTCACGTATTTTAAGCTGGGGAGATCAAATTAAAAACTATCTTTTAGACAACATTGTTGAAGATGATCCTGTTAAAGAAATGGAATTAATGGATTTCATTGAAAAAAAGATAGATTTAAACAAAATCAATATTGGAACTACTTACAGTGTAGCTGAAGATTTACTGAGAATTCATAGAGAGCCTGGAACGAATCAGCCATTGGTAATTGAAGATTTCGTTACAAAGTCTGCTATGACAAATATTCTTCTTAAAGACAATATATACTTAAATGAAAATTTAAAGGAATATCTTAAAAGCTTTACACCTAAAGAAAAACTGGAAGAACCTTCAAAAATGGCAGAAATCATTCTAAATATGAAAAACAGAATGTACTATGACCAGGTGAATTTTGATGAAATCTATGATAAATTTGAAGAAGGCAGCGGAGCCAAATTAACTCTCAACTGTATAAAAGATTACGAAGATGAATTGAAAAAAAGAAATATTATAGATTTCCCAATGCTTGAATTTAAATTTCTAAATAAACTTAAAAATCATAAATTAGACATTTTTTTAGACAACATAAAAATCATTTTAATTGATGAATATCAGGACACCAATCTGATTCAGGAAGATATCTATTTTACAATAGCCGAATACGGTCTAAAAAATAATGGTAGCATAACTGTTGTAGGTGACGATGACCAGTCCCTTTATCGTTTTAGAGGAGCTACTGTAGACTTATTTACAAATTTCAAAAAACGTGCACATGACAGGTTGGGAATTAATGTTGAAGAAATTAATTTAAAAACCAACTACAGATCCAGTGAAAATATTATCAATCACTGCAACCATTTTGTAGAACTGGATAAAGAATATCAAAAAGCCAGAGTAGATGAAAAACCTAAAATCATTGCTCCCGATTTTGACAAAGATAAAATGCCCGTTTTAGGAATGTTCAGAAATAACCCTCAAATGTTAGCCAGAGATTTAACCCTGTTAATTAATAATCTCATAAACAATGGAAAAGCATCTCTAAAAATCAGAAGAATATTGAATAAGGATTATTATGACACATTAAATGGCAATTCCAACTTACAATCCATTAATAAACAAAAACAGAATAATGCTAAAAAAAGCAAAAATTTAGAAAAAATTACATTAAAATTAGATGAAGAATACGGCTCTGCATCAGACATAGCTATTTTATCATATTCTCCTAAAGAAATGAAAGGAAGCAATCCCACATTTAATTTTTACTTAAGGAAAAATCTTAAAAAACTGAAAAAACCTATTGAAGTTTTTAATCCAAAAGGAAGAGACCTGCAGGATGTAAAACAAGTTGAAATATTTTGCGGATTAATTCTAGAATGCATTGATCCTCATGGAATAATCCAAAAATCCGATAAGCAAATCCAGAATTTAGCTGATAGAAATATGAACCGTTGGAGATACCGGGCAATAGACCACATTAAATCAAAACCTGAACCAAACGAACCTGTTTCATTATCTGAATTTGTGATTTCATGGCAAAACCGCCACCCTAAAAACCGTGACAAATGGCCAGAAAGTGCAAGTTTAATGGAATTAGCATATAAATTGATTACATGGATTGAAGAACTTCAGGATGATGTTGAAGGAATTGTATACTTAGAAGCTATTACAAGGTCAATTAAACAAACGGGATTTTTCAATAAATATTCTGGAAATATTGTATTTACCAATTCAAAAACCGAAAGGGAATCTGTTCTTGAAGCTATATGGAATATTTTCATTCCAATAGCTACCGGAGGGGTTGGAATTGATGAAGATCTTCTTGAAACACTGCCTGATGACAGAATAAACATAATGTCTATTCATCAATCTAAAGGATTGGAGTTTCCTTTAGTAATTGTTGATGTAGGCAGCAGATTTAAAAAGAACACAGTAAATACTCAAAATTTAAGATTTCCGAAACTGGAACCTAAAAACAGAAGCATAGAAGATAGTGTGCGTTGTTTCAGTTCTCTTGGAGAATCAGAAAGAAGTGAAAAGGACAGATCATTTGATGATTTAACAAGACTTTATTTCGTTGCATTTTCCAGAGCTGAAAATGTTTTACTTCTTATTGGATTATTGCCGTCACTTGACGGATATGCAGTTAACAATAACCTTAAACAAATTCCTAATGTTGCCCTTGGCTGGAACAGAGATGAACAATTAGTCGGATTTGATGAAATATATTTAATATGAAAAAGGAGACTTAAAAAATGAAATTATCTTCAAGATCTAAAGCATATATGATTCCGGAATATAGTTTAACTGGAGATTTGCTCTCCTTTTTAACCTGTAATTTACAGTACAGATATCAAAATAAAGGTACTCTTCCTCCGTCAATGCCTATCCAATTATGGTTTGGAGAATTTATACACGGAGTAATGGAAGAAGCTTACCTGCAGTGGGAACTGAATAAAACACCGTTTCCATGGGACTGGAAAAAAGATATCAGACCTATTGAAAATATGATTGATGCAAGGCTGCAGGTAAGAGGGCTTTATCCTCCGAAAGAACATTTCTTTTCAACAAATCATCCAAGTAATGAAAATGTTGATGTCAATGAAAGAGACCATAAAAAATTAGCCAGCGCAAGAGCCGAAAGAGCTATTAATTACTGGGGTCCTCATTTATTCCCGCTGATTGATTCTGCAGAATTGCTAATAAAAGGAATCAGAAATATGCCCCATTACGACAAAAACACCAGCCGTTCCAATTATTATGGAATTAATGGTGTTATTGATGTTTTAAGCTCATTGAAAATTAATGAAACAATTGAAAATACCAGACAAACCACATTGGATTCCTACAGAAATAAAATCATTGAATATTTAAAAAATGACAAAGAGTTCCAGGAACATATAAACAGCATTGATGGTGATGAATACGAAGTAATCATTGATTATAAGGGAATGAGAAGACCTTCAAATCAAAGGGAAGATGATGAAACATGGATTCGCCACAAATGGCAAATTTTAACATATGCCTGGCTTAGACGTCAGCAGGCAGATGCCAAACCAATTGTTGCAGGAATTATTTTCTATTTAAATGAACTTGTTCCGTCAAAAGAAGACCTGATTGTTGTTCAGCAGGATATACACAATAACCTGACGGACATTCCAAAAGAGGGTGAATTTAAAAAAGATGTTGCATTAATTGAAAACTGGGATGAAGACGCCAAGGTTCCGGAATTAAGTTCAGAATTTAAAACAGCAAGATCAATCAGAATAATTAATATTAACGATAATGAAATTGAAAAAGCTTTAAATGAATTCGACAATGTTGTGAATAATATTGAATCATCTTTAATTAAAGAAATCAAAGGCTGTAAAATTCAAGACGCATGGAAAGCACAGGGAGATGAAAGAACCTGTGATGCATGTGATTTCAAAACATTCTGTAAAAATAAAAAAACAAAACCAAAAGAATTTACTATTCCTTAAAATAATATATAAATAAGTGATATTATGAGTAGTTTAGAAACCAATCAAGAGTATAGTAAGATACTTGAAGACAATGTTAAATTAACCTGTAAAGCTGTAGCTGTTAAATTATTAGCCAGTGAAGAAGAGCTTCCTGAAGGCTATGATTTAATAGATGAAAAAGTCAGACATTGTGAAATGATTAGAAAAGCATCATATGGAGAAAAATTTTACAGTACCATTGAACAGCAATCCTGTTTAGGCGGAGCTGGAGCTATCGGTCTTAGAGATATGCCTCCTAAATTAGCTAGTGGAGAAAAATATTTTGAATTAGGAAGATTTAAAGATTTAAAAACAGCAAAAGCAGCTACTGAAAAACTTTCAATAATCAAAGAAAGATACTGGGGAATTGTTTATTCACCTTTAGATGAAGCTACTTTTAAACCTGATGTAGTTTTAATAATTACAGAACCTGTTGGTGGAATGAAATTAGCTCAAACTATTGTTTATTCTTCCGGAGATAAAGTAAGACCTAATTTTGCAGGTATCCAATCCCTTTGTGGTGACGCTTTAGCTAATCCATTTATAACTGGAGGAGTTAATTTTACTTTAGGCTGTGACGGTTCCAGAAATGCTGCTGATATTAAAGATAATGAAATGACCATTGGAATTAGTGGTGAAAAATTAGAAGAAGTTATTTCAAACCTACAAGCTATCTAATAACTTTAAATAATCATCATAATGATTTATATTTAATAATTCCAGCTCATTTTTTTCTTTTATTCCATAAAAAGTGTAACCATCACCAAATATTTTTCTTAAAATCGGATTTAAATTATCGTTTTCATTTTCTAAATATTTTATCATATTATCCTTAAATACCACAAAAGGCATTCCCAATCCTTCAGCAGTGTCTAGCAAACCTGTTTTTCTACGTCTTAAAACAGCTATTGTTTTTTCAGGATTATCTGAATTTTTACAAACATTAATCATTTCATTAAATGTTTCACTTGATACTGTCGGCTGGTCTCCAGTTATGCAAAGTGCAAAATCAGAACTGATATTTTTTAAACCATTTAAAAGAGATACTGATAAACCTACATCAACAGGATTATTTTCTATAAACTTTACAGAATCTTTATAATTATCAAAAACAACCTCTTTTATTTCATCACTGTAATGACCTAATACAACAATACATTCATCTACATTTGAGGATAATGCATTATCAATAGTTGTCTCTAAAACAGTTTTATTTTGAAACGGAAGAACAAGTTTGTTTTTTACTGAAATATTTCGGGAAATCTGATCCTTTCTCATACGGGAATTTTTACCTGCAGCGGTAATAATAGCTGAAACTGTCATAATAAACACTAAAAAAAAGTAAAGTAAAAGATAAATAATTATCTTCAACTTGGAATGAATCTTTCTATCTTACCATAAATTGCCATGCCTGTACCTGAACCTTCAGTCCACATTACTATTTTGACTGGATAATCATGATTATTTGTAACTTTAATATCTTCAGAAGGATTAAATCCAAATAATACTGCATCATTATCTCCACACATACCTACTGGCAATCCAAATCCTTCAGCAAGAACAGCTGCTCTTAATACTCTAGCTGGTGGACATACACCATGAGAAGCACTGCCTCCAGGAGCATTACTATCAGAAGCAGAACCAAAATCAATATATGCTTTTCCATTTCCACTTGAATTTGGTGGAATTACTGTATTATTCCATGCATCTACAAAAGATCTTGCATTAAATTCTCTTACTCCGTCTCCATATTCAGGGTGAGAACCTAAAGAAGTAGAATAAACTTCACCATCTTCTTCTGTAACATTACCCATATACAATACAATAGGAGTGCCGTCAGGATATGCTGCCACATAATCGGACACATTATCACCAAATATGATGGACACATTACCCGCACTTATATTGTTTCTTCCGTCAGAAAAGTTAACAATTCCGCGTTCCAGTGTGAAGTTAGATTTGTCGGAATCATAATTGTACCAATTTTGAATAGTTGTAGTATTGTAATACTTGCCTCCAAAATCAGTATTTTTAATTTCTGAAGTAGGAATTGATTCAACAACAGTACCATTTTCCACAACATCAACACCGTCAGATGTTTTGGTTAAAATCTTATAAGGTGCACTGTAACCCCATACATAAGTATGCGGAGCTTTAACAGCTAATTGATTACCTTCATAAGTCAAATAACCAGGACCTTCAAATCCCTGTGCCTTACCATAAGAATCTATACCTTCAGTGGATATTGTAGTAAAGTCAAATGGAACAGTTCCAGTTGTTAAAGTTATTAGTATACCCTGCAAATCAAGACTTTTAATCTGATGAGCCATAAAAGGCAAATTACCTAACAAAGGTACTTGAATTGATTGATTTTCACCTAAAATGGAATCCCCTTCAAACATAGACTGACCAATAGGCAAATTATAATCATTTGCAAAAGATTCACCAGTGTATGCAGTATGATTTACAAAAGAAAATGCGAATAAAAGTAAAGAAATAAAGAATAATGCCAATATTATCTTAATAGATGTACTTCTCCATTCATAACTCATATTATTTAACACCTTCAATAATAATATAACAATAGTATATTTAGTTACTATTATATTTATATATTTTTATTCTAATGAATACAAACTAAAGGTTTTCAGACAAGAGCCTTATCCTTTCTTGAATCTCAATAATAGCTTCCTGACCGTTGCCTCCAATGAAAAGTGCATCTTCATGAGAAAATTCAGCGATAAGAGCAATTATTTCATCTAATGAGTTAGCTACCTCAATTCTACCCTCATAACCAAGTCTGTTTAAACGATACAGTCCCATATCAACAGTATCATCTAATCCCGGAAACAGAACAATAACTTCAGGATTATATTTAACCGCTTCATCCAAAATACTTAATCTATGTTCTTCATTAGCCCTTGGAGTACCTATAAATAAAGCATAGAAATCATTCTCATTTAAAACTGAAGTTAATGCATCTGAATTATCAGTTTTACCTACAAAAATTGAAGCATTATTAATTTTATAAACATTCATTCTGCCTTCAACTGCTTTAAAATCAGCTAAAGATTCCATAATAATGTCCTTAGGTATTTTAAGCTCAGTAGCTATAGCTGCAACCAAACCAGCATTTAATGCATTGAATCTGCCCCAAACTTGCAATTTTTCATCATATTCAAAGAAAGGAATAGCTTTACTGGCCACTTCTTTAAAATCAGCATTGAAATCCTGATTAAAAGCTGTAAAAACCGTTTTGCCTTCAAAGAATCTTACCAAAGTATTTTTATAATTGGCTATTGTCTTATGAACATCCATATGATCATTGCCAATATTGGTAAGGCCCACCATATCGAAATCAAAGCAATAATTGCAAAAATCAAGTGTCATATCACAAACTTCAACAAGTAAAATATCATAATCATCATTTGACGCTTCTAAAATTAAATCATAGTAACCTGAAAAGCCTCCACCACCATTTCCGCCAACTAAAACTTTTTTGCCCGCATTTTCCAAAATACTTTTTAACATATGGACACTTGTAGTTTTACCGTTAGTTCCTGTAATGCCAATAGTAAAAATGTCTTTATGTTTAGTTACAACATTGCTTAACAGTTTGCCTTTTTCAAGCAATTTATCTGCAAAAGCTCCTCCATACATACTGGGACTAATAGCTATTGCATCACATTCTTCAATTGCACTTGAATTTGAAAAACCTAAATCAACAGTTAAATTATCAGAAACAATGGAAACAGTTTCACCACCACTGACCAAATTCATTGAAATCATAGGCAATTCCAAATCTGATAAATCAACATTACTATTTAAATCAGTGGCATAAACCTCCCAACCATGACTTAAAAGAGAATTGACTGCCTTTTTTCCTTCCACACCTAAACCTATAACTGCTGCTTTCATAAAAAAAATACCTTTATATTTTATAACAGTATAAACTATTGTTATTCAAGTATAAATATTATAACATTCATAACTCATTTAAAAGGTGAAATAATGTTTGAAGAGGAAAATGACAATAAAATATATCGTCTTATCATCACTAACGGCTATGACAAAAACAGAGAATATGCAAAATTTACCGAGCAAATATATTCTAAAACTGATTTTTTATGGAAAGAATCCATTTCCGGGTCTTATTCAACAGCCAATAAAGAATTTTTTGAAAAAATAGATGTTATAATCCTCTTAGCAGGTTTGTATAACAATAATAAGGAAAATTTTAATGATTTAATTGAAGCTAGTAAAAACTTTGATATTCCAATAGTTCTTGTAAGACCTCACGGACTTGAAGAAGTTCCTGAAAGTTTAGAAAAAGAAGCATCAACAATTGTAGGATGGAATGCAAACTGTATTGTAGATGCAATAAAAAATGCTGAGGAAATAGGCAGAATCTAAATCCCAACATTAATCACTTAAAAAAAAAATAAAAAGTATCTAATTAGATACTTTTGAAATACCATTATTTTTTTCTACTTTAACCAAATTATCTGCAGCATTTTCAAGCTGGCTTTCATGAGTTACAATAATCATTTGCGGTAAAACAGTCATATCTTTTAACAAATTAATTAGCTCATGTCTTCTAAAGCTGTCTAAATGTATTGTAGGCTCGTCTAAAAGAATAGTGTCCAAATCACCTTTTGCCATAGCCTGAGTAATACCTAATCTTAAAGCAAGAGCAATAGCTATTTTTTCACCACCACTTACCATACTCATTGAAGCTTCACCTTCAGGACCGAATACAGTTACTTCATAGTCCTCATCCAATGTTAAATCAGAATAATTGAAGTTAAATTCATCAAAGAAGTCTTTAGTGTATTTCTGAATTACCGGCCTTGAACGGTTCCTCAATTCTTTTTGTATACCATTTTTAGAATACAATGTTCTGATATGATTTAATAAATCAATATAATCAGTAGTGTTTTTGTATTCCTGCTGGAATTTATAGTTAGTTAATATTTTTTCTGCCAAAACATTAACATTAGCTATTAATTCTTTAGCCTGACCTTTAATTTCTGAAAGCTCACCTGCAAATTCATCATATCTTCTTTCATAGACTTCATAGAAGTAGATTACTTTTTCGTATTTTTCTTTATCATAAACAGAAGCTTCTATTTTATTTTTCAGGATTTCAATCTGATTTAATGAAACACCAATATCATCTTTTTTAGAGATTAATTGAGATTCAAGAGCCTTTTTATTTTGAACAAAACCTTTAAGCTGATTAAATTCTTCTTCTTTATTTTTTAAATCAGTAATACGTGCCTGCAAATCAGCAGTACTCATATCCCCACTTAAATGAGGGTCCTGATCAATAGCTAATTTAATGTTTTTAACATGGACATCAACTTCATTATTAACCTGATTTAACTTATATTGAAGTTCAGTTTTACTGCTTAAAACATCAAGAGCTCCTTTTGATTTTATGTATGCATCATAATCCTCTTTATTTTCTTCACGTCCAACTTTCTCTTTAGAGATATCCAATATAAGTTCGCCTAATTTAGTATTGGTGTACTCTTTAGATTCCAGTCCGTCATCAATTTCATTAAGCCTAACCAGATCTTTTTCTAAATTATCAAATTTGTTTTTATATCCTATGATATCCTTAGATAATTCCTGGAGTCTGTTGTATTTTTCTTCAAAACTATCTTTATTTTTATTTAAAAGACGGATATTTTCCTTATTTTCCTCAATAGATTTTTCATTAATCTTAATTTCATTATTATAAGAATCAATCAATTCATTTTTCTTTTGAGGATTGATATCAGACTGACAGACAGGACATTTATTTTCAACATCTCCCAATTCATCTAAAGGTTTTTGTGCTGTTTCAATAGCCTGTTTAAATTTGACAATTTCCTCATTTTTAGAAATAATCTCAAGACTTAAATCCTTAACTTTATTGGAAACTTCTTCACTAAAGTTGTCAGTAACCTCTTCCAACTGAGTGAAATTATCAACATCTGTCAGAATATCCTGAGACAAACCGTTATCATACAGATTATCCTTAGTTACAGAAAAGAACCTTTCAATTTCATTTCTATTTCCTTCAATTGATTTGAGAAGTTGCTTTTTATCTTTTTCAAGCTGGGTAAGAGTAGCCAATTCTTTTTCCAGATTGATTTTTTGATTGTTTAATTTTTCAATCTGCTCATCAGCTGCTAAAAATTTATTATATCCCTCTTTTTTAGTTGCTAAAAGTTCTTCCTGTGTTGCAATTGAATCCAAATCTTTTTCAATTTTTTGTTTATCAAGCTCTAACTGTTGAATGCTTGTAACAGACTTTTCAAAGTCAAGATACAGGGGCAATTTCTTAACAAATTTTTCCAATCTTGCAATTTGCTCTTCAGCTTTTTTTATTTCATCCAAATTATCTTGAAGTGTTCTTTTATCATTTTCAAGAGACTCCAATCTTTTTTTCTCAGCATCCAAATTGTTATTGAAGTTATCAAAGATTTCCTTTTCCCTTTCCATATTGGTTTTTTCATTTTGCTTTTCAGCTTTCATCTCTTTGACTTCTTCAATTTGTTTTTCTAAATCAAGTCCTTTTTCTTTAAGACTGCCTAACAATGCTTTTTTATAATCATATTCCTCTTTTAATTCTTCAGATGAAAATAACTTACCTTTAAGTTCTGACTGGGTTTTTTCATAGTTGCTGATAATTGGCTGCAAGTTTTTCCATGCTTTTTCAAGGGAATCCAAACCTAATAATTTTCCGATTAACTGCTTTTTCTCAGATGAGGTTTTATCAACTAGTTCTGCAATTTCCCCCTGTCTTATGTATATTGCATTTAAAAACAAATCAGAATCAATATCCAAAATAGATTGGATTTCATTAGCTACCTCTTTATCTCCAGCACATGACGGGATAAATTGGCCTTTAGAAGTAGTTTTTTTAAGAAGTGTTGATTTCAAACCTGATTTGGTTTTTTCACGATGAATTTTATATTCTTTACCATTGGAAACAAATTCCAAATCAACATACATATTTTCATCACTGCCATTTCTTACCAGATCATCAATTTTTTTAGCAGTATGCTGTTTAAATAATGCGAAACTAATAGCTTCTAAAATAGTAGATTTTCCAGCACCATTTTCCCCTACAATAACTGTAATCCCATCACCAAACTTAATAACTTCATGACCATAGGATTTGAAATTGTTTAATGTTAATTTTGTAAAAATCATTGAATAGCCCCACTAAATCTTACCTGACCGTCTTCAGCTTTGTTTTCAGTTATTTCCTCACCGGAATCATCACGTATAATATTGTATTTTTCATTGAAAAACTGCTTAATCAAGTCCTCAGATTCCTCTGTTTTATTTTTTGAAAGCAAATCATATAATTCAACAGCTAAATTATTAACGTCTTCACTGTCATATTCCTTTAATTCATCGATTAAAAGCTCTTTAGGACCTAAAGCATTTTCATCATTAATGATGGCATCAACATCCACTTCCCTATCAAGTACATTGAATGTAGGCCTAATCATTAATGCCAAATCACCAAGTTCCCTATTAATGAATTCATAGATTTCACCTATGTTTGAATCTATATTGTTAATTTTAAGATTTAAAATAGGCTGTTTATCAAAATCTTTTATTGTATTTTTAATGGAATCTATTTCAGCGCCTAAATTTCTATAATCAATTGTTTTTACAATAAATTCACGGGGAATATCCATAGCAACTCTTTTAACATTCATTTTCGGTCCGTCTAAATCAACTACAATAAAACCTTTACCATTCTTTTTAAGGTCTATTAACTCACTAACATTCCAAGTTTCAGTTGAACCCGGATAAACGAGTTTTCCCTTACCAAAATCATCACAGATATAATTATGAATGTGGCCTAATGCATAATAATCAAAATTATCGGGAATATCACCAATTTCCAATTCATACTGTAGATTAAAATATTTGTCAATTCCCTGATGTAAAACAAGAATAGATTTTTCGTGATTTTCTGCTTTTTTAGATAATTCATCTAATTTGCTTTTAAGATTTTTGTTTTGGGAAGCCGGATAAAAAGGCAGTCCTGCAATAAAAACATCATCATGCATATAATTTGTATTAATAGGGCTTATTAACTTTAAACCAAATTTTTTAAATAAAACTTGAGGAGGTATAGCTCCGTTACGGTTTACAATATCATGATTTCCTGCAATTGCATACATTGGTATTCCTGCACCTTTCAGTTTAAGCAAACCTTTTTGAAAAGCTAAAAGAGCACTTGGTGACGGTCTTGCTGAATCAAATAAATCTCCACTATGTATTACAAAATCGACTTTTTCTTCGTCGCTGTCATCGCAGGCGGCCACATTAAGGGACTTGTCGCCGCCCATGCGGCGGTTCATTTCGACAACGTCCTTTTCGTCGACAACCAGCTCTCTGGCAATGCTTTTGACAACCGTCGGCTCAAGCTCGCGGTTTTCATAAATACCCAAGCGTGCCTTAATACGGTTGAGGTTATAAAAAAGTTTTTTCTGCGCGGCGACGGTGCCGATTTTAACCAGCGACCAGGAACGCAGAATATAATCGTTAATCGCAGCCTTAATCCACCAAATGGCATAGGTAGCCAGCCGAACCTTTTTGTCGAGGTCAAACTTTTTGACGGCCTGCATCAGCCCGATATTGGCCTCGGACACAATGTCGGCCATCGGCAGTCCGTAGCGGCGGTAGGTCAGCGCAATTTTGGCGGCCAGACGCAGATGCGAGGTAATCAGCTTCTGCGCGGCGGTCAAATCGCCGTTTTCCTTGAAATCGCGTCCTGTCCGGATGCCGTCGAAGTAGTTGACAATGCCGAGCTTGCTTGCCACCGCTGTGTTGTACTCGGAAAGACCGAAGGAGGGGGCATACACGGCAGGCAGGAGCGCCTCGGAGCCGGGGCTGTTGATGCGCCGCATATGCAGGAGCACGGTCAGGAAGCCGTATGAGCGGTTTCCGCCATAGGATTCCAGCAGTTGCTCTGCCGAAGTTTCGCTGTCAACCAAAGAAGGCTTGGTATAATGGTAAAAATTATAG
>OMNP01000661.1_pt1 | contig 12846 bp, 6 predicted proteins | sample 1673811 | NCBI WGS metagenome assembly OMNP01 (sample SAMEA103958127, study PRJEB25191) | human gut metagenome | biome: human-associated habitat [ENVO:00009003]; feature: intestine environment [ENVO:2100002]; material: feces | place: Germany | collected 2013/2015
CACCGGCCTGTTTCTCGGCTGGCAGCGGAACATTCTGTGCCTGCTCATCGCGTGCGTGCTCGGCATCGTCTTCGCGTTTGTCTTCCCGGAAAAACGTACCACAGAAGACGGGGCAGAGGAAGAAGACGGAAAGCTTTTTCCGTGGGGGCCGTCCATCTCGGCGGCGGCGATTCTCACGCTCCTTTGCGGCAGCGAGATCATCGGCGTGTATTTGAGCTTATTTTAATGGAAAGAACAAAAGCTTTACAGTTTGACGGATAGAGATAAAAAAGAAAGCGAGGTGTCTGTACCGTGCCCGGACAAATCACGGCATTCGATATTGGTGAGTGCATGGTAAAAGCCGCATGCCTTACAGGCGGCAAACTGAAAAAGGTTATGGCGAAAGAATTGCCGGATAATATGGTCTCCGGCGGCGAAATCGTCTCCATGGACGCCATGGCGGATTTTATCAAGGAAATGGCGAAAGAAAACGGCATCTCCCGCGGTGCGGCGGCGGTCATTCTGCCCGGCAAGCTGGTGTTCACCCGCAACGTGACCGTGCCCGCCATGACGGACGGCCAACTGTTGTATAACCTGCCGTTTGAATTTAAAGATTACCTGACGCAGGAAAAGAATAAGTATTATTTCGACTACGCCGTGCAGGATACGGTGAAAGACGAAGAGGGCAATGTGAAAGAATTGCAGCTTTTCGTTTGCGCCACCTTAAAAAGCACCGTGGAAGAATATCGCGCCATGCTGCGCCGTGCGGGCTTCGATTTGAAGGTCGCCATGCCGGAGGAATGCGCCTACGCTGCGCTGACGGAGGATTACATGCAGCGCACAAATGCGCCCGCGGGCAGCGATTACTGCTTTGTAGACCTCGGCCATAACGGCATCCGTATGTACATTCTGCAGGACGGCAATTTCACCACGAAGCGTTCCGTTGACTTCGGCCTGCGCGACCTTGAGCAGACGATTTCCGATGTGCGCGGCGTGGATATTCACATGGCACACGCACACATTTTGTCCGATTACAACGACGTGCTTTCCGAAGACGTGAGCGCCGAGCTTTTCAACCGCATGGCAATCGAAATCATGAAGGCCGTCAACTTCTATAATTACAATAACCGCGAGCGCTCGCTCCGGAGAATTTATCTTTGCGGCGGCGGTGTGGCGGTAGAGCAGATCCGCGCGGCCATCTGCCGTGTGACGGATCTGGACGTACATAACGCCGAGGAGCTGCTTCCTCAGCACGACGCATTGGAAGCGGCGTGGCTTTACATCAAAGCGATTGGCTGCGCGCTGCAAAAGTAAGGAGGCGTTGGAATGAAGCTTGAACTCGGCATGGGGAACGGCGCCAAAAAGCCTGTAAAATACCCCACCAAAAGAACCGTCAACCTCGCAAAGCGCGAGTCGCACTCCCAAAGCGTCATGACGCTTTCTATCGGCACGGCGGTCATTATCGTGCTTGTGGTGCTCGTCGTGAAATTCGGCGTACTTGACCAGCTTGCGCGCCAAAGTGCCGCAGAAAGTGCTTACAACACCGTGCATGCCCAGTATACCGAAATGCAGAGCGCCGTGGAGAAATACCCAGAGGTCGAAGAGGAGTACCGCACTTATTCCAGAAAATGGATGCAGCAGGAGGATTCCGGCGCGTTCGTTTCTGTGGACAGACAGGAAGTGCTCGACCTCATGGAGAACTATCTGCAGCCCTACGGCACTATAAAGGCCGTCACCATTTCGGACGACGTGATGATTGTTTCCATGTCCGGCATGAATCTGCAGGAGATTTCCGCTATGTTTGAGATTTTACAGCAGCAGCCTATTGTAAAGGCTGCTGACCTTACAATCGCTTCCACCGAAAAAACGGCAGGCGAAGACCTCGATTTCTCTGTGACGATCACATTACAGCCGGCTGACACGGCGGAAGGGGAGGCCACAGCATGAAAAGAGCCTTTACAACGCGCGAAAAAGTGATGCTGCTCGTCCTCACCGTGCTGCTTATCGTCATCGCATATTTTAAGCTCATTTTGGAGCCCATCAACAATTCCATCGACGAGTATCAGTCCGAAACGGCCGCAGAGCAGGACGAGATTTTGCAGAACACCGCGCTTTTGACGCGTATGAACCAGATGCAGAAGGAGCTCGAGGAAATCTATGCCGCGGGCGACCCCACGCCCATCCCGAATTATGACAATTCCGGCAAGCTGCTCGTTGAGTTGAACAGCATCCTTTCGGCTTCCGTCGATTATTCGCTGGATTTCGGTCAGGTCTCGGCACTGAACGATGGCTACATCATGTGCCGCCCCATCAACATGGCCTTTACAACGAACACCTACGCCGAAGCGCGCGCCATCATCGATGCGCTGCACAACAGCGATTTTGCAAACCAAATATCGGACATCAGTGTGCAGTTTGAAAATTCCGGCAGCTCCGGCAATGTGCAGGTGAACCTGTATATTACGTATTTTGAACTTCAAAAATGACTGATGCAACACAGGCCGGAAGCTGTTTTTGCTTGCCGGTTTTCTGTGTTTAAAAAGACTTATACTGTTTTACGGTTTCCATATTTTTCTCAGGAGCAAAATGCATGAATTTTTCACGGGATATGAAGGATTTGAAAAACAGAAGAAAGGGGAAAGCCGGCTTTACCATGTCCGAGCTTTTGATCGTCGTGGCCATCGTCATCGTGCTGTTTGCCGTGGCGGTTCTCTCGCTTGTGACGATTCAAAAGAATCTGCGCCAAAAGGAACTCGACAGTAAAGCGGAGATCCTTTACGTTGCCGCGCAGAACCGCATGTCCGAGCTGCGCGCCGGCGGCTACGAAAGCCTTTATCAGTACGATGAAAACAAGGTTAACGGCGTTGCAAAGGTTGGTCTCATTCCGCTGGATGCTCCCGAAGAAGATGCGGAAGACGCCATCACAAAAGACACGCTCTGCTACGTCGTTTCCGCAGACCGCGTGACGTTCGGCATGGCGGCAGCTTCCGTTCTGCCGGAGTCTTCCGTAGATGCCGAGCTTTGGAACAACCACTGGGTTATCGAGTACGACCCCGAAAGCGGCAGTGTGTACAGCGCATTTTACAGCGAAGAGGAGATCACAAGCGGTGATGTCTCCACCACGCTGCCCACATACTTAAACCGTATGCGTGTGCGTCAGACCCGCCTGCGCAACGGTGCGAAGATCGGCTACTACGGCGGTGCGCGTGTGATCTCCGGCACAACCGACACTCTAAAGCCGGACATCTCCATCGATAACCGTGAGAAGCTGACGGCAACGTTCTACTGCAACAACCCCTATGCCGATGAGCTGACGTTCAATATCAAGGTTTCGGACGGCAAGAACGAATATGTAAAGGTCGTAAAATACAGCGAGCTTCGCCAGCTGAACAGCAAAACTTGGTACTACACGTGGGTTATGGATAGCTTGGAAAGCGAAAAGACGCGCTTCTATAATCAGACCGACCATAATCTTGCGTGCGGCACAGACATCACCGTCACGCTTTCCGTAGAAAGCCAAAACGCTAATGTGGACGGCAAAAGCTACACCCGCAAAACGAACAGCCTGTTCCGCTATGCCGAGGGCGCCCCGGCCGGCACGGCGCTCATCGCCTACGGCCGCCATTTACAGAATTTGGACGAGGCCTCCCATGTTTCCGATACGATTACCGGTGCCGTGCAGGTCAGTGACCTTTCCTTTGCGGATGATACTGCCGACAACGAAGACTGGTATTCCTTTTACCGCGACACCTTTACGCCCATCACAAATAAGAATCTCAAAAGCTATGACGGCTATTCCGAGGTCGATAACGTAAAGCTGTATTCTTCCATTTCAAACCTGCACATCACAAAAGCTGCGCAAAACGGAGATGCAGGTCTGTTCAGTACATTTAACGGTGAGATCAAAAACGTGACGCTTACCGGCATGAGGATTGATAATTGCGGCCAGAACGTCGGTGCGCTCATCGGTTCTGTTTCCGATACCGTGAAAATCACAAATACCCGTGTATACCTCAGCTCCAAAAAAGGCGACCTCGCAGATATCGAAACGGTCGATTCCCCGGAAAAAGTGAAGCCGTGGCTCGAGGGTAAAGTCGTTGGCGGACTTATCGGCATGGTGACGAAAACGGGCAGCGTATCCGTTACGGACAGCTCCGCGTCTACGGTCATTCGTGCAGACGGCGGCGCAGCAGGCGGCCTCATCGGTGCCGTGTATCATGCGGCAACGATAACCGATTCCTATGCGGATTGCTATTTGACGGCAGCCAGAACGGGTGGCCTTATCGCAAAGGCAGAGGGCGGGTCTGAAGTAGCCGCAACGGGAACCTCTATCACCTTAAAGGATTTCTATGCAGCGGGTTACCAAACGGCGACCGTCGATGCTTTCGGCTTAGTAGGCGGCTCGAATGTGATCGCCACAGGCGGTTATTCTGCGTGTGTTTACAATGTTGGCGAGAACGCAAAAGTTCATTCCACGGTAAACGCAATGGGCAGTGCCAAAAATGTATATTACTTAACAGACGGCGGTCTTTCCGGAGACGGCACAAGCAAGTGGGAAAACGCCGATCAAACCATGCCGAAAACCTATAAAGAACTCAGCGAATCGAGCTTTGCGAAAGGAATTTCCGAGGCGTTCACGTCCTCCTCCGGCGCGGCTACGTTCCCGTATAACTTGATGGATCAGGGACTTACGTATTACACGTATCCGCGCCTTGAAAAGCTGAACCACTACGGCGACTGGCAAGCGGAGTTTGAATCCGGCGCACTGGTTTATTACGAGCGCTACGAAGACGGAACCTACGGCTTCTACGGCGCGAACCTTTCCACGCTCAAAACGGGCAAGATCGTCGTCGGCGACGGCTATGCGCTGGCGTATATCGACCAGAAAAAAGCGACCGACACACCGCCGACTGTGACGTACGCGGAGAATAAAGATGCGAATTTCACGTTTGATGGTGAAATCCAAACGGCCGACGACACGACAAATACGAAGTATTATCTCTATCCGCTCTCAAAAGAGGTCGTCAACACCGATTATATCGACACCGCGGAGCCGGACACGTTCTACCAGAAGATCACGGTAAAAGATACCGCAAACAACACGGAGACGGAATATTACTACAATCCGCACTTCGCAAAAACGGTAACGGTCAACGAAAACAAACCGCAGGCGCCGGAAACGGTCTACATCCGCTCCGCCCGTCAGCTCTATGCGTTGAGCCTTTACTATCCGCAGTATGCGGATGCCGTAAAGAACAGCGTGTTCCGTCAGGAGCTCAATATCGATTACGGCCGGTATAAGTGGACAGAATATGATGTTGTTACCGCTGCTGTCAGCACGCAGGCGCCGATCGGCACAGGGGATAAGCCGTTTACGGCTGTGTATAACGGCGGCTGCAACACGATAGAGGGGATTTCCTTTAAAGCAAATTCCCTTTACATCGGCATGTTCGGCTATACGTCGTCCGCGGCCGCGGTGCGCAATGTGTTCCTTGTCGGCAACGGCAGTAACACGGTGGCCTATGTCAATGCGCTGGGCGGCAATTCGGCTTCCGGCAGTGCGACGCGCGTCAGCATGGGCGTGCTCGTCGGTTATAACCGCGGCACGGTTTCAAACTGCACGGTCTCCGGCTATACCATGGAGTATTACGGTTACAGCGCCAGCACGGCTTCGCTCGGCGGTTTTGTCGGCAGCAACTACGGCACCATTCGCAACAGCGCTTCGGACTGCCCGTCTATCAGCTTTGCAAACACGAACTCCAACACCTACGCGGGCGGTTTTGCGGGCGTGAACCACGCTTCTATTTCGGATTCCTACGCGCTTGGCAGCATTCAGGTGCGCGGCGCGCGAAACAGCACCGTGTGGGTCGCGGGTTTTGCGGCCAATAACGCCAGCGGCATGATTCGCCGCAGCTACAGCGCTACGGCGCTGACAGCTTCCGGCGATGCGGAGTCCTACGGCTTCGCGCATACCGGCGGTTCCGCGTACCAGTGCTATTATCTGGACGGCGGCACGTATTCGTACAGAGGCAAGCTCTATGCCTACAACACCTCCACGAACGAATTCAAAAATAACGCGGCGGGCGAGCGCATTACGGGCAGCGAGCTGCAAAACAAAGTGCTCGGCAGCTTCAAAAAAGCAGATAAAGATCATACCTATAACGCCAACGAAACGACCGGCGACGTGTATCTTTACCCAGCAGTCGTGCGCAATGCAGCGGGGCAGACCGTGCATTACGGCGATTGGCCCGTGCAGAAGGACATCGGTACGCTCGGTGTGTTCTACTGGGAGTATGAAGACGGCGGCAGCAACAGCGGCTACCACTTCAGCTACGTGGGCACAAGTCAGGGCAATGAAATTTCCAGCGCAAACAACGACATCTTAAAGGGCGATTCTCTCTGTGAAGAGCACGACGACGGCGGCGTTGTAACGCATTACGGCTACGGCTATTTCTATGCGAACAGCAATAATTTGAAGACTTTATTAAGTGCTGCATACTTCAATGAAAACTTCATGAGCGTTGCAAAAAATGCAGAAGCCGGCGAAGCACTCGGTAAGCAGATGCCCGGCTATACGTTTGTCGCATATGAAACCGGCGAAGACAAAATGTATTTGATCGATAACAAAGCAAACGGCGCATGGCAGCTGGATTACGGCAACGGAACGGATGCTACCGTATACACCTACACCGTCAACCCGTTCTTTGCAAACTCTATGAGCCTCGATAGCTCCGAAGTACAGAGCAAAACGACAAAAACAGGTGACGTCAAACCCGGCGCCAACGGCAACGCTTACGAGATTCGCTCCGTCTCGCAGCTGCAGTTTATCAACTGGAATTCCGGAAAGTGCAATACAAACACCTCCATTGTGTCTCAGAACAAAGGGGATTGGAATACGTTTAAGGATAAATACACGTATCAGGTTTACGGCGATACTCGCACGGTATCGGGAAGCGGCAAAGAGCTGTATTGGAATCAAACACACGATTTGAATGCTTCCTCAGAATACAGTACACTTGGTAAGGCCAATAACTTCACGCCTATCGGAAGCATGTATGATAATGCAGGCAATACAGCAACCGCTGATCCGACAATGTCGTATTTTGCTTCTCATTATGACGGACAGGCATATACGATCAAAAATGTTGAAATTCACAGCAATGCGGAATGTGTTGGTATTTTTGGCATTACGGTCGGTGCAACGGTTAAAAATGTGGTCGTATACTCGGATGAAGGCAATGTAATCGAAGCTACAAATGATGGTGAGAGCTGGTACTGCGTTGGCGGTCTTGTCGGCTTTGCGGCCGGCAGAGACAATCCTGCAAGTGTATTTACAAACTGCACGGTTTCCGGCTATACCATTCAGGATAACCATGCAAACACCCCGGGTTGGGGCGGCGGCAGTGTCGGCGGTCTTGTCGGCATGACAAACATGGATATTACAAACTGCTCCGCTGTAACAGATATTATTATCAATATCGGCTATAATGGCGGTTATCAAAATCTGCGTGTCGGCGGTATTGCCGGTGTTTCTCGTGGCGCAGTGCGATATTGTTATGCTGGCGGTTCTATGAGAAGCACAGCTAAATCTTGGTATAAGCCCTATACTCAGGGTGCGAATATCTGGATGGGCGGCCTTGTTGGCGGTATTGTCATGCGAAACAGCGGCGGCTTAGCAACTTTGGTTGGTGATGTGAGTCGTGTGCTTAAGGTTGAAAACTGCTACAGTTATGTTGAGATGCCAAAACGTGGTAAAGCCAACGAGCAAAATATTATAAAGAGTACGCAGGCAATCGCCTCCAATGGCGAAATGCAGGAAAATTTCGCGAATGTTAAAAACGACTATATTGAGATTCATAACTGCTATGCACTTGAATCCGCCGTATTAAATACAGATGATTACCGCAAATATGGCGGTAAAACTCTCTCAAGTTGGTCTAACCTGAACCTGAACATGACGAATCCGAATAGGCAGGGGCGTGAGATCAAGTTGTTCAATGATTCCACCCCATACGTAACGTATGCCGAAATGCAGAGCAGCGAATTCTTAACGAAACTGAACAAGAACTGCCAGTCCGGCTCAAGCTATAAGAGCTTCTCCACCGTTACCATCACCGAGCAGGGGCAGAATATCGACGGCAAATATAGCTTCCCGGGCAATGATACGGCGCTGCAGGGGCTTAACTATCCGTTCCCGACGGTTCTGACACAGACCGATATCTTCGGCAGCACAGTCAATTTGCATTACGGCCGCTGGCCGCGCATCGGTCTCTTATGGGAAGAAAATTCCCAGAAGCTCGACCTGCTTGCGGATATCAAAACGAAAGCGGAAGACAGCACTTTGAACGACAACGAAGACGGCAAGGCGCTTTTGCAGACACATTTGCTTATCGCCAGCAGCGACGTAGATACGAGCGCAAAGCCGGAAATCAAGCTGTACGACGAAAACAGAAACGAACTCACAAACGATAAGGCCGCAGCAATAGTCAGCCGCATTGTGTATAATCGTGAGAATAACTGCTACGATGTCACATTCATCGGGCAGAATGTCGGCACGGTCATCGCAGAGGCGAAGCTCGGCAATTACATCGCGCGCCTTACAATCGAAGTTACGGCATCGCTCAAGCTGGAGGCTTCTTCTACGAACATTTCGGTTTATTCCGGCGACACCGATACGATTACGCTGACCGTAAAGGACGCAAACGATAAGCAGCTGCTTGCCGAGACCGAAAAGACGCTCAGATGGGAGATTGCTGTCGATAACAACGGCGTACAGCAGGAGGTCATCGAGTGCAGTAAGGACGATATCAAGCTGAACGCAGACGGCACGTTCTCCTTGCCGCTTACCGGCTTTGCCGCGGGCGAAGCCACGGTGAGCATCACGTGCACATATCCGTACGGCGCGGCAACTGCCGCGGAGCCCGCAAAAGAGGTCACGGCTACGCTGTATATCAGCGCTACAACAAAGCCAAGTGATGTGCTTGGCCTGACAAACGGCAGCGTCTATAACCAGATTTCTTTGCCGCACACGCCGAAAAAATCCACGACCTCCTACACCGGTACGACCGTTGAATACCCGGAAAACCGCCCCGCCATGCAGGGAAGTGCGCTGTTCCTCTACGCAACGAATGAGTATACCGATTTGACCGGCTCCAGCTTTACGGTCGATCAAATCGAGATCACCGCAGGGGAAACGACCTACACTGTGGGTGAAGACGGCATCACGACCGATGAAAATCACACCTACAAAGTGACGGTAAGCGATAAGTGGACGACAGAAACGAACGACACGAAGTTCCAATATCGCGCTGTAAAGGTGGAATCCGCCGCGGCAGGCGAGATCACCCTAAAGATCGTCCTCAAAAACGGCGACGTGACCTACAACCTCACCACCCCGTACACTATTGTTTCCAATGAGTATAAGGTGAAGTTTGTAACGGTAAACGGCGATTTGGTGCTGGAGAAAAAGGTATCTTACGGCGAAAAGCCGATGTTAACGGAAGAAGAAAAGAACAAGTTGGCAACAGCTATTTTAGGCTATACGTTTGACTTTGATAATCTCCCCGAGATTTTCGCAGATACCGAGATCAAGGCGGTTCCGAACACCTATACCATCCGGTTTAATGCCAACGGCGGCTCGGGCATGATGCCTGATGAATCGTATGCTTATGATAAGATTCAAACAACGGACACCCTTCTGCAGAATGCGTTTACAAAAGGAACATCCACCTTTAAGGGCTGGGCGTTGACGGCTACGGATACAGAGCAGTATGCAGATAAGGACTCAATTCAGAGCATCGTAAACTTTATGGCGATGGAGAATAAGACCGAACTCACTCTCTACGCCGTTTGGGAAGATACCGCAGCAGGCGGCGAGACCGTTGAACCGTAAATCAACAAAAAGGCAGGTGCCAAAAATGCAGGCGATCCGCAGAAAACTGAATAGCCAAAGGGGCGCTTCCATGCTGATGGCGCTGCTGCTTATGTTGGTCGGCATCATGGTGAGCGCGGTCATCATCTCCGCCGCCACCAGCGCCGCCGTAAATAAACGCTCGGAAAAAGAACAGCAGCAGGCCTACCTCGCGGTCAGCTCTGCCGCCGAGCTCGTGCGCGACGATTTCCAAAGCCTTACGGGCCGGTATAAAGATGTTACGACCACGGTGACGCAAGCGGATGGAACGACCACTACGAAGAATAATACGATAAAGGCCACATGTGCGGTGGGAGATATGATCAATGACATCGGCGAATGGGTTATATATGTGAACACGACGACCCCTTATGCAAAGACCTACACGTTCTCCGTAGACGGTTATGAAGATGTATCGGCAGAAATCCTTGTATCAGTCGGCACCGGCAGTGACGAAAGCAGCAAGGTGTATAACCTCACCGCAACATTCACAAACGGTGTGGATTCCGAACACCCCTGCCGCATGGTGTTGACTATGGAGGGCAAACTGGCGGAGGAAAGAACCTCCGGCGATACGGGCTCGGGCTCCACGCAGGTCGTCACCCAAACACTCGAATGGAATAAGGCAAAGCTGCAAAAGGAGGTAACGGGTTGAAAAAGCTGCGTTCACAAAAAGCGGAAACACTGGTGGAAACGCTCATGGCCATCTTGGTCGTGGTGCTCGTTATGCTTTTTCTCTCCACCGCAGTTTCCACGGCCTCCAAGGTAAATGCCAAGGTGCGCAAAACCGATGTGGCTTTAACGTATAAGAATGCCGACAAGGGCAGCGAAACCAAAACGCTGACCATTAAGGATAACAACAGTGCCACAAAAATCATCCATGTTCAAGTCGATGAATACACAAGCGAAAACGGCTACACGTATTACAGGGAAAGCAAAGAGCAGGGGGCGGGAACTTGAAGCTGAAAGATAAAAAAGGCTTAACGCTCGTGGAAATGCTCTGCGCAGTCGCCATTTTGGTACTTGTCAGCATGGTGATGGTGTTGGGGGTGCAGCTCGGCGTGCGCTCCTACGCAAAATCCGTTTCATATTCGGAAGCGCAGGTGCTGTGCTCCACGCTTACGACCACCATCAGCGATGAGCTGCGCTATTCCGGCACACTGAAAGTAGACGGCAGCGGCAGCGTTACGGGCTTTTTCAGCCAGCAGTTCGGCAGCGGCGATTACACCGCGTTTACCACTACGCCGGAAGGGCATGTGCAGCTTGGCGGCAAGGACATTCTGCCCGCAAAGGCGTACCCCTACGGTATTAAAGCTGAGGTAGGAAGCTTAACGTATGACGATGTTACCGCCCTTTTCACAGTGCGGCTGAGCGTAAAAGACAGCGAAAATAAAAACACGCTGGCCGAAACCACCTTTGAAGTGGAAAAGCTCAATGTGACGACCGAAGACACCGCAGAGGGCCGCGCCCGCGCCGAAGACATCCGCAACGCGCGTAAAATTCAATCTCTGCTCGGCAAGTGGGTGGCAGACGGAACCATTACTTGTGCAGATAACTCTAAAGGCACCGGCGTATGGGTTTTGGTGTGTCGTGATGGCACTTCGTATCCGGGCGGCTATGGTAATTATAGTTCATCTGTGTTTTTTGGTACAGATCCCGGCGTTTATGTCAAGGATAGTACATCGACCACTTGGAAAAGCGGAAATACAGAACTCAAACGGCTGATAGAAGCGGAAATGGGAACAAATTTAGAGTTGAAGGCCAGTGCAACCGCAGAGGTTGATAACATTGGCGGGTGGGATTGGTATGTTGTGCAGTATGTGTACGATAAGAGCACGAAAGAGTGGAGTACGTATTTGTTTTCCGGAATGCAAGGTAAACCTTCCGAAGCCAATCGCAACACAGAACAAAACTCCAACATGTATCAATACATGAACCGCAATACAGAAAACTGAGAAACATCGCGCCAAACGGAATGCTCCGCAGGCGCGGTGTTTTTGCAATAAAGAAATTGTATGCGCTTTGTTTTAAAAAAGTATGATTTCATGCGATTTTTCTTGCACGTAAAAAGCAAATATGATAAAATAGAAATACAGTGTATTTAAATAGTGTTCTTTATTGTGTAGAATAGATAGAATTGCTGCTTTTTATTCACTTTTTGACGAATTTGCAGAGAATATAGCGAATTCTGTCTTTGGCAAGTCATTCTATCGGTAAAAATGAAAGCGCTTTCCGATAAAGAATAAATTGTGAGACGAAACAGAAAGCGCTGCAAGGAGAAATCTATGAGTTTAAAGGAAAAAATACTCATCGCGGACGATTCGGAAATGAACCAAATGCTCCTTGAGGAAATACTCAGCGATAAATACGAATATGTCATGGCAAAAGACGGCACAGAAGCCGTCGATATCCTCGAAAAAAACGATGATATCGACCTCGTGATGCTCGACATCAATATGCCGAAAATGGACGGTTTCGGCGTGCTGGAGATTATGAATCTGCGGCATTGGATCAGCGAGGTGCCGGTTATCATCATCTCGTCCGAAAGCGATGTGGATTTCATCCGCCGCGGCTATGACCTCGGCGCTTCGGATTACATCAGCAGACCGTTCGATCTGACGGTCGTCCGCCGCCGTGTCGAAAATACGCTCATGTTGTATGCCCGCCAAAAGCGCCTTGTGCGCCTTGTGGAGGAGCAGGTCTACGAGCGTGAAAAGACGAACAACACGATGATCAATATTTTGAGCCATGTTATCGAATACCGCAACAACGAAAGCGGCCAGCATATTCTGCATGTGCGCATGATGACGGACATTCTCCTGCGCCGCTTGATTGCAATCACGGATAAATACCCGCTGACGGAAACGGATATCTCTATGATCGCTTCGGTTTCCGCACTGCACGACATCGGTAAGATCAGCATTCCGAAAGCGATTTTAAATAAACCCGGCAAGCTC
>OMNP01000664.1_pt1 | contig 12808 bp, 8 predicted proteins | sample 1673811 | NCBI WGS metagenome assembly OMNP01 (sample SAMEA103958127, study PRJEB25191) | human gut metagenome | biome: human-associated habitat [ENVO:00009003]; feature: intestine environment [ENVO:2100002]; material: feces | place: Germany | collected 2013/2015
AGCCATCGCCTCCGCCGCAGCGCAGAACCGCAACCCCGTCAGGCAGGCGCTCATCTCTTCCAGCGGCCCCTTCTGGGATACCGTCATCATCTGCGCCCTGACGGGAATTGTGCTGACCACCAGCATCATCGCGCATCCGGACATTTCCTGCACGGACGGCCCCAGGCTTACTACGCTGGCATTCAGCAAAATTCCTTACATAGGCTCCCCTCTGCTCACGCTCAGCCTGGTTACGTTTGTAGTTTCCACCATTCTGGGCTGGTCCTACTTTGGAGAAAAAGCGCTGGAATACCTGGGAGGCATCCGGCTGATCATGCCTTACCGCGTCATCTGGGTGGCGGCGGTCTTCATCGGCTGCGTCTCTAAAATAGAACTGGTATGGATTTTTGCAGACTGCGCCAACGGACTGATGTCCCTGCCCAACCTCATTTCCCTGCTGGCACTTTCCGGCGTGCTTGTCCAGCAAACGCGGTACTACCTCTGGCAGCACAGGCTGGACGATTACGACGAATCCCACATACCGGAAGGAAAATAACGATTTTTTTAACTCGGATTCAAATAATTCTTGCCTTTCGGCTTCCGGTAGTATTTACTTCGCCGCGCAGTCCCTGCAAACCTAAAAGTCGCGTTCGTCTAGCGGTCCAGGACTCCCGCCTTTCACGCGGGCAACACGGGTTCGAGTCCCGTACGCGATGCCAGCTTTACCGCCGCGGCAGTTACGATAATTCCGCTTTTCCCCTTTTCAGGGAAGCATATTGGAAAAACGTAATGGCTGCGGTTTTCTTTTGGCCCGGTTTTCCGGATTCAGGAAAGCGCGGCAGAGGCGCCGGAAGCGGAATCCCCCCCCTGCTTTTAAATGCCGGAACATGTCTTACATCCCCCGGATTTGGCTTTCAGAAAACCCCGCCATCTTTTAAAATCCTTTACACGCAAACGCCATGGATTACACACCTCTCATTGAAAAACGCCGCCAGCGCCTGGAAGAATTGGAAACAGTCATTGCCGAACCGGACTTCTTCAATGACCAGAAAAAGGCCTCGGAAATCATGAGAGAGCACCGCCGCCTGAAGGAACTCATGGAAACATGGGATTCCCTGAACGCCACGGAACAACAGCTGGCGGACAACCAGGAACTGGCCAAGACGGACGATCCGGAACTGGCGGAACTGGCCGCCCTGGAGATTCCAGAACTGGAAGCCGCCCTGGAAAAACTGCGAAGCGACGTGCAGTACAGCCTGCTGCCCCGCGACACGACGGAAGACCGGGACGCCATCATTGAAATCCGCGCCGGAACGGGCGGGGATGAAGCCTCCCTGTTTGCCGGAGACCTGCTGCGGATGTACCAGCGTTTTGCGGAAGAACGCGGCTGGCGCTTCGAGCATCTGGAAAGCAGCCCGTCGGACGTGGGCGGATTCAAGGAAGTCGTCTGCCGCATTGCCGGGGAAGAAGTGTTCCGATTCCTGAAATATGAAGGCGGCGTGCACCGTGTGCAGCGCGTTCCCGCTACGGAAACGCAGGGGCGCATCCATACTTCCACCGCCACCGTGGCCGTCATGCCGGAAGCGGAGGAAGTGGACATAGAAATCCGCCCGGAAGATCTCCGCATCGAAGTATGCCGTTCCGGCGGAGCCGGAGGCCAGCATGTGAACAAAACGGAATCCGCCGTTCAGATATGGCACATACCCACGGGCGTTTATGTCCGGTGCGAGGAAGAACGCAGCCAGATGAAAAACCGAGAAAAAGGCATGAAAATCCTGCGCGCCAAGCTCTTTGAAGCCAAAAAACGGGAAGAGGCGGAAAAATACTCCGCCGCGCGCCGCAATCTCATCGGCTCCGGCGGCCGTGAAGAAAAGATACGCACATACAACTTCCCGCAGAACCGTCTGACAGACCACCGCATCGGCTACACTTCCCACAATCTGGACGGTATCCTGATGGGGCAGCTGGAAGACCTGATTATGGCCCTCCAGCATGCGGAAATGCAGGAACGCCTGGCGGAGGCCGGAATGTCCTAACTTCCTTTTTCCTTTCATGAAAACTTTACTGGAAGTCCTTCAGGCCGGCACGGATTATCTGGCCCGCCAGGGGTGCGACGAAGCACGCGCCACCATGCAGCATTTGCTGGCCCATGTCCTGCACTGCAACCGCACGGCTCTTTACTCCCAGTTTGACAGGCCCGTGGAAGAAGCGGAGCTGGCACCCCTGCGCGAACTGCTGAAACGCAGGGCAGCGGGAGAACCGCTGCAACATCTGCTGGGGGTCACGGAATTTTTCCGGAGGGATTTCCTGACGGATGCCCGCGCCCTGATTCCCCGCCCGGAAACCGAGGAACTGGTGGAAATGGTGTTAAAGAAAATCCCGGACCATCCGGTACGCATCCTGGACATGGGCACGGGCTCCGGCGTTATCGGCGTCACGCTGGCGCTGGAACTCAAGGAGCGCGCCGGAGAAGTCGTGCTGGCGGACATTTCCCCGCAGGCTCTGGATCTGGCCCTGGAAAATGCCATGCGGCTGGGAGCCAGAGTCTCCACCATCCAGACGAATCTGTTCGCCAACATTCCCCAGGAAAAAACGGATCCGTATGCGGAGGATGCCGATTCTGCTCCGGAGGGAGAAAAAGAGGAAAACGGGCGGAACAAGCTCTTTGACGTTATCGTGGCCAATCTGCCATACATTGCAGAGGGGGAAAAACTTGCCCCGGAAGTCATGAAAGACCCCCATACAGCCCTGTTCGGAGGCCCTAAAGGCTGGGAAATCATTGAACGCTTTCTGGCCCGCGCCCGGGATTACCTGAATGAAGACGGCTTTGTAGCCCTGGAAATCGGGTACGACCAGGCATCCGTCGTAACGCAAATCATGGATGGATACGGCTACAATTACATTGAAGTTCTGAAGGACATGAGCGGCGTCTCCCGTTTCCCCTTCGGCTATCGTTAATGTTATCCTCCTTTTCACTCCATGCAGGCGGCGCGCATTCTGGTTGACGGACAAAGCGATCTGGTACTGGATTACGGTATTCCTCCGGAAGCGGGAGACGTCAAGCCGGGCTGCCGCGTACAGGTGCCCCTGCGCAACAGAACGGCTACCGGAACCGTGCTTACGCTGTCAGAACCGGCCCCGGCCTGGAAGGACAGGCTCAAGCCCATTCTGAAACTGATCGATCCGGAGCCCCTGATTTCCCCGGTGATGATGAATCTGGCCTCATGGGCGGCGGACTATTACTCCGTGGCTCTGGATCAGATGATCCGGTGTCTGCTCCCGGAAACCGTTCGTCAGGAAAATACGGCGGAAAAAATGCGCAAAATGGTGTATCTGGAAAAAACTCCGGCACGGGAGGAACTGGACGCCCTGTACCGCAAAGCACCCCGGCAGGCCCAAATGCTGGATTATTTCTCATCCGCGAAACAACAGTCCGCCCCCCTGGCGGCATTCGGCGCCGGAGCCCTGAACATTGCCCGCAGCCTGGAAGCCAAAGGCTTCATCTCCCTGAAAGAAGAGGCCGTGCACCGGGATCCCAGCACCGGGGAGCAATTCGTCCCCACCCAGCCCATGAAGCTGAACAGCCAGCAGCAGAAAGCGCTGGAAGAAATCACGGCCATGTGCACGGCAGAGCGCAAAAAACCGGTCCTGCTGCAAGGGGTTACCGGTTCCGGCAAGACGGAGGTTTACTTACAGGCCGTTTCCCAAATAGTAAAATCCGGAAAATCCGCCCTGATCATGGTGCCGGAAATTTCCCTGACGCCCCAGACGGTTCAGCGTTTCAAATCCCGTTTCGCGGAACTGCCTTCCTCCGTGGCAGTGCTGCACAGCCTCCTCTCGGACGGGGAGCGCTTTGACGAATGGCATGCCATCCGTTCCGGAAAAGCCCGCATCGTCATCGGTCCCCGTTCCGCCGTCTTCGCCCCCCTCCAAAATCTGGGCCTGGTGATTGTGGATGAAGAACACGACGCCTCTTACAAACAGGAAAGCTCCCCCCGCTACCACGGGCGGGATCTGGCCGTGCTGCGCGCCCATCTGGAAAATTGCGCCGTGCTTCTTGGCTCTGCCACTCCCTCCCTGGAAAGCATCCATAACGCCCTGACTGGAAAATATTCCCTGGTAAAACTGACGGAAAGGGCGGACGGCCAGCAGCTCCCGCTCATTCGCATCCTGGACATGAAAACGGAAGGAAGGAACAAATCCGGTCCCAACGTTATCTCCGAACGCCTCAGGATGTCCATTGACCGGCGTCTCGACAAGGGGGAACAGGTCATCCTGCTGCTCAACAGGCGCGGATTCGCACGCTCCATCCAATGCCCGGACTGCGGCCACGTAGTCACGTGCCTGCACTGCTCCCTGCCCCTGACCTACCACCGTACAGAAGACCGCCTCATGTGCCACCTGTGCGGATTCAAAGCCCTCCCGCCCCGTTCCTGCCCGGAATGCCGGTCCGCCAACATCCTGCTCCAGGGGTACGGAACCCAGAAGGTGGAGGAACTCCTGCGCCGCACTTTTCCTGCGGCGCGCATCACGCGCGTGGATGCGGACGTGGCCCGGCGGAAAAACGCCGTCCGGACCATTCTGAACCAGTTTCGCGCCCATAAGATAGATATTCTCCTGGGCACCCAAATGATCGCCAAAGGTTTGGATTTTCCCAACGTGACGCTGGTAGGCGTACTGAACGCGGACCTGGGGCTCCACATCCCGGATCCCCGTGCAGGGGAACGCACTTTCCAGCTCCTGACTCAGGTAGCGGGCCGCGCCGGCCGCGGCGATCTTTCCGGAGAAGTCATTATCCAGACTTTTACGCCCCAGTCCCCCTCCCTGCAATACGCCCGGCATCATGACACGGACGGCTTTGCAGCCCAGGAACTGGAAATGCGGCGTACTTTCGACCTCCCCCCCTTCACCCATATCGCCGTATTGACCATACGTTCCCAGCATGAAAGCATGGCGGAATTCGCCACGCAAACCCTAGCGTCCCGCCTGCGCGGCATGCTCCCCCCTCCCGCCACGATGACCGAACCCATGCCTGCCCCCATCCCCCGTGCGCACGGACAGTTCAGATTCCAGATTACGGTCAAGGGGCCATCCGCCCGCATCCTCTCCCGCACTCTCCGGAAACTGGTGCAGGAAGCCGGCCTGGGGGAAGACCTGACGGCTGTCATTGATGTGGATGCCATGTCATTCATGTAAGCCGCCTTGCCAAAACCGGCCGGGAACATTAGACTTCCGGCACAACACAACTTACTATTATGCTGCTTCATTTCTACAAGATGACGGGTGCCGGCAACGACTTTGTCATGGTGGACAATCGTAACCTGAGCCTCTCCTCCGTGCTGGACAGAGAAACCATAGAAGCCCTGTGTGACCGCCGCTTCGGCATTGGGGCTGACGGGTTGATCGCCGTGGAACCCTCCCAGGGCAAGGGGGGAATTGTTCGTATGCGTTATTACAATGCGGACGGCGGAGAGGCGGAAATGTGCGGCAATGGCGCCCGCTGCTTCGGCAACTTTGCCGCCGCCCTGCTTCATCACGACAAGACAGCCCCCCTTCCTTTTGAAACCATGGCCGGCGTCGTCACCGCAACCTTTGAAAAAGACGGCAACGTCACCGTAAACCTGACCAATCCCCACTCCATGCAGCTCTTCGTGCTGAATGCCGATCCGACTGTGGGGGCGGATGTCCATTTCCTGAACACGGGCGTTCCCCATGCCGTTGCGTTTCTGGACAAGCTGGAGGACCTGGACATTTCCAGGCTGGGAGCCTATCTGCGTTACCATGAGGCCTTTTCACCCAAAGGCACCAATGCCAACTTCGCCAGAATCCTGTCTCCGGGGCACATTGCCATACGTACTTACGAACGCGGCGTAGAGGATGAAACGCTTGCCTGCGGAACGGGAATGACCGCCTGTGCGCTGCTGCATGCCGTATTGGCGGACGCCCCCTCCCCCATTCAGGTGGATGTAGCGGGCGGAGACACTCTTAAAGTCGGATTCCAACGCACAGGGGACCGTTTTACTGACGTCACGCTGACCGGACCGGCAGACCTTGTGTTCACCGGAGACATTCAGATCTAAACAGCTTCGACCTGAAAAGGCGGACTCCTTCCCATCAGGGAAATTATCTGTTCAGCAGGGAACATTCCGCCCGCACATAACCGCCGTAATTATTGCAGAACGCCTTGTACACGGCAGGGCCCATATTCGTTTCGCAATAGTACTTTACGGTAATACAGCCGTTCTCACGTTCCATATTAAGAAAACGGCTGGACAGCAGTACCAGATTGCTCTGGTAATTCCACAAAGCCATGTCACGCTCCATTTCCTCATGAATCCTGTCGCATATAAAGCTCTCCGGAGGAGGAAACAGAATGGCGCAGACAACACCGATCAGACAGATTCCCGGAATGACCCCTACGGCAAGAACCCCGTGACATTTCCTGACCAGGGGAAGGTGATTCCTGAATTTCCGGAAAATGGTAAAACGGAATAAATAACCCGCCAGCAGCGCCACCGGGAAGAACACATTCACGTACTCAAAAGCCAGGCTCATTCCTCCAAGAACGAAAAAACCGATGCCCTTCCACACCTTCCGGTAAACAGGAATGCAGGCGCAAAGAAACACGTACAGAAGATATCCCAGCAGGCAAAGGAAAGGCAGAAGCGTTCCCGTAAAAATATGCTCCACCATGCAGTCCCACGGATATTCCCTGCTGGGAGCGAAGGCTTCATGAAAAAACATGCATACCATGCTCAAAAGCACCAGCGCGGCAAGGAGGATGGTCTTTACTTTTTTTGACTCATACAAAAGCCACAGCAAAACAACTCCGAACGGCAATAAATAGCAACCTATACTGTTGAATACAGTGGACAACATGGGAATATGAGGAAAGAAATTCATGGAGCGGATATGGATAAATGAGCGGTTAACAACTAAAATGCAGCAGCGGCTTCAGCAACAGTAATTGGAAATAAAATAAATTCAAACACTCGTTTTCAAATAACCCATAAAAAATCATATTCTTTTCACGAAAAGCCGTTCAGCCGGGCTCTCCCACTTGACAAAACAACCCTCTGAAAAGGATAGTAACGCTCTTGTGAAACACTCCCTTTTCATCCAGGCCGTCCTCCTTCCGGTTCTCTTCTGCCTTCCCCAATGCAGCCGCAAACCGCTCCTTCCGGAATATACGCCTCTGTGTTCCGGAATGGTGCCGGGGGAACACACTGCCCACCGGGCCCTCCGGGCACGGGAAAACAGAACCTACCGGGTCGGTCCGAAAGGCGGTGTATATTACATCAATTCCCATAATAAAAAAGTTTACATCAAATCCAGGAGGGTGCAATAGAAGACCACACGGTTTCTCCGTAATTTTCCAAATGGGAAACAAATAACCGTCCTATCATGTTTTTATTGTATAATTGAGAAAATATTCCGTTCAAAAAACTCATTAAACTCATTTTCTTCTTGCCAAAATGGAAGAGGACGGGTAATGTCTGCCGCACCACAACACTAAATGGTGTCGGTAGTTCAATGGTAGAGCCCCAGATTGTGATTCTGGTTGTTGCGGGTTCGAGCCCCGTCCGACACCCCATCCCCTTTCCTTCATAAAAAGAGCACTTATAGTGCTCTTTTTTACTATCCCCAGCCCTTTCCGCATGCGTAATCCAGAATTCGTCAAAGCCGCTTTTTCCGCTATTGCCCCGCGCTATGTGGCTACCAACCATGTGCTGAGCATGGGTGTGGACCTGCTATGGCGCCAGCGCGTCGTTCAGCTTGTCTCCGAATGGAAACCGGAAAACCTTCTGGATCTGGCGACTGGAACGGGAGACCTGGCCCTGGCCATCCTGAACGCAATGCCGGAAATCCGCCTCACCGGGTCCGACTTCTGCCAGCCCATGCTGGACATAGCGGCCAGGCGGGGACTGGATCATCTGGTTTGCGCAGACGCCATGAACCTGCCCTTCCCCTCCGCCTCCTATGATGCGGTCACTGTCGCCTTTGGCCTGAGGAACATGGCCAGCTATCCGGACGCCCTGCGGGAAATGGGCCGTATGCTGCGTCCGGGGGGCCATCTGCTCATTCTGGATTTTTCCCTGCCTGAAAGCCTGTTGAAAAGCCCTTACCGGTTTTATCTGCACCGTATCCTTCCCGTCATCGCAGGGTGGATGACCGGCCACCGGGAAGCATACGACTACCTGGCGGACAGCATTGAAGCCTTCCCCTGCGGGCAGGCCATGAAGGCTCTGCTGCGGGAATGCGGCTACAGCAACATCACGGCGGAAGCTCTGAACGGGGGAATTGCCAGCATTTACACAGCCCAGCGATGAGTGCGGGGGACGCAAGAGAAGGCATCATACGCGGCAAGGCGGCACGCGCCCGCCTGGGCGGAAAACTTGCCGGACTATCCCTGCCCCGGCAAATCGCCGTGATTGCTTTCTGGCCATTCCTGGAACAGCTGCTGAGCTTTTTCGTCACCTCGTCCGACCTTTTCATCGCCACTAAAATAGGGGTGGACGCCCAGGACACCATCAACATCTCTGACGGCATGGGCGCCGTCGTCTTCATCATGTGGTTCGGCTTCGTCATCCAGGGGGCTATCATGATGGGAGCCACAGCCATCGTTTCCCGCATGACGGGCGCCAGGGACTATCCCCAGGCCCAGCATGGCCTGCACCAGGCCGCCATGCTGGGGCTCCTGGCAGGAACCATCTCCTGCGGACTTCTCTTCACATGCAGCGATTTCATGGTCACGCACGTACTGACCATGAATGAAACCGCCCGGGCCTACGCCCTGCAATACGTTTATATGGCCGCATTTGCGGCCCCGTTCAGCGGCGTGGTCTTTGCCATCAATGCCGCCCTGCGAGGCTCCGGAGACACGCGGCTTCCCTTCTGGATCATGATGAGCGTAGGCATCCTCAATGTCATCTTCAGCGTCATCTTCGTCTTTGCGGACGCTCCTCTGGGCGGCTGGCGTATCGGAGGAATTGCGGCAGGAACGGTCTGCGGCTACGGCATCAGCATGTGCATCCTGCTGTTCATCATGCTGCGGCGCAGAAAAAAAATCTTCACGGGCAGGAAAAATGAATCCCTGGAAGAACTTGTCCGGGAACGGGGAGAACACTATGCCCCGCCCCTGTACCTCAGCTTTTCCCATCTGCGGCCGGACATGGGCATGCAGAAGCGAATCCTGAAAATCGGGCTGCCGCAGGCCGTGGAAGTCTTCGGCATGTGGGGCATCCAGATGTTCTGCCTTTCCATCATCAGTGAACTGCCTGTTAAAGGCGTGCTGGGCGTCCACAATATTGCCGTCCGCATTGAATCGCTCAGCTTCCTGCCCGGCTTCGCCATCGGCATGGCCGCTTCCACGCTCGTGGGGCAATACCTGGGCGCCCGGAACGCGCTTATGGCCCGCATCACCATCTGGAAATGCATGCGGTACGCCGTCATCTTCATGACAGGCCTGGGAGTGCTCTTCAGTGCCTTTCCCGCCCTGTTCATGGAGATATTTTCCAACGGCAGCACGACCCTCATTGATACCGGAATCCCCGTGTTGCGCACCATGTTGGTGGTGGAACCCTTCTTCGCCGCCTGCATCGTGATGAAAATGTCCCTGCGCGGCGCGGGAGACACCCGGAGAGTCATGCTTATTTCCTACGGCATTATGGGCTTTTTCCGGGTCGTCTGCACCTGGGTATGGTTCAGGCTGGCACCGGAAACCATGACTTTGTGGGGCATCTGGCTGGTTTTCGCCTTTGAAATGGCCGTCCAATCCGCCATCCTCTATAAAATCGTCAAGGGGCGGAGCTGGACGAAGCTGCAAGTCTGAACCTTTCTCCGGCCTCTCCCGCCTCCCGGCCCATTCGCAAATCCAAAACGTTTACTGCAGGATAAAAACTTTGCTTTCCTCCTCCAATTCTGCTAGCATCCTTTCACGTTGTTCTGCAACGGGCTCGTAGCTCAGCGGTTAGAGCAGGGGACTCATAATCCCTTGGTCGTAGGTTCGAATCCTACCGGGCCTACCAAAATAAAGCCTTACAAGTTAACCACTTGTGAGGCTTTTCTTTCTCTTCCCGCTTCTCTCAAAAATTATTAAAAACGCGTAAAAACGTACCAAAACGCAAGAAAAGTTGCACCACTTTAGCATCACCATTTTTGCTACAGTAGCAGAAACCGCATGAGAAGAGGAGTCATTGCCGGAATTACAAATAGCTGGCAGAAGAACTGAAAAGCAGGAAGACTTCTCGTAATTCCCTGTAGATTCCTTAGATCATTAGGTCATACAACACACCTATGCAGAGAGTATGTAAACTGTAAAAAACACTCGGTAGTGACGAAGTTTTTTATGCTCTCGATTTATCGGAAGAAGTTGTTGGAGTTCCAGATGAGAGGATTAGCTTAAGACTCCAAAAATCGGAAATAGTTCTATCAATCATACAATTTTAAGGGTTGCGACAAATCCGAGAAGACAAACTAGGGAGACGGCAAACACTCTTTTTCCATGGAATAAACGTTTTTCACAGGAATTTGAATGACACCAGAAAGGAACGACATCCTATCAAAATTTTTTCTAACAAATAGAAAATAATTGCGTCTATAGATAGAAAGTATTGATTGTAAAATAATATTATTATTTTTAAATGGAAAATATTTGTTATGTTTTTGATGATAACAGAAATATTCAAATAAAATTCTATTGACATGAAATCCGGATAACGCTAGAAAAAAAGACTACTACTGGGGGTTGTTTCCTTTTAGCGCTTTGTTGATTAATCCTCAACTCTTTAATACCTTATGAATACTCCAACTACTTCTTCTGCCGGTACCCCTTCTTCCGTTCCCGCTTACCGGAAATGGTACTTTGGAGCCGGCGGCAGCCCCGGCAGGCGGGGCATGGAGGCAGCTCCGGAGCCCGATCCGCTACCGTTTGAAGCGATCCGGATCCATGAGGAAAGAACCGTGGGGCCGCCGAGCACGCCGGCGGACGGCTACAGCGCGCACGGGACATTCACCATCCCGGAAGGAGCGGACGGCAAAAAACTTTACGGCACCTGCTCGCTCTTCCTGGGGGTGGACGACTGGGGGAGCCTGGAGGTAAAGGACTCCGGCGGCAACGTGGTGGCGCAGGTGGATCTGAAGGAAAACCCGCAGACGGCGGGCGAACAGGGCGGGCACAAATACCACACGGGGACCGGCGGGGCGCAGCTCCCCTCCGGCACCTACAGCTGGGAAGTCAGCCAGACCAACATCGACTACCATCCGGCAAGCGGCAACACCTCCATCTGCAACTACAGCATCGACGTGGTGCCGACGGAACCGGGGGGCAGGAAAGAACCCGAACCGTGTCCCTGCGAGGGAGACACGTGCGACGAAAGCGGCGCCCTGGGAAACTACAGCTCGGCGGGGTGCAGCGTGACGGCGGAAAGCACGGCCACGCTGATGTACTGGTCCTGCAACTTCGGAATGTTCCGAGGGCTGGGAGGAATCCCCGTGGGGCGGGTGGAACTGAGGGGTGAACAAAACGTCTCGGGCCTGGAAAGCCCCTCCTCACTGGCCTACAACCATCCCCTGAACAGCCGTCTGGACGTGCCGGAAGGGGGCATTGTCCCCGGAGCACGGTTCAACCTGGTGCAGGGAGACCGGGTAATTGCCATGCGCTGCTACACGGACGGGTCCGTGCTGCCCATCGGGGTGGACACGTCGGGCGGAGGGCGTGCGGCGCTGGCCACGGCGGAAGGACAATCCTGCCTGCGCTGGGTGGTGGAAGACGGCAGCCAATACCTCTTCTCGGCGGAAACGGGAACGCTCCTCTCCTACACCACCACGGACAGGCAGGTCATCTCCAACGCGTCATCCTATCTGGACGTCAAGCATGCCGAAGACGGCTCCCTGAGGCAAATCTGGAACCTGTGGGACGGCCTGCTCAACGTGGAATCCGTCACCTCCACGGGTTACACCATCGCTCTCTATACCCCCGGCCAAATCACCGGAACGGACGGACAGGGATTTTATACCGTTACGGGCGCTCCCTTGAAAACATTTATTCTTTCCCTGGATGCTGAGGAAAAGTTCACCATCACGGAACAGACGCCTGCCAGGCAGCCCTATGCCGTTACCTGGTGGAAAAACGGCTTGGCGTGGAATATGCGGAGGGGAACGGGGGAAGACGCCATCACGACCCTCCGCACGCGCACGGAGCTGGAACCGGAAAACTCGGTCTGGCAGCTGGTCACGGAAATCTCCAAAAACGGAATCGTGGCGGCGCGCACCTGCGCCATCTACCAGACCACGGACGTGGGCGACCTGCTGCTCACGCTGGCGGAAGGCTACGGAAGCCCGGAGGAGCAAACCACGCAATACGCCTACGACCAGTGCGGACGGCTCAGAACGGAAACGGCCCCGGACGGCAGCCAGACTCATGACGCCTATGACCTCTACGGCCGCCTGCTCAGCCGGGACGAACCGTGGGCGGAAAGCGGCAGGCGCATCACGCGCTACACCTATGCCTGTTCGGGAGAAGCCGACTTCAGCAACGAACCCGCCACGGAAACGGCAGACCTGCTTCCGCTGGAAGGACACGTCAAAACGCTGACATCCACCACCTGGAACTACACGACGGCCAACCACATCAAAAGAACGGAACGGCGGGTCACGGGCCTGGGTGTGGCGGGCACGCGCCTGACGGCGGAGGAACAATGGCTGGCCGGAGCCGCCAACATCCATGCCCGCGGACGCACGCGGTTCAGCCGGGACCTCGACGGCGTGCAAACGTGGCACGACTACGCGGCCACGACGGAGCACGGCGCCCTCTACACGGAAACGGTGG
>OMNP01000665.1_pt1 | contig 12806 bp, 8 predicted proteins | sample 1673811 | NCBI WGS metagenome assembly OMNP01 (sample SAMEA103958127, study PRJEB25191) | human gut metagenome | biome: human-associated habitat [ENVO:00009003]; feature: intestine environment [ENVO:2100002]; material: feces | place: Germany | collected 2013/2015
CATATTGTCGGAGATGCGCAGGCTGATGCCGCAATATGACTATATCTATCTTGGCGACAATGCGCGCGCACCTTATGGCAGCCGTTCGTTCGACATTGTTTATCAGTTCACACTACAGGCTGTCCGCCATTTGTTCGACAGCGGATGCCGGTTGGTTATCCTGGCGTGCAATACGGCGTCGGCAAAGGCGTTGCGCACCATTCAACAGAATGATTTGCCTAAAATCGACCCTACGCGTCGTGTGCTCGGCGTGATACGTCCTACGGTTGAGGTGCTCGGACAGTTGACCCACACCGGCAATATCGGAGTGCTCGGCACCGCCGGCACAATCCAGAGCGGGAGTTATCCGATGGAGATTGCCAAGATGTATCCCGACTATCACACCTACGGTCAGGCGTGCCCTATGTGGGTTCCGTTGGTGGAGTATCGTGAGGCTGACGGCGACGGAGCCGATTATTTCGTCAAGAAATATGTCGACATGTTGTTTGCCCAGCAGCCGGCCATAGATACGGTTGTGCTTGGATGCACACATTATCCGTTGCTGTATCAGAAAATCAAGCGTTATATCCCAGAAGGAGTCAGCATCGTGAAGCAGGGAACCATCGTTGCCGACAGCCTTAAAGACTATCTTTCGCGCCATCCCGAGATGGAGTCGCGCTGCGCGAAAGGCGGCGGATGCGAATATCGCACCACAGAGTCGTCAGAAAAATTCAGCACGATGGCTTCGGTGTTTCTTTCCGACAATATTGAAGCAAAACATATAACATTTTAAAGAATTAAGAAGATGAAACTTACGGTTAAGAATTTGATTTTGATATGTGGACTGTTGGCAGTGTTGCCTATGACTTCGTGCTCCGACAACGAGCCCGACAATACGGTAACTGTCAATCTTGTCAATACAAAATTGACATATAACGGCGATGGCGAATGGGCCGACGCTCTCAATACAGAGGTGCATGGCATCGATTGCCAGGGCGTTACATTCTCCCACACAGCCACAGCGAGCGAGTGGGGCTCATACTGGTCGGGATTCTGCGCGTCGCGCGTCACAGACGTTGATGACTACACTGCTGAAAACACATGGCTCGACCATCAGTATGCCTCAATGTCGGGCGGCGGTGTCACAGGCTTGGGCACACCGTATCTTGTAGGCTATTGGAATTCGGCTGAAGGAGAGAATCCAGCAAGCCCGTCGTTGGGAATTTCGATGACCGACGGTTCTACATTCACCGTCAAGTCTGTGTATCTGAACAATACGACCTACGCATTCTACACGATGCTCAACGGCTCGAAATTTGCCGACGGCGACTGGATGAAGGCGTCGTTCTATGGCGTTACAGCCAATGGCACTGTCGTGGGTCCGGTGGATTTCTATCTTGCCGACTACCGCGACGGAAAGCATACATTGGTAAAGGATTGGACAATGGTCGACCTGTCGCCGCTCAGTGCCGGCAGCGCGTTGAAGAGCATCTACTTGCAGATGGCTTCGAGCGATTCCGGACAGTGGGGCATGAACACTCCCGCTTACGTGGCGCTTGACCGCTTGACATTGAACCCCGGCAAATAAAACCGGACAAACATACAGACAATGAAAGATACTGTAAAAAATCTTGAGGCTTTGCGCCAGGCAATGCGCAAGAGCCACGTCGATGCGGTGATTATCCCAGGCACCGACCCTCATCAGAGTGAGTATACAAGCGCGCATTGGAAACTGCGCGACTGGGTTACAGGATTTACTGGATCAAACGGTACGGCAGTGGTTACACTCACCGATGCAGGACTGTGGACTGACTCTCGCTATTTCCTTCAGGCAGAGCAGGAGCTTGAAGGCACCGGCGTGACAATGTATAAGGAAGACGGCGGCAACGATCCGACGACGACCGAGTGGCTTGCCGAGAATCTTGAGGAAGGCGGAGTGCTTGCTGTCAACGGACTGCTTTTCTCCGTGGTTCAGGCATCGCGTCTTGAGGCGTTCTGCGGCGAGAACGGATTCCGTTTCGCCACCGACTTTGATCCATTCCCTGAAATTTATGCCGACCGTCAGGCATTGCCTCTCGATAAGGTGTTTGTGCATGAGGAGCAGTATGCCGGCGAAAGCACGCAGAGCAAGATAAAGAAAGTGCTTGACAAGGCAGCGGAGCACGGTGCCGACGCTACATTGCTGTCGGCACTCGACGAGATTGCCTGGACGCTCAATGTGCGCTGTTCAGACGTTGAATTCAATCCGGTGACAATATCTTATGCCTATCTGTCGGACACTGTTAACGTGTTTTTCGTGGATGAGCGCAAAATCGATGCCGATGTGCGTGCGTATCTCAAGGAGTGTGGTGTAGAGGTTGCACCTTACGACAGTGTGGAGAAATTTCTTGAGAAAATCAAGGACGCCACAGTGCTTCTTGACCCCAACAAGACGAGCGACACGATTGCCCGCAGCCTGCTCAATTGCGGCACGGTCTATGCGCAGTCACCGGTAGCATTGCTGAAGGCAGTGAAAAACGATGTGCAGATCGAGGGCACGCGTAAGGCTATGGAGCGCGATGGCGTGGCTCTCGTGAAACTGTTTATGTGGATTGAGCAGAACGTGGCTTCTGGCAGCATCACGGAATATGACGTGGCGCAGAAGGTTCAGGAGTTCCGTGCAGCCAGCCCGCTTTACCGCGGCGAAAGCTTCGGCCTTATAGCCGGCTACAACGAGCATGGCGCCATCGTGCATTATGAGCCAGAGAAGGAAACGTCGTCGACTCTTCACCCCGAGGGAATGTTGCTTGTAGACACTGGCGGCCAGTATCTCGACGGAACAACCGACATCACGCGCACCGTTGCTCTCGGCACACCAACCGAAGCACAACGCCACGACTATACTCTCGTGCTGAAGGGACATATCGCCCTTGGCTCGATGATTTATCCAACAGGCACCCGCGGCAGCCAACTTGATGTGCTTGCGCGTCAGTTCCTGTGGAAGGAATGTATGACATACTGGCACGGAACAGGTCATGGCGTCGGACATTTCCTGAACGTGCATGAGGGACCGCAGAATTTCCGTTTGAACGAGAATCCTACGGTGCTTGTGCCGGGAATGATTACCAGCGACGAGCCAGGACTTTACAAGACCGGAGAGTATGGCATCCGCATCGAAAACCTTGTGCTTTCGCGCAACTATCGTCATACGGATGATTTCGGAGACTTTATGAACTTTGAGGTGCTGACCCTGTTCCCTTACGACAGCCGTCTGATAGACTTGTCGATGCTTTCAGCCGATGAGTTGGCGTGGGTCAACAACTATCACGCCACAGTGCGCGAGCGACTCATGCCGCATCTTGATGCAGAGCAGAAGGCTTGGCTTGAAGAGAAAACTAAAGAACTTAAAAAATAATTCTAATGGCACTTATAAAATCAGTTAGAGGATTTACTCCCAAAATCGGCAAGGACTGCTTTATTGCAGAGAATGCCACACTTGTCGGCGACGTGACGATGGGTGACGAATGCAGCATCTGGTTCAGCACCGTGCTTCGCGGAGATGTAAACACAATCACCATCGGCGACCGCGTCAACATACAGGACGGCTCGGTGCTCCACACTCTTTATCAGAAGTCGGTTATTGAAATCGGCAACGACGTTTCGGTAGGTCACAACGTGACAATCCACGGAGCCAAGGTGTGCGACTATGCGCTTATCGGCATGGGCAGCGTGCTGCTCGACGGCGTCGAGGTGGGCGAGGGCGCCATCGTGGCAGCCGGCAGCGTTGTTTCGCCTGGCACTAAAATCGGAGCGCACGAACTGTGGATGGGAGTGCCCGCCAAGTTCAAGAAGATGGTCGATCCGGCACAGGCAAAGGAGATGAACGTGAAGATAGCACACAACTATCTGATGTATTCAAAATGGTATGAGGAAGGCAAATAGCCGATTCTCCATATAAAGTTACGGCGCTGACCGACATGATGTCGATTCAGCGCCGTTTCTATTTTCAGGTTTTATTATAGAGCTATTTCTTTACAAACGGGATGCGGGCAGTTCCGTCGGCGGTTGCGACAACGGCGATGTAGTAGCCTGCCGGCAGATGCGCAACGTTGACAGAGTCGGCGTTTGAAGCGTCGGCAACAAGTGCGCCACCAGCGTTGTATACGTCAATTCTCAAGGCTTCCACGTTGACGTGGAGCACGTTGACAACAGGATTAGGATATACCTTCACATTGACCGCGTTGACATCGTTGATGCCTGATGTAGCGCCGTTGAATTCGTATGGCTCTCCTAAAATATATGATTCACCTTTGCGGATGACAGGATAGGCAGCGTAATGGGTCCTCTCATGGAACTTTGCCGGGTCGATAAACACAGTGACAGGCACAGTCTGTTGCTCATCATAGGCTTTCAGGATTATTCCGTCCACCTGAGCCAAGCCTATTCCATTGTTGTCTTGGTCTACGAAATACATTCCAGCACTGATGGTCTCCGACTTGTCGTTCTTGTTCTCAAGATTGAGATTGAAAGTGCAGTTTGTGCCGATGGTAGGATATGATTCCGGAGCGGCGCTGAAAGCCACTTCATCTACTGGGTGCAGCACAGTCACATCCGAACCGTTCACGCGGAAGTCGATGTGCGATGTATTGGTTGTATACAGCCAGTCGGGGAACAGGTATTCCTTGCGAATTTCCCGGCTGACGGTTGAAAGCCTGTACACACCGTCGTCGGCAGTTGCAATCGGCAATGCCTTGAACGGGGTATTGATTTGAGGGTAGTAAGCGCCTTGTGGGATATTTTCGGTCAGACCAAGCGATGTATGCCATTTTGAACCAGTGTGCAAGTTGAGGGTCTCAATAGCGATGTATCCCTGGTATGTTTCCTCGTTTGCATTTCCCAGGCAGTTGATGCTCACCATTGTATCGTCGGCTTTGTTGAAATTCTCATTTGAGACAGTCATGCCAAAAGGACTGCCCTCAATGTTGAAGAACGTCAAACTGCTCTGCACTTCTGTGTTCTCGACAATAGAGAAACTCAAAGGAATGGTATTGTTTATCGGCAGAGTCTTGCCGTCGGTTGTCTGGAATCCGGTGAATGAGATGTTGTAAGTTTTGCCTATAGCGAAAAAGTCGTTTGTTGTTGAGAAAGCAATGTTGGACCTGAAGTCGCAGTTGTCGTAGACAATTGCCCGCAAGGAGCCGCTGAGAGCATCGCCCGTTTCAGAATCGGTCACCTTGAACAAAATGCTGCCATCGGCAGGAATTGACGAGCCGTTGTGGATTGTAATGTTGACGCTGAACGGGTTGCCTTTGTAGACGTTGCCGTTGTAAGAACCGATTCCTGTCAAGGAAATGTTTGGTGTCGGAGAAACCAATGAAACCTTGCCGTCGGCAACCGTCATGTTCAGACAGTCGGTAGAGGCGAATTTCCGCCATACGTTTCCATTAGCTTTAGACATAGCTCGTACGATGTAGTTTCCGTCGGCTATTCCCGCGGTGTTGAGAGTCATTGGAAGGTCGACGGAATATAGGCTGCCGCTTTGAAATTCTAACAGTTCACCGTTATTGTTCTCTATGCGCTCCTCATTTCCCATAGTCACCAATGCGCCCGAATCGTCGAACACACCCACATTAAGGCTGCCGAAGAACGACTCCCCGCTCAGGTTTGCCGTATTGCGCAGCAGGATGGTCACAACGTCGCCCTTGTTGGCAGGCATTTCCTGCTCGCAGAATATGCCGCCTTGAACATCGTTGAAGAGCACGAAGCAGAGCTGCTGTATAAATTCATACGGTTCCACTCCGTCTTTCAGCGGACGGGCGAGCACGATGCCCTGGTTCCATTTGAAAGCGCCGCTTCCACCGCCGATTCCGAGACCCGTCGGGTCCATATAGTTCATGTCGAAATAGCCGTCGCTGTATCCACCCCATCCCCAGTTTACGTGGAGAAAATAGTTGGTGTCGTATCCGTCGACCACGAAAGCGTGTCCGCCATCCTCGCCGGTGCCGCAATAGATAATCGGGCGTCCCTCCTGCAGCTCGTCGGTGATTATTTTTGTGAATTCCGCAGTCTCGCACCCGCTGCGGTTTACCGTGCGCGACGAGTAGCGGAAGTAGTTTTTAAAAGCCGGTGTGTAGCTATAGATTGAAGCGCCGCTCACTGGACCGTAGTTCATGTTCAACGACACGCCGCAGTCCTTCATCAGCAACGCAACGGCATCAGCCTGCACGTTGGAGTATTCCCCGTTGTTATATCTGTCAATCATATTCGTCCAGTCGTAGACGTGCTCCGAGAAGTTGGATGATATTGTGCCGAATGACTGATGCTCATAAGAGTAATGTCCGACACCCTGTTCCGGCCAGTTGTGGAATTTCATTATCTGCGCCATCGCTGTAGCTGCGCATCCCGTTGCGCATCGCTGCGTGTTGTTGTTGTCGTCAGTGTATTCCGGAGCGAAGTTGTTGAATGGCGCATCCTGATTCCATTTGGTGGAGACCAAAGGCTCCACCACAACCGACGGCGAGTCGGAGAGCAGAATTTTTCGGGCTTTAGCCTTCCCGCTCTGCACCGCAGCCACATATTCAGCATATCCGTCGAGCCACAGCTGCATTTGAGGCGGAACATTCTCAGCGTCGAAAAAGCCGTTTTCGGCATATCCCACAAGTTCTGTCATCTCGTCGTCGCCGCTGACGATGACATAGCCCTGCTCGAGATTGAAAGCATAGTATGGAGCGTTGTTTGTCTTGTCGCTTCGCAGATTTTTTGCGGGCGCGACTTGTCCAGTTCTGGAGTATTTGCGCGCAGCCGAAAGGGCTGCATTCTGGGAAATCTGTTTTCCATTGGCGAATAATGCCGATACGCAAATAGCGATAAGAATAGTCGTAGTCCGTTTCATTTAGTCAAAAATTATAGGTTATGGATGTAAAGATAAGCAAAATAATTGAAAAAACAACAAAATTAAAAAAATAAGTGCAGATGGCAAGATTTTTGTTTTCAGCAAAGTGCTTGCAGATGAACGCTAAAGGTTGTAACTTTGCAAGCGCAAAACAAGGAAATACGAATTAAAAAAATACGATAACATTATGGGTAAGAAAGCATTGCTGATGATTCTCGATGGATGGGGAATCGGCGATCACGAGAAAGATGACGTAATCTATTGCACCCCAACGCCTTATTGGGACTATTTGCTAAAAACATATCCGCACTCGCAGCTTCAGGCAAGCGGTGAGAACGTAGGATTGCCCGACGGACAGATGGGCAACTCAGAGGTTGGCCACCTTAACATCGGAGCCGGCCGTGTGGTTTATCAAGACCTCGTTAAAATCAACAAATCGATAGCCGACAAGTCAATCCTCAATAACAAAGAGATTGTTTCGGCATTCACATACGCCAAGGAGAGCGGCAAAGCCATCCACTTCATGGGACTTACATCAAACGGTGGCGTGCACAGCTCGCTTGAGCATCTTTATGCACTTTGCGACATCGCCAAAGAGTATGGCTTGACAAAAGTTTATCTCCACTGCTTCATGGACGGCCGCGACACCGACCCGAAGAGCGGCAAGGGCTTCATCGAGCAGGTGCAGCAGCACTGCAGCCAGTCGGCAGGCGAGATAGCCTCAATCGTAGGCCGTTTCTATGCAATGGATCGCGACAAACGATGGAACCGCGTCAAGGAAGCCTACGACCTGCTTGTAGACGGCAAGGGCAAACAGGCGACAGATATGGTTCAGGCAATGCAGGAGTCGTATGATGAGGACGTTACTGACGAATTTATCAAACCTATTGTCAACGCCAAAGTTGACGGCACAATCAAAGAAGGCGACGCCGTTATTTTCTTCAACTACCGCAACGACCGCGCAAAGGAGCTCACCATCGCGTTGACACAGAAAGACATGCCGGAGGAAGGTATGCACACAATCCCAGGGTTGCAGTATTACTGCATGACACCTTACGACTCATCGTTTACAGGAGTTCATATCCTCTTCGACAAAGAAAATGTAAAGGACACCCTCGGCGAGTATCTTGCAAACAACGGCAAGCACCAGCTTCACATAGCCGAGACAGAGAAGTATGCCCACGTGACATTCTTCTTCAACGGCGGTGTGGAAGCGCCGTATGAGGGCGAGGATCGCAAGGTCATCCCCAGCCCGAAGGTTGCGACCTACGACCTCAAGCCGGAGATGAGCGCCTACGAGGTCAAGGACAAGCTGGTAGACGCCATCGGCACAGAGAAATATGACTTCATCGTAGTCAACTACGCCAACGGCGACATGGTTGGCCACACAGGTATCTATGAGGCTATCGAGAAAGCCGTTGTCGCTATCGACAATTGCGTGAAAGATACAGTCGAGGCAGCCAAGGCCCACGGTTATGAGGTGGTTATCATCGCCGACCACGGCAACGCCGACCACGCCATCAACGAAGACGGCACGCCAAACACGGCACACTCGCTCAACCCAGTGCCATTTGTCTACGTTACGGAAAACAAGGACGCGAAGGTTGAAAACGGCATCCTCGCCGATGTAGCACCGTCAATCCTCAAGATTATGGGAATGCCGCAGCCATCCGATATGACAGGCAAGGCATTGTTCTAATCCGTCAGCAAGCCATAACACAACCGCGCGGGCTTTTTTGTTTGCCGCTAAAATGCAAAACTTCGTAAGGCATTTTATTATTGCGTTTTATGCAATTGGTTCTATTTATTCTTATCTTTCTTCTATAAAACAAAAATGGATATCTCCGCAAAAGGTAACTAAACATCCGTATAATAAAAATTAGGCGTATAGATTTCTTGCCCCAAGCGCAAACAAGGGTCTATTCATATAGAGTCATACTTTCCTCTTCGGGTTTGTACTCAAATTGGCTTCCATAGCTGTGGCACTCGGAGATATTCATTTCTTTTTTTGTCCCAACTGGCTTATAATTCGGAAATTTTATCTAAATTTGTGTCGTGGTCGTCCGCATAGAGTGAAGACCACAGACATAATAAAAGCGTTTATCGGCGCTATTTCTTGACTCTCTGAGATTCTCGCAAAATTTCTATCCAATGTCAAGCGATAGGCAGCGGTAGATGCCCGTTGTTTATGTGATTATGCGCATTCTGTCACAGATGGAATGCAGTCGTTGCATATACGAGCGTGGGCTTCTGCGTTGCCGTCCGACATTGGTGGGCAATGCGAGAAGCCTCAGAGGGTAGGACGGCAAATGATACAGATTCCTACGCTTTTTTTGTACCATTTTTACGCCAACGAGGGGATGACCGAGGCAATCGATTTTTAACGGCTATGAAACCGAAAAAACTAATTATCTTCTTCATTATGTTGGCATGCGTATTTGTTGGAGTGGCGCAGGACATCATCATGAAAAAAGACGGGACATTGCTTAACGGCAAAGTTGTGGAAATTACAGAACAGGAAGTGAAGTACCGCAAAGCAGACAATCCTGACGGTCCAGTATACACAGTCAAAATTGCCGACGTATCCAGGATAAACTATGATAATGGAGCTTCTGATGTATTCGACAGAAAATTGGAGAATACGCAAGTTCAGCAAACAGCCACCGACACCCGTATGCTGACAGGACAAGGATCGACAGCAAGCGATTTGGACTTGCTAAATTTGAATTTAACAGCACAAAAGAAGGCCAATCTTCCTAAAATATTAAAGATCACGAGTTTTGTAGTTGGAGTACCTTTAATTGTTGCTGGAGTATGTCTGCTATGGAAATCTGACAATTATTACGGTCCCAGTAAAGAATACTCTATCCCTGGAGGTCTACTGCTTGGAGCCGGAGTTGTCAGCGGCACAACATTGTTTGTCATTGGTTGTAGACAACAAAAAAAATTGGACAGAATGACGTTTGAGTCAACATCTATTTTTGAGCATAACGTATTCGATAATGGCGACAAATCGTTGACGCTCAGTGCTAACGTGCTGTCAAATAGAATGAACAACCGGGCTTTCGGGCTTGGGATGACCTATACTTTTTAGATTCCGGCTATGAATATTCTCGAAAAAATATTTTTACTGTCAGTCTTGACTGTTTTGACATCGGCATGCAGCAGAATCATAAGTGGCTCCAAAGAATTGAACAGTTACACAACCGTTACGCCGGAAATTGTCAGTTATAATGAACTGACAATGAACCTCGACTCAACGCCAGTAACCTATACTATCGACATCTCTACGCCTGAAGGCAGGCTTAAACTTAAAAATATTTCCCTAAATAGCGCGCAGCAACTTGCCTTGGTGGAATGCATTATGAAAAACAATTGCGCAACGCTTTTCAATCCACAGTACACCCATCTGATGCAGGACAAGCAAATCTTGCGAGTCACGGTTTATGGTTTCCCGGCTCGCTATAAGAATGTAGACACGCAAAAACAAAGGGGTAAAAAGTAAGACTGATTCCTAAAGTCACATACTTACGCAATAGCGGGCTATGAAAAGTCCGGTCCTTCCAGGTATTGTTTGGAGGATTGGACTTTTCTATTTACCTTTACGTCAAATTCATAAAAGGAAAAGATTATGTCACGAAAACTATACCCTATCGGCATACAGACGTTTGAGCGTATACGCAAGGAAGATATGCTGTATGTAGACAAGACTGAATATGTCTACCACATGACGCATACCGATGGCAAATATTTTTTCCTGAGCCGTCCGCGACGGTTTGGCAAGTCGTTGCTCACGTCAACATTCCGCAGCTATTTCGAGGGACGTAGAGATTTGTTCAAGGGTCTTGCCATTGAACGGCTTGAAACGGAATGGACTGAATATCCAGTGCTGCATTTCAGTATGGCTGGAGGAAAACACATGGATAAGGACCAGTTGGAACGCTATCTTGACCGCCGATTGGCAGAGTATGAGGAAGAGTGGGGGATTGACACTCCCGCAGCAGACGCAAATGACAGACTGTCAGCACTCATAATGACAGCATTCAACAAGACGGAGCGACAGGTCGTTGTCCTGGTCGATGAGTATGATGCGCCGTTGCTCGACGTGGTGCATGAGGATGAGAAACTGCCGTTGTTGCGCAACGTGATGCGCAATTTCTACAGCCCGTTGAAGGATTGCGAACCCTATCTTCGTTTTGTGTTTCTTACAGGGATAACCAAGTTTTCGCAGATGAGCATTTTCAGCGAGTTGAACAACATGGTCAACGTGAGTATGCGTAATGATTATGCCGGTATCTGCGGCATAACGAATGAAGAACTTGAAAGTCAGATGTCGGCCGATGTCGACGCGTTGGCTGCGCGGCTCGGCATGACCAGAGAGGACACGTTGACGAGACTGCGAGAATATTATGATGGTTATCATTTTGCAGCCCAGTCGCCCGACGTGTACAATCCGTTCAGCCTTCTCAACGCGATGGCGTCAGGTTGTCTTGACTATTATTGGTTCTCCACGGGCACACCGACCTATCTGATAGAGATGCTCAACAAATACCATGTCATGCCGTCGGAGATAGGAGGCGGCGATGCCGACAAGTCAGAGTTTGACGCTCCGACGGAGCGAATGACCACGATAACGCCGTTGCTCTATCAGAGCGGCTACATCACAATCAAGGGCTACGACCCCGAGACCGATTTGTACAGGCTCGATATCCCGAACAAAGAAATCCGCGTAGGGCTTTACCGCAGCCTGCTGCCCAATTACATCGGGATGAACACAGTCAAGGGAACAACAACAATAGCCAAGATGTCGGCGTTGATTCGTCGCGGAGATATGGACGGTGCGCTCAAGATGCTTCAGGCATACCTTGCTACGGTGCCTTATTGCAGCAACGCAGACTCAGAAGGGCATTACCAGCAGATGATGTATGTGATTTTCTCCATCCTTGACAATTACGTCGATGTTGAGGTGCGCACACCGCACGGCCGTGTCGATATGGTACTGCGCACGGCAACGCATATCTATTTGTTCGAGCTGAAACTCAACCGCGATGCCGCCACCGCGATGCGGCAGATAGATTTGAAGGAATATCCACAGCGGTTTATGCTTTCAGGACTGCCTGTTGTGAATGTGGGCATCAACTTCGATGTGGAGCGGCACAATATTACCGACTGGGAGGTGCGTGACGCAGGAACTGCTGTCCAATAGCCAGAATCAATAACTGAGGCGCAGACCTACTGCAAGCTGGAAGCTGAAGTCGTTGCGGCGATGCACCGGCGATGCACTGTCGTCAGACAGGTCATAGACCAATTGCGGCTCTGCGAAAATTCCGTAACGGTCGGTGATGTTCAGCTGCGCGCCGACACCGGCGTTTACCGACCCCTGCCAAGGACGCGTGTCGAGCGTATTGTGTCGGGTGGCTTGCTTCTGCTCCTGACCCGACGCGACAACGAAATCCTTGCGCGTCGTTTTCACGCATTTTTCCACCTGCCCTCCGGCAAGAGCGTAGAGCGACACGTAGCGCGATGACAGAAACGTGTAGCTTACAGTCACAGGAATGCCGATGTAGTGCATACGGATTTTTGACGAGTAATAGTCGGATTCCGAACCCGACCGCCGTTCGCTTGTTGCGTAGGCGTATGAAATTCCGGCATTTATGCCCCAGTGGTCGGTAAGCATATAGCGGAACGAAGCCGAGTATGACACAGGAAACGAAACAATGTCATCGGTTGCTGTAGCCTCGCCGATGTTGTTGGTAGTCGCTTTGAGATAAGTGGCATCGAAAGTCGACGTCCCGACCGAAAGCATATGGCTGTGGGCAGGGATATGGTATAGCGGAGAGAATCCACCCTCCGATGCACTGCTGCCCTGACCGAACGCATTGTTGGCGGCAAGAGCAATGTGCCAGCGGCGGTTGCCGTTGTCAATCCGCTTTGCCGTCGGTGTGTTGGCGGCTCT
>OMNP01000677.1_pt1 | contig 12667 bp, 8 predicted proteins | sample 1673811 | NCBI WGS metagenome assembly OMNP01 (sample SAMEA103958127, study PRJEB25191) | human gut metagenome | biome: human-associated habitat [ENVO:00009003]; feature: intestine environment [ENVO:2100002]; material: feces | place: Germany | collected 2013/2015
TATTAACCGTTTTGACTGGGGAATTGCCATACAGGGCAGCATCTATTGGAAGCGCTTGTTTTTGAATGTTGCTTATCAAAAAGGTCTGAAATCGGCTAATATTACTGACGAGAAGAATGAAGGGAAAGATAAATTGGCTCTTTCCAATTTGTCGTTAGGGTTAGGCTTTATATTTTAATTTGTGAACAGACTGCAGGAACTGTTGGAAAATAGAAAGATAGAGGGGCTTCAGAAATTTGATGAAACTCGTGCATCCTTTCTTGCTGAAATGAAGAATCTGTCGGGTGAAATGGAGGTTCACTTGGAAACTCATTTTCTTGTTTTTAGAGATAAAGCGGTGTGAATTTGATGTTCCATCGCTTTTCCTATGCTATTGGAATGAGCTCTGATTAGCTTGCCCGATAAGTTATGGAAAAGGGAATTTGGTTTCGGGGTCAGTCATTATAGCAAGCAGGTGGCAGGATATTTTTTTACACGTACATACGTATGTGTAGAAATCTGTTTCCGGTCACAGTCCCGTATCGTTCCGAAAGCCTTTATTCTTTTCGGAAAAAACAAGGATGTTTGCAAAAAAGATGAAGACGTCTGATAAAAAGAACAAGACGTTTCGTTTCAAAGATCTATATCTTCCAACCTTTAGTTTAAGTCTTTCCGGCTATCGGTTTATCCTTCTCCTCCGAAAGGGAAGGATGCTGGGTGTAACGGCAAAACTTGGTACAGGATTTCGTGGAACTTGCTGCAGGACCCGACAGAACTTGTATCAAGATTCTGAATACTTTGGCAAGGAAAGTCGTTGTTTCGAGGCTGCACAAGTTTACCGTGTTCACCGTACAAGCCTATCGTGTTCATTGCACAGGCTTGTCCTGTCTGGTGGACAAACAAAGTAGGTTTGTACCATGTAACAAGGTGGATAAAGTGGTGGCAGTAGGCATTTTTGTACATAAAATAATGTGCTGCCACCACCTCTCTAACTTCCTGTTTATAGGGGTTGCAGGGAATAGGTGACAACAGTGACAGCAGAATTATAAAACTCTGTTGTAGGAAAGTGGGGCAATTGGAAACAACTCCTCTGTACAACACACGTTATCTTTTATTTTCTTTTTCCGGATAATGAGGTCCATAAAGCATGGTCTTCTCCTTGACCACCAATCGACCGTCCTTCACGAACTCTTCGCCGCGTTCACTTAAATGACGGATCATTTCATTACGCATTTCCGTCAGCTGCTTCCTGTATTTTTTGTCATTGACGGCATTGTGCAATTCCTGAGGGTCTTGGGTTAAGTCGAATAACTCTTCGGTACCGGTGTGGATACGCCATATATATTTTATTTTGCCGTCAGTCAGTGCGCACCAATAGTTGTCATCACTGTAACAGGTGGCATGTTCTAGATCCAGATACTTGCGCCAGGTTGTTTCCATGCCTTTGGCAAGTGGCAACAAAGAACGGCCGTCCATGTCAGTGGGGATGGTCACATCGGCTGCATCAAGGAAAGTGGGAAGAATATCACGTAACTCTACAGGAGCGTCTGTTTTTCCCGGTGTAACGTGGTCGACGGAAGGCCATTTCACGATGTATGGCACATGAGTGGAGCCCTCGTATGGATAAGTCTTTCTCCAGTGATAATGGTCGCCCATCATATCGCCATGATCGGAAATGAAAACGATTAATGCGTCATTATACATATCCTTTTCTTTCAATGTTTGGATAATTCTGCCTATCTGTTCGTCAATGAAAGTGATGTTGGCATAATAATGACGTCTGGAATTGCGTGCATATTCATTGCCAAAATTACCGTATGGAGCGTCTTGTGCCGTCTTTTCAGGATTTAGTTTTTTTGCGTATTTGCCACACCAGTCTCCGATAGCAGGATCGGGTATTAGGGCATCCTCATACATGTCCAGATATCTTTGTGGTGGATCATACGGACTGTGTGGACGGGCAAAAGAAACTTTCAGAAATAACGGTTTGTTGGTCGGATCGTAGTTGCTGATAAGTTCACAGGCCATTTCTCCTGTCCAATAGGTAGGATGGAGGTTTTCGGGCAATTTATATATACTTGCCGTATGGTCGTTCCAGCCTATACCGGTGGCGTCAGGATTCTTTCCGGGAGCTTTTGTTTGGAACCATTGGCGGTAATCACTGGTGAAGTTCTCGTCTTCCACGCGTCCGCTTTCATCTAGCAGAGTGCCTTCGAAACCATGTTTTACCCGTTGGGGATGCCAGTGCATTTTCCCGATTCCAAAAGTATAATAACCAGCGTCTTTTAGCATCTGTGGCATTTCGTATTTATATTCGGGAGATACTTTTCCATATCCCAACAAGCCATGATGCCAAGGAGAAAGTCCGGTCAGCAGACCAGCACGTGCCGGAGTGCTGCTTGGACAAGAAGAATAGCCATTCATAAATAATGTTCCCTCGGCAGCTAGTGCGTCTAGGTTAGGGGAGATAACAGCATCGTTTCCCATACAGCCTATGGCATCGGCTCGCTGTTGGTCTGTCATTATCAGTATGATATGAGGATGGTTTTGTGCGTATGCAAAAGAGGAGCACAGTCCGGCTGTGACAGCCAATGTGTATTTCAGGTTGGTTAGAGTATTCATGTTTATAGGTTTTTCATAATGTTATGTGGCAAAGGTAGGAAATTTTTGGTAACCTTAAGCCATAAATAGTGATGGTAAAAGTAGAAATATTTGAAATTGAGGTCTTATTTTGTGCATACGTATGCGTGGCCTCATATATACTAATGGTAGAAAAAGGTTATAAAAAAGGCTTATTCTTCATGAACAAGCCTTTTTTATATGCATGTATTAGAAATTATTCACTCCAATTCATTGCTTCCATACGTTTGTAAGAAGCATAACGTTTCTTGGCCATTTCTTCGCAAGCAGCAAACAGATCAGCAGCTTCAGCAGGATACTGCTTCATTACAGAGGCAAAACGAACTTCGTTCTTCAAGAAATCCTGGAAACCTTCCCATTTCGGTTCTTTAGAGTCAAGCATGAATGGATTCTTGCCTTCTTCTTCCAAAGCAGGGTTGAAACGCCATAAGTGCCAGTAACCGCATTCTACAGCCTTAGCCTCTTCAGCCTGGCTCTTACCCATACCTGCCTTCAAACCGTGGTTGATACACGGAGCGTAAGCGATGATGAGTGACGGACCGGGATATGCTTCTGCTTCACGGATAGCCTTTAAAGTCTGAGCCTGGTCGGCACCCATAGCGATTTGGGCAACGTATACGTAACCGTAAGTAGTAGCCATCAGACCGAGGTCTTTCTTGCGTACACGCTTACCGGCAGCGGCAAACTTGGCGATAGCGCCTACCGGAGTAGCCTTGGAAGACTGACCGCCTGTGTTGGAGTAAACCTCAGTATCCAGTACGAGGATGTTGACATCCTTACCGCTTGCGATTACATGGTCGAGACCACCGTAACCGATGTCGTAAGAGGCACCGTCGCCACCGATAATCCACTGGCTGCGTTTTACCAGGTATTGAGACAGACTGGCGATAGTCTTGCAGCTGTCGCACTTGTCTTTGGCAGCTTCTACCATCGGAATAATCTTTTCAGCCAGTTCCTTGCTCTTGTCTGCATCGTACATGTTTTCAATCCAAGCCTGGAATACTTCTTTGTATTCGGCTGGAGTTCCTTCTGCTGCGATGGCATCTTCCATAGCCTTCACGATACGTGCGCGCATCTTTTCGTTGGCAAGCTCCATACCCAAACCGAATTCGCAGAAATCTTCGAACAATGAGTTAGCCCAAGCAGGACCTTGACCCTTTTCGTTCTTAGTATAAGGAGTTGAAGGAACAGAACCAGAGTAGATAGAAGAACATCCGGTAGCGTTAGCAACCATTTCACGGTCACCGAATAACTGGGAAATCAGTTTCACATACGGAGTTTCACCACAACCTGAACAAGCTCCAGAGAATTCGAACAACGGAGTAGCGAACTGAGAGTTCTTCACATTGGCTTTGATATCTACTAAATGTTGTTTGCTCTTCACGTTCTTAGCGCAGTATTCCCAATTGGCTGCTTGAGACAACTGGCTTTCCAAATGTTTCATTGTAAGAGCCTTGCCTCCCTTCTTCGGATTGCCCGGACAAACATCAGCACAGTTACCACAACCCAGACAGTCAAGCACGTCAACCTGGATACGGAATGTCATTCCGTCAAATTGTTTACCTACAGCTTTCAATGTCTCGAAGTTTGCACCCTTTTGTTCTTCAGCGTCAAGTACGAACGGACGGATAGAAGCATGAGGACAAACATATGCACACTTGTTACACTGGATACAGTTTTCAGCATTCCATTCAGGTACGAATGCAGCTACACCACGTTTTTCGTATTGAGCAGTACCTTGTTCCCAAGTACCGTCTTCGATGCCTTTGAATGCAGATACCGGCAACAAGTCACCATCCTGAGCGTTGATAGGACGAACTACTTCGTTGATGAATGCAGGGTCATTGTTAGCAGCAGGAGCTTCAACTTCCAGATTAGCCCAAGCCGGATCAACAGCCAATTGTTTGTATTCGCCACCACGGTCTACGGCAGCATAGTTCTTGTTCACCACGTCTTCGCCCTTCTTGCCATAAGACTTAACGATGAATTTCTTCATCTGTTCTACAGCCAAGTCAACAGGAATAACGCCTGTGATACGGAAGAATGCTGATTGCAGGATGGTATTGGTACGGTTGCCCAAACCGATTTCCTGAGCAATCTGAGTTGCATTGATATAGTAAACAGTAATGTTGTTTTGTGCGAAATATTTCTTAACCTTGTTCGGTAAGTTCTTGGCCAGTTCTTCACCTTCCCAAATAGTGTTCAACAAGAAAGAACCGTTCTTACGTAAACCACGAGTTACATCGTACATGTGCAAATAAGCTTGTACGTGGCAAGCTACGAAGTTCGGAGTATTTACCAAGTAAGTAGAACGGATAGGAGTATCGCCGAAACGGAGGTGAGAGCAAGTGAAACCACCAGATTTCTTAGAGTCGTATGAGAAATAAGCCTGACAGTGCTTGTCGGTGTTGTCACCGATAATTTTCACTGAGTTCTTGTTAGCACCTACAGTACCGTCAGCACCTAATCCGTAGAATTTAGCTTCAAACATACCTTCGCCGCCTAATGCGATTTCTTCTTCTTGAGGAAGAGAAGTGAAAGTTACATCGTCTACGATACCCACAGTGAAGTGGTTTTTCGGCATTGGCAGAGCCAAATTCTTGAATACAGCGATGATTTGAGCAGGAGTAGTGTCTTTAGAACCTAAACCGTAACGTCCACCTACGATAACCGGAGCGTTTTCTGTTCCATAGAAGCAGTCTTTAACATCCAGATACAAAGGTTCGCCGTTTGCTCCCGGTTCTTTAGTACGGTCAAGAACTGCGATAGTCTTGGCAGTCTTAGGTACAGCAGCCAAGAAATGTTTAGCAGAGAACGGACGGTATAAATGTACAGAAACCAAACCTACTTTTTCACCTTTGCTCATCAAGTAGTCGATAGCTTCGCGGGCAGCTTCTGTAACAGAACCCATTGCGATAATTACGCGTTCAGCGTCTTCAGCACCATAGTAATCGAACAAACCATGAGGACGGCCTGTGATTTTGCTGATTTCGTTCATGTATTCTTCTACGATAGCCGGAACTGCTTCATAGTAGTTGTTGCAAGATTCACGGTGTTGGAAGAAGTGGTCAGGATTTTCGGCCATACCACGGGCAACCGGGTTCATCGGGTTCAATGCACGTGCGCGGAATTCAGCCAAAGCTTCCTGGTCGATAAGCGGAGCGAGGTCTTCGTTCTCCAGCATCTCAATCTTCTGGATTTCGTGAGAAGTACGGAAACCGTCGAAGAAGTTCATAAACGGAACACGGGCCTTGATGGTGGCCAGGTGGGCAACACCTGCCAAGTCCATAACTTCTTGTACAGAACCTTCGGCCAACATGGCGAAACCGGTCTGGCGTGCAGACATAACGTCCTGGTGGTCACCGAAGATACACAGTGCGTGAGAAGCCAATGTACGAGCCGATACGTGGAACACGCAAGGCAGGAATTCACCGGCAATTTTGTACATATTGGGGATCATCAGCAACAATCCCTGTGATGCAGTGTAAGTGGTAGTCAACGCACCTGCCTGAAGAGAACCATGAACAGCACCTGCTGCACCGCCTTCTGACTGCATTTCCTGTACCAAAACTGTTTCGCCGAAGATGTTTTTACGACCTGCGGCAGCCCATTCGTCTACGTATTCAGCCATAGTAGACGACGGAGTGATGGGATAGATAGCAGCTACTTCAGAGAACATATACGAGATATGTGCTGCTGCCTGGTTACCATCACAAGTGATGAATTTTTTTTGTTTAGTCATACAATTACTAATTATTAGGTAATAAAATCTATTCTCTATCTCTTAATATAAAAAGCCGAAAAGCCATAATGGGATCATATTTCCGTGTCCTAATTCCAATTTGTGTAGGGCATAATACACGTTTGGATTATTTTTGAACTTGCACCCTTCTGCGCAAATACGGAAATGCAGTCCGTTGTCTACCATAAATGAAGTGCCTTTATCGCCTTTATATAGTTTATGGTCCTTATACAGGGTATTCATGAAAAATGTATCCAGTACATCCTGTTCTTCGACCTTTACCGGATAAATGGAGTACATCAGGTTGGTGTTGTGCATCATCAGTTTGGAAGGTTTCTTGGGAAATTCCTCTCCCTTGGGATAAACCATATTGATAAGACGCGCATCTGCCAGATACTTAATGTAATTCATCACCGTGGCACGTGAAGTTTGAATCTCCGTGGCCAGCTGGCTGACGTTCGGAGCAACGGGTCCGTCCACAGCTAGCAAATATAGTAATTTTTTTATCTTTGAAAGATATTTCAGCTCAATTTGTTTGATAAGAAGTATATCTACTTCTATCATCATATTCATGGTTTTTAGCAGATTCTCCGAAAAGTTACGTTTTTCCAGGAAGAATGGGTAGAAACCGTGATGCAGATAGTCTTGAAAATAATCCAAGGGCTTCACGTTGCGCAGGATGGTTTTCGCTATCTGTTCGTGATTCTCCAAAATTTCTTGTAAGGTATAGGCACGGAAACAATTGCCGCTTTGCAAATTCAGATATTCGCGGAATGAGAAACCTCTCAGATAGTATACCTTGACAATGCCGCTCAGTTCTGGATTTTCTTCTTTCAGTCGCATCACAGATGATCCGGTGAATATAATCTTCAGAGTAGGAAACATTTCATAGCAAGCACGCAGGTCGTGGCTCCATTCGGGATACTTAAACACTTGGTCTATCAACAAAACTTTTCCTCCTCGTTTTACGAATTCTGCGGCAAACTCCACTAATGTATATTTAGAGAAGTAAAAGTTATTCATGTTGATGAACAGACATGAGTGATCCGTTCCGAACTTTTCTTTTGCATATTGCAGGAGGAAAGTCGTTTTCCCTACGCCACGAGTACCCTTGATACCGATCAGTCTGTCATTCCAGTCTATCTCGTCCATCAAGTCCCGGCGAACAGGAGCATTTGTATGTTCCACCAGATAACTGTGTGTTCTGTAAAAGGTTTCCATGGTTGCTTTTTTATCGGCTGCAAATATAGCAATACTAATTCAAATTGCAAACTGGAGATAGCAAAATATTATTTTTTTTTCTACTAAAAGACGGACAAGAGAAATGGTTTGTACTCTAAAACATTTATCTTTGTGTCCGGAAATGGAAGCGCTTTATTTATTCAATCCGGAAAATGATATGGCATTAGCTTGTGGTGATCCTTATTATATGGCACCTGCCAGTGCACGACGAATGGCGGCCGAGCTATCCATGTTGCCTGCATGGTATGCAGAAGAGGGAGGAACTGTGTGGCTGGATTCTGCTCAGCGTATGAAAACAATGGAAAGACAATCTTTTTTGCCGCTTTCGGTCAATTGGGTTTTAGAATTCGTACCCATTTATAATAAGGTGATTCCTTGGGGATGGAATCCGTCTTTGGTGCGTCGTTTGCAGGAAGCTGGATTTCCTGATACAGCATATCCTTCAGTAGAGCGTATGAAGCGTATCCGTCAAATATCCGGACGTCAGACGGCTGTAAAAGTGTTACGCCGCCTATGTAGACATATAGGTGGGAATATTCCCATATTGGGGGAGGCTTTTGTATTGTCGTCAATAGAGGAAGTGAAGGCTTTTGTGTTGTCTCATTCTCGTGCTTTGTTAAAAGCGCCATGGTCTGGTAGTGGAAGAGGGATACAATATGTTTCAGGTAGTTTTCCCATCCCTCTGGAAGGGTGGATTCGACACATACTTACCACTCAGCATGAGGTGATAGGAGAACCTTTTTATGATAAGCTTTTGGATTTTGCCATGGAGTTTTTTGCAGACGAGTGGGGACAGGTACATTTTATAGGGTATTCCTTATTTGAAACGGATAAGAGAGGTGTTTATAAAGAAAACTTGTTGGCGGCGGATCGGGTTATTGAAGCGAGGATATCCACTTATGTTTCTGCGGAAATCTTACATCAGGTTGGGAGGATGTTACAGGTAGAGTTGGCGGAAGTTATAAAAGGGAGTTACGAAGGCTATCTGGGGGTGGATATGATGATATGCCGTACCCAAAATAGCGGGTATGCCATTCATCCGTGTGTGGAAATAAATCTTCGTATGAATATGGGAGTGGTAGCACGCTTGATATATGATAACTATGTGTGTGATGGCGTGCAGGGACGGTATGTTATAGAATATTATGCAAAGCCTGGTGAGGCATGGCATTCTCATCTTGCGCTTCAAGAAAAGTATCCTTTATATCTGGAGAATGGAAAAGTGAAGTCGGGTTATTTGTCACTTACACCGGTAGAGAACAATACGTCCTATCAGGCATATGTCTTAATTTGATTTTCCGGATAAAGGAAGATACAGAAAAGAGGGGATGGTTACCATCCACCCCCTAATGCTTTATACAATTTTACTAATGTAATCTGTTTGTCTCTTATTGCATTGCTTAATCCTATTTGTGCGTCGAAATAGCTACGTTGTGCATCCAATACATCTAGATAGCCTATTACTCCATTGATGTATTGCAATTGGGCCAGTTCCATTGTTGCTTTAGAGGAACGTTCCAGTTGCAGGCGCGATTCGTAGATATCTTTTATCTTATTGAAGTCCACAATGGCATTGCGGGCCTCTTTGAATGCAGTCAGCACTGATTTTTCATAGCTGTAGCATTCCTGTTCGTATGCGGCTTTTTTGGCCTTTAGGGTTGCTCTGTATTTTCCCATGGCGAAGAGAGGAGTTAGAAGATTGCCACTGATATAATGAATGGGCGATTTGAAGAAATCAGAGAATTCTTCACTTTCTACGCCATATTGTGCTGTGAGGCTAAGTCGTGGGAACATATTGGTATAGGCAATACCTACACTGGCATTGGCTGCTATTAATTTCTGTTCTGCTTCACGTACATCGGGACGACGTTCCAGCAGAGTGGAGGGTAGACCTACTGGTAATGTTTCAGGTAGTTTTACTTCTTCGGGTAGAATGGAACGCTGTATGCGGTGCGGGTATTCGCCTGCTAAAAATGCAATATCATTTTCTTTCAATGAAATTTTCCTTTCTAGTTCAGGAACTAAAGTTGCGGTACGTGCATACTCCACTTGTGCCTGTTGATAAGAAGTTTCTGAAGTTAGTCCTCCTTCAAAACGAAGTTTTGCCAAGCGTACTCCTTCTTTACGGGCATAGAGTGTTTGACGAACAATGTTCAGCTCATTGTCTAATGCGACCAATTCAAAATAGGCTTGTGCCACTTCGGACACAATACTCATTTTCAAGGCACGTTGCGCCTCGATGCTTCCCAGGAATTGTGCTATGCTTTTGTCTTTTGCCCAACGCAGGTTACCCCATAGGTCTAATTCCCAAGTTACGGTAAGTTTACCACCCAGTTCGGGGTCATTTTTATAGTTGTTACCACCATAATTACTTCCTTCTTTTTGAGCATAAGCGCCTCCGTTCAGTTGGGGGAAAAGGTTGGCAAAGTCTATGCGCTTCATTGCGGCAAGTTCTTTTACACGTGCCGCAGCAATTTTCATGTCTTTGTTGTTATCCAACGTTTTTTCTATCAAGCTTTGCAAGGTTGTGTCCGTATAGATTTCCCACCATTGCATATCGGCTATAGATAATGTATCCTGTTGTCGTAATGTATCTAATTGTTGGGGAAGATGTAAGTCGGGACGTGTGTAGTGCTTACCTAATTGGCAAGAAGTCAGCAAAGTCATTCCTGATACGGCTATATATAATAATGTATGTTTCATCATTTCTTTCGTCTTTTTATATCCTTATTTTTGTTTCATTTTCGCTTTCATCTTGTATATCAGTACAAAGAAGAAAGGTACTAACAAAATTCCCACAGTTACAGCAAAGATCATTCCGAAGAATACACCTGTACCAATAGCTTGACGGCTGGCTGAACCTGGCCCGCTGGCGATAACCATAGGTAACATACCTAAGATGAATGCCAATGAAGTCATCAAAATAGGTCGAAAGCGGAGTTGTGAAGCATGGAGTGCAGCTTGTACCACATCTATTCCTCTGTCCACTTGTTCTTTGGCAAACTCTACAATAAGAATTGCATTTTTGGCGGCCAGTCCTACCAACATCACCAATCCGATCTGGAAATAGACATCATTCTCCAATCCACAGCCCCATACACCTAGATAGGCACCTAATGCGGCTACAGGTAAAGAGAGTAATACTGCAACCGGTACCATCCAGCTTTCGTATAAGGCAGCAAGGAACAAAAACACGAACATGAACACTAATGCCAGCACCATACCGGTCTGTCCACCTGCTTGTTTTTCCTGGAAAGATAGTCCGCTCCATTCTACACCGATATTTTCCGGTAGGTGTTCGCGGGCTATTTGTTCGATAATTTCCATGGCCTGTCCTGAACTGTAACCATCTGCGGCCTCACCGCGAATCACAGAACTGTTGAACATATTAAAACGTTTGATGCTGCCCGGACCTGTGGTATACGAAGTGGTACCCAACGAGGTGAGCGGTATCATGGCATTGTCTGTACCCCGTACAAAAAATAGGTTGATATTCTCCTTATGTTCCCGGTAGGGTGCTTCTGCTTGAATATATACACGGTAGATACGATTAAACATATTGAAATCGTTTACATATACCGAACCTGTATAAGCTTTCATGGTCGAGAATACATCTGCTAAAGGTACTCCTGCGAATTTTACTTTGTCACGGTCTACATCGAAATAAAGTTGGGGGATGTCCGCTTGTAAAGCCGAGGATAAACCTGATAATTCCTTACGTTTTGATGCATAATACATCAATGTATCCGTAGCTTGTACCAAATTTTCAAAAGTGGCATCTCCACGTGCTTCCAGTTGCATCTCGAAACCACCCGAACTGCCCAATCCCGGAATAACGGGAGGGGTGGAAAGATATACCTTGCATTCGGGGTATTGCGACATGTCTTTTTTTACCTGTGCCATAATATCGTCAATAGTTTGCGAGTCACGTTCCTCCCAAGGTTTTAAGATGATAGTCAGTTCACTTCGTGCCTGACTGGTCCCTACACGCGGACTGCTTCCTGCCACGCTTTGTACATATTCCACTGCCGGATTTTCCATCAGGTATTCCACAGCACGTTCCGTCACGATACGTGTACGTTCCAACGTTGCACCTTCGGGCAGTTCCAACTCTATTTTAAAATATCCTTGGTCTTCGATGGGGAGGAAGCTGGTGGGAATGATGCGATGGATTAACAGGATGGCGATCAATACCATGCCGAATGTGCTCAGTACCCGACGCGGGTGTTTCACAATGTGCTTGATGAGTCCTACATATTTATGATTGCCGATAGCCAGCCACTTATTGATACGGCGGAATATGATATTCTTTTTCTTGTTCGGATCTTCCGGTTTCAGGATAAGCGAACACATGACTGGACTCAATGTCAAAGCTACTACCGTAGACAGTAATACAGATACTACGATGGTTACCGTAAACTGGCGATAAAGTTGTCCGGTAATTCCACCTAGAAAACTTACGGGAACAAATACTGCTGCCAGTACCAAAGAAGTGGCGATAATGGCTCCTGTAAGTCCTTCCATAGCTTTCTTGGTAGCTTGGTAGGGAGATAGTTTCTCCTCTTCCATGATACGCTCCACATTCTCTACTACCACGATAGCATCGTCCACCACAATACCGATGGCAAGTACCAATCCCAACAGGGTCAGGATATTAAGCGAGAATCCGAAAATCAACATAAATCCAAAAGTTCCAATCAGTGAGATAGGTACGGCAACTAGTGGGATAACTGTTGCACGCCAGCTTTGGAGTGAAAGGTATACTACGATGATAACCAGTATCAGGGCTTCAAACAGTGTTTTGTACACTTCATGAATGGATTCCGAAATATACGTAGTCATATCGAAAGGTATCTCGTAACTCATTCCTTCGGGAAAATTCTTGCTGATTTCCTCCATAGCTTCTTTCACGCTTTTTGCTACTTCCATAGCGTTGGCTCCCGGTAACATATAGATGGCCAATACCGCTGCATTTTCTTTGTTAATGGCACTCTCGGTATTGTATGATTGTGCTTCGAGTGAGATGCGGGCCACATCACGTAAACGGATGATGGAACCATCGGC
>OMNP01000686.1_pt1 | contig 12592 bp, 10 predicted proteins | sample 1673811 | NCBI WGS metagenome assembly OMNP01 (sample SAMEA103958127, study PRJEB25191) | human gut metagenome | biome: human-associated habitat [ENVO:00009003]; feature: intestine environment [ENVO:2100002]; material: feces | place: Germany | collected 2013/2015
ATTGAAACGCCTATCTTTATGCCGGTAGGTACGTTGGGAACCGTCAAAGGAGTGCATTTGACAGAGCTGAAAGAGGATATAAAGGCGCAAATTATATTGGGAAACACCTATCATCTTTATTTGCGTCCGGGATTGGATGTGATTGAAAAAGCCGGCGGACTGCATAAGTTCAATGGCTGGAAGCGTCCGATTCTTACCGACAGCGGAGGATTCCAGGTGTTTTCCCTTTCCGCCAACCGGAAACTGAAGGAGGAAGGCGCGTATTTCCGTTCACACATCGACGGCTCGAAACATCTGTTCACGCCAGAGGGAGTGGTCGACATACAGCGTTCCATCGGTTCCGACATAATGATGGCGCTTGACGAGTGTCCGCCGGGCGATTCCGACTATCAGTATGCCAAAAAGTCGTTGGCGTTGACTCTGCGCTGGCTGCGCCGCGGATGGGACCACTATAAGGCAACCGATGGCAAATATGGCTACAGTCAGGCATATTTCCCGATTGTGCAAGGCTGTGTCTATAAAGACCTTCGTCAGGAGTCGGCCAAGTTTGTCGCCGATCTTGGTGCCGACGGCAATGCCATTGGCGGTCTGGCAGTTGGCGAGCCTACGGAGAAGATGTATGAGATGATCGAGATTGTCAATGAGATACTGCCAAAAGACAAGCCCCGTTATCTTATGGGAGTCGGTACGCCGGCAAATATTCTCGAGGCAATCGAGCGCGGCGTCGACATGATGGACTGCGTGATGCCTACGCGCAACGGACGCAACGGAATGCTTTTCACCAAGAATGGCATAATGAATATGCGCAACAAGAAGTGGGCAGACGATTTCTCGCCGATAGAGATTGACGGCGCGTCGGAGGTTGACCGTATGTATAGTCGGGCTTATCTCCGCCATCTATTTGTTAGTCAGGAGATTCTTGCCATGCAGATTGCGTCGATACACAATCTTGCATTCTATCTGTGGCTTGTGGGAGAAGCCCGCAGCCACATTCTTGCAGGCGATTTCAAAGCCTGGAAGGACGAAACAGTGGTCCGTGTAATGCAACGCTTATGAAAAGACAAATCAAGTTGCCCAAGCCGTATGTGAAGACTCTTGATGGTTATATCATCAAGAAGTTTCTTGGCACATACGTGTTTGCCATCGTGCTTATCCTTGCGATTATCGTGATGTTTGACATCAACGAGAAGCTCGACAGTTTTATGAAAGCACCGGTGAAGGCAACCATTTTTGAATATTATCTGAACTATATTCCCTACATGGCGAATCAGTTCAGTCCGCTGTTCACGTTTATCGCCGTGATTTTTTTCACGTCGAAGATGGCTGAGAACTCCGAGATTATCGCCATCTTGTCGAGTGGCGTCAGTTTCCGACGGTTGCTGCTGCCTTATATGGCGTCGGCATTGGTTATTGCCAGCTTCACGTTTGTGCTTGACTCTTATGTCATCCCGCCCGCCAATGTGAAGCGAATCAACTATCAGAACAAATATGTGAAAAACAAGGCTATAGACTATGGCGTCAACATCCAGTTGCAGGTGACACCCGGAGAAATCGCCTATATGTCGCGTTTTGAGAACTCGTCGAAAACGGCATACAATTTCTCGCTCGAGACGTTTAAAGACAAAAAGCTCGTGTCGCGAATGGTTGCAACGACGGCGGTTTACGACACACTTTACCGCTGGTCGATGAAAAACTACATGATACGCAATTTCAGAGGGATGCGCGAGGAGATAAAAAAAGGAGCCACTCTCGACACCATCATCCCGATTGAGCCGCGCGACTTCCTGATTGCTGAGAACGACCACGAAAAGATGACCTCACCGGAGCTGAAGGCTTACATTGACCGGCAGAAAATGCGTGGTGTGGCGAATATCAAAAGTTTTGAGATTGAGTATGAACGGCGTTTCGCCATGACCGGCGCGGCGTTTATCCTGACGCTTATCGGCATGTCGCTGTCGTCGCGCAAGGTGAAGAGCGGAATGGGAATCAACATCGGTATCGGTTTGGTGCTGAGTTTCTCGTATATCCTGTTTTCCACTGTCACGTCGACATTTGCCGTTTCTGGCTATACGTCGCCGTTTGTGGCAATGTGGATTCCTAATGTGGTGTATCTCATAATAGGCATAGTGCTCTACAACCGCGCCTCGACGTAGCGGATTGAACAATTTTGTGGTGGTGAGTGTTTATATGGGTGAATATTAAAGTTTTACCATTATGAAACACGAACTACCAAAACTGCCGTGGCAGGCGGACGCATTGACCGGCGCCATCAGTGCCACAACTATTGACTTCCACTATGGGAAGCATACGCGCACATATCTTGAGAATGTAGACAAACTTGCAGCTGAAACTCCATTGTCGGAGTTGCCGCTCGACGGGATTGTGCGAGTCGCCGACGGCGCGTTGCTCAACAATGCCGCCCAGGCATGGAATCATCTTTTCTATTTCGACGCGCTGTCGCCATCGCCAAAGCCAGCCTCCGACAAGGCTTTTCTTGCCGTAGTGGAGCGGTGCTTCGGGTCGGTCGATGTGCTGAAGACAAAGATGGAGCAGTCGGGAGCAGCGTTGTTTGGCTCCGGATGGACATGGCTTGTTGCAGACTCCGACAATCATTTGATGGTAATCAACACACCGAATGCCGACACCCCGTTGAGGATGGACGGGCTGCACCCACTGTTGTGTATCGACGTGTGGGAGCACGCGTATTACCTTGACTATCAGAATCGGCGCGCTGACTATCTTCACAACATCTGGAACGTTGTGGACTGGGAGGTTGTGGAGCGTCGTTTTTCCGGAAAGTAAGCGACGTTGAGGCTATCTGTCCTCGCGCGAGGCATCGATTTTAAGAAGCGTGAAAATTAGGATTGTGAATCCCCACAGCGACGATCCTCCGTAGCTGAAGAACGGCAGAGGAATGCCGATTACGGGGCATAGCCCGATGACCATACCGATGTTGATGCCGATGTGGAAAATGAAATACGAAGCCACACAGTAGCAGTACACCCTTCCGAATGCCGTCCGCTGCCGTTCGGCAATTTGCAGAATGCGCAGCACGAGGAACAGGAACGCGGCAATCACCGCCGCCGAGCCAATAAAACCCTCTTCCTCGCCGATGGTGCAGAAAATGAAGTCGGTGTGCTGCTCCGGCACGTATTTCAGCTTTGTCTGAGTGCCGTTGAGAAATCCTTTTCCGAAGATTCCTCCCGAACCGATTGCAATCTTTGACTGGTTCACGTTGTAGCCGGCTCCCTGCAGGTCGTCCTCGATGCCGAGAGCCACCTTTATGCGCATTTGCTGGTGCGCACCGAGGATGTCGGTAAACACATAGTTTACGGAAAACAAGAAAACTACCGACGAGAGAGCGAACGTGATGATGAGCAGAATTTTGCGGGCCTCCTTCTTCAGCATTTCCCAGACGAGGTAGCTGATAGCCGCAGCCATAGTTCCAAGCAGAAACAAGCGTCCGTTAATCTCGATTCCACAAGCGTATAGAGTGCCGCAGACAGCTCCGCATGCGGCATACACAATCAGAAGGTTGCGTGTTATAACCGCCGATTTGCAGTAGAACACCACCATTCCCAGAATCATCAGCAGAATCAGAGCCAAAACGATAAATTCGCCGCCGGGGATGCCCATGACCATTATCGCTGAATATTTCAGCGCCACCACGAAAATCACAATCGAGCAAAGTCCGGCAAACAGAATCAATCCGCTCATGCCCTCGCGGTAAAGCACGAATACGAGCGAAGTGAAAACCAGCGCCGAACCCGTCTCGTTCTGCAACAGGATCAGCATTATCGGCGCCATTATTATTGCTGCCGCCTTTATGTAGTTGCTGAACTTGGCGTTGAGCGAGAAGTTGTAGCCGCTGAACAGTTTGGCAAGAGCGAGCGCCGTTGCAAACTTGGCAAATTCCGCAGGCTGCAGGCTCACAGGGCCGAGCACAATCCATGAGTGCGACCCCTTGATGTTGGGAGCAATGAAGATTGTCACGAGCAGTAGCGCCGACAGTCCAATCCAGCAGAATTGCTTTCCTGAAAATTCTGAAAAGTCGAGAATGCTGGCATTGTCGAAGTCGTAGCTTGCCGCATATATGCTTATGGCACCAGCCACAACAAGCAGCAGATATGTAATCAGGATAGGGAAGTCTATCCTTCTGAAAACCGATTTGTTTGTATCTCCGTATTCCACTTATTGAAATTTTAGAACGCAAAGTTACAACAAAATGGTCGCAGAAGGTCAAGTTATCATGAACTTTATGCCTAAAAGCGGATAAACTTTTCAAATGACGCAGCAAATTGATAGGAAACGTGAAATAAACCAAAAATCAAAAAGGATGTAATAAAAATGTGGCATAGAATTTGCGAGATGAGGCAAATAAGTGTAATTTTGCACCTTGTTGGGCAAAAACGGTGTTTGCCTGTAGAATATTGAATAATTTATATTAAGAATATGAACGTTACAATGGAGAAAAACGGCAATGTCGGTGGTATCATCACAGTGTCGTTGGAAGAAAAAGACTATCAGGACAAAGTAGCAAAAGATCTTAAGACTATCGGTCAGAAACATCATATCGACGGTTTCCGTCCGGGCAAGGTTCCGGCAGGCTTGTTGAAGAAAATGTTTGGCAAGCAAGTTCTCGCCGACGTTATCAACCGTGAGACTGTCGACGCTTTGTTCAAATATATCGAAGACGAGAAACTCAGCATCCTCGGCGAGCCTTTGGCAGAAGACAACCAGGAAGTGGATTTCGACAAGAAGGACTTCACATTCAAGTTTGAGGTAGGTTTGGCACCTGCGTTTGAGTTGAACGTAGACAAGAGCATCACAGTTCCTTATTATAAAATCAACGTTACCGACGAGATGGCGCAGCGTCAGGATGAGGCGTTCACACGTCGTTTCGGTTCGCAAGTTCCTGGGGATGAAGTCAACGAGACAGCCCTTATCAAGGGTTCTGTTGCTGAGCTCAACGAAGACGGCAGCGTGAAGGAAGGCGGTATTGTTGCAGAAAGCACAATCGTTTCGATGGAATATCTTGGCAAGACTTCAGAAGGCGAGAAATTCGCAGGCAAGAAAGTAGGCGACAAGGTGGTGTTCAATCCGGCGGCAGCAGGCAACGGCAGCGATGCTGAGGTTGCATCAATGCTCAACATCGACAAGGAGCAGGCAGCAGGCGTTAAGTCAAACTTTGAATTCACAATCAAGGAAATCATCGTGTTGAAGCCGGCAGAGAAAAATCAGGAGTTCTTCGACATGGTGTTTGGCAAGGACGAAGTCAAGAACGAAGAGGAATATGCAACAAAGTTGAAAGAGATGATTGCCAACCAGCTTATGCTTGACAGCAACTACCGTTTCACTCTCGACGCACAGAAAGTGTTGATGGAGAAGGTGGGCAACTTGGAGCTTCCTGTAGAATTCTTGAAGAAATGGCTTAAGAAGACAAACGAGAAAATCAACGACGAGAACGTTGACGCAGAATACGAAAGAATGCTTCCTGCCGCAGAATGGCAATTGGTGAAAGAAAGAATCGCCAAGATGTTTGAGGTAAAGGTAGGCGACGAGGACCTCAAGCGTGAGGCAAAGATGCTTGCAGCACAGCAGTTCGCACAGTATGGCATGACAAACGTGCCTGACGAATATGTTGAGAAGTATGCGGAAGATTTCTTGAAGAACAAAGACTATCGTCAGCGTTTGATTGAAAAGTCGGTTGACGACAAGCTGTTTGCCGCTGTCAAAGAGGCTGTGACACTTGACGAGAAGGCAGTTTCTGTAGAAGAGTTCAACAAACTTTTCGAGGCAGAGGCAGAAAAGAAAGAAGCATAATCGACAGGATTAGATAGAAAGAACGGATACCGCCGACGGAATACCCAGTCGGCGGTATTCGCTTTTTATGGGGACGAAGCTTTGAATTTAGCGCAACATGCGCTATCTTTGTCTACACAAAACAGTACGGTGTCCTGTCGCTTGCCGCCTCTTTTGGCGGTAAGAGGAAAGTCCGGGCAACATAGAGTGCCATATTTCCTAACGGGAAGCTGTCGGCGACGGCAGAGCAGTGTGACAGAAAACAACCGCCACGCAAGTGGTAAGGGTGAAAAGGCGGGGTAAGAGCCCACCGGGCGCGATGGCGACATTGCGCGCCGCACATCTTATGGGTTGCAAGGTCAAGTATACCGGCATTTAAGGGTTACTCGTCCATTGCCGGGGGGTAGGCTGCTGGAGCCACGTGGCGACGCGTGGCGTAGATAAATGACAGGACGCGGCTAAGGCTGCGACATAACCCGGCTTATAGCCGTACTGTTTTTTTTAAGAAAGTGGAAATACGAAAGATATATTTGACGGTGCGTATTGCTGTCAGGAGGTTTCGGCATCTATATGCTTACTGCACGGAAAACGTTTGGCGTGATCCGCGCGATGTGTGGTATGTGAAGCTGCTAAAGGTTGTCAACCTCTCGGTTAAGTCTTTTTTTGACAAAAACATCCAGACTCTTGCCAGTTCGCTGACATACACCACGCTTCTTGCCGTCATACCCATTCTGTCGCTGCTTCTTGCCATAGCCAGGGGCTTCGGAATGCGCGACGTGCTGATACAGTCGCTTTACAAGGGGTTGCCATCGCAGCGCGCCATGCTTGAGAATTCCCTTGATTTCGTCGACCGTTTTCTCGACACCCTGTCGAAAGGCGTGTTTGTGGGCATCGGCGTCGTGTTCTTGCTGTGGACGCTTGTCAGCATGCTGAGAAAAATCGAGTCGGTCTACAACCATGTGTGGAACGTGAGGAAAGGACGGCCGATTTATCGCCGCATCACCGACTACACGGCAATACTTCTTATCATTCCCATTCTTCTGATTTGCTCCGGCGGCTTGTCGATATTTTTGTCAAACTTCGTCCAGGAGTCGATTAATTCACCGATAGGCGTGTTGTCGCCCGTGCTCAAGTTTCTTCTCGACCTCTCCCCGGTGTTTTTGCTTGGAGTTCTGTTTGTCGGGATGAACGTGCTGATACCCTACACGAAAGTGAAACTTAAAAACGCGCTGTTGCCCGGATTTGTGTGCGGAGTGCTGTTTTATTTCATCCAGTATGCCTTTGTGCATGGTCAGATATCCGTGACAAAATACAATGCCGTCTATGGCGGATTCGCTTTTCTTCCGCTGTTTCTGATTTGGATGCAGCTGTCGTGGACAGTGTGTATCGCGTGTGCGGTGATGACCTATTCATCGCAGAATTTCTTCAGTTTCAACTATCTGGCACAGGTGAAGAAAGCATCGGCACGCTATGTCGACCAAGTGGCACTGTTTGTGATAGCCACCGTTGTGAGCCGTTTTGAGGTAGGCGCCGATGCCGTGGGCAAGAAAGAGCTTGCCGACCGCCGTCAGATACCTGTGAAGATGGTCAACGAGGTTGTCGACCGACTGTGTGACGGGGGATTCCTGTCGGCGGTGATTGATGACGACGGCAACATCTCTTATCAACCGTCGCGCAACTTGTCGGGGATGACGGTTGAGGAGTTTATGAACCGATACCATGAAATCGGTCATTCCGACTTTATAGAAGAGCCGGCGGTGGCAGCCGCTCTCGACCGCATGAAGTCGCTTCTCGATGTTGACTCTGAAGCCTACCGCACCACTACACTTTCCCAGATTCTTTGAGAGCCGCCAACAAGTCGGCAACGATAAATGTGCTTCCGCCAACGTATATCATATCGTCGGCCGCCGCACCGCTTTTTGCCGCAAGATATGCATCCTTGACAGATGTGAAAGTGCTGCCCGTCAGCCCGAATTCAGAGGCCTTCTTTGCCAGGACGGTGCACGGCAACGCCCGCTCCACCGACGGCTGGGTGAAGAAGTAGAGGGCGTCGGTAGGCAGCATGTTGAGGATATGGGAGATGTCCTTGTCGCTGACAAATCCGATCACCACGCGCAGCGTGCCGCACTCGGCGTGTTGCAGCTGGTCGGCGATGTATTGGAAGCCTCCGGGGTTATGTCCGGTGTCGCATATTGTCAGCGGATGTTCGTCGACCTTCATCCATCGCCCCATCAAACCCGTTGTTCTGCAAACCGATGCGAAACCGTCGTGCACGTTTCCGTCTGTGATGATGAATCCATTTTCGCGAAGTAGGCAGACAGCATGCAGCACAGTGTCGGCATTGAGCGTTTGGCATTCTCCAGCTAATTCATCGGAGATGTCGCCGAATGAACGGGTGGAGAGGTGCAGGCTGTCGACAGAACGGCTGAAGTCGGTGATTTCCGAATTGTCCTGTGCGAATACGATCGGCGCATTCACGCTTTGTGCCTTCTCCTCAAACACCGGGCGTGTCTCGTCGGTGTATTCGCCGACGACAACGGGCGTATTCGGCTTTATTATGCCCGCTTTCTCGCCGGCTATTGCAGCAAGCGTGTCGCCGAGAAACTGAGTGTGGTCAAACGAGATGTTGGTAATGACGCTCAGCACCGGTGAGATTATGTTTGTGCTGTCGAGCCGTCCGCCGAGTCCAACCTCGATTACGGCAACGTCGACTTTCTCATGTTCAAAATATTTGAAAGCCATTATTGTTGCAAGCTCGAAAAACGACGGTTGCCGTCCGGAGTATCCGCTGTTGAGAAACTTATCGACAAACGAGCACACAAACTCTTCGGAAACCATTTTGCCGTCCACACGTATGCGTTCGCGGAAGTCGAGCAGGTGGGGCGAAGTGTAAAGTCCCACCCGGTAGCCCGCTTTTTGCAGGATAGCCGCCAGTAAGTGTGACGTAGAGCCTTTTCCGTTGGTGCCCGCCACATGGATTGTTTTGAAAGCCTTTTCCGGGCATCCGAACACCTTGTCGAGTTGAAGCGTCGTGTCGAGCCCCGGCTTGTAGGCCTGCGCGCCGACGTGTTGGAAAACCAAAGTTTTGTTGAACAGATAGTCGATAGTTTCTGCGTAGTTCATTTTTAATATATTATATATCCCGTCAAACCGGCGAGAACGATAATCAGAATGGGGTGTATTTTATAGAAAAAAGCCATCACGAAGCATACGGCACAGATTGCGATGCTTGAGAACAGGTCGTCGAAGTTCTCGCGGTTCATCAGCAACAATGCCGCAGAGCCGATGAGTCCGACCACGACAGGCCGCAACGCGGCAAAGATGCCCTTTATGTAGTGGCTGTCCTTGTGTTTTTGTATAAAGCGGCTTGTGTAGAGCACCAGCAGGAATGACGGGAGGATTACGGCGAGAGTTGTCACCATCGATCCCATGACACCTCCACCCACAGTGTAGCCGATATAGGTGGCGGAGTTGATGCCTATCGGTCCGGGAGTCATCTGCGAGATGGCTACAATGTCGGTAAACATGTGTTCAGTGATCCATCCGCGGTCCACAATCTCGTGGCGTATGAGCGACAGCATTGCATATCCGCCACCGAATCCGAAGATGCTGATTTTGAAGTAAGCCCAAATAAGTTTCAGATATATGCTCATTGTTTGTCCCCTTCCTGTTTTTCAACCGCGGTGCGGAAATTTTTTGAATAAATGAAATATCCGAACAGTCCGCCTATAAGGATGTAAAGAATAGGACTGGATACAACCGGAATGTTCGACCAGATGAGCAGAGAGATTGCAATCGGTATCCAGGCGTTCTTCCACGATATTTTTGCGGATTTTGCGGTTGTGAACACCGGCGACAGAATCAGCGCCACTACGGCAGGGCGTATTCCTTTGAAGATGCGAGTCAGTGTCTCATTGTTTTTGATTGTATCCGGTGTCAGAAACATCGCGATGGCGAGAATAATCATAAATGACGGCAGGATGGTGCCGAGGACAGCGAAAATTGAGCCCCAAATTTTGTTCAGTTTGTAGCCCACAGCTATGGCAACGTTGACCGCCATGATGCCCGGCAACGACTGTGCTATTGCGAGATTGTCGATAAATTCTTCTTTTTCAAGCCATTTGTGCTTGTTTACAATGTCTTCCTCCAATAAAGAAATCATCGCCCAACCGCCACCGAATGTGAATGCACCGATTTTGAAGAACGATGAAAACAACCTCAAATTAATATGCTTCATCAGATGTTTCCTTAATTTTACGACAAAGTTACGATTAAATTGTAACTTTGCTGAAATGATTAAAGACTTTTTTATGAAGAAACGAAGCGTATTCGTATTATTGATGGCTGTTGCGGCAACCTTTATGCCGGTTGGTGCTGCAGATTGGCAACAGGATGTGCTTGGCGACGGGTATGTTGCCAAAACAATATCGATGGCCGACGACTACAGGGGCAAGGTGGTGTCGACGGTTGTCAAGAAGCAAGACAATCCTGCAACCGGCAAGGCTGTGCTTTATGTGCATGGCTATAACGATTATTTCTTTCAGCGAGAACTTGGCGACAGCGTAGTGGCTCATGGGTATGGTTTTTATGCCGTCGACCTCCGCAAGTATGGACGTTCACTTCTCGACGGACAGAATCGTTTCGAGGTAAAGAATATGAAAGAATATTTTGCCGACATCGATTCCGCTCTGAGTGTGATGGCTCGGGAGGGATATGACAAAGTGGTTCTTATGGGGCATTCCACTGGCGGACTTACCACATCGTACTATATGACTGTGCATCGTGCCGACCGGAGCCAGGTGAAGGCATTGGTGCTCAACAGTCCGTTTCTTGATTGGAATTTGAGCAAGTTTCAGGAGAAGTTTCTTGTTCCGTTTGTCTCAGTGTTGCCGTTTAAGAAGATGAAGATCAGTCAAGGGATGAGCCGTGCGTATGCCGAAAGTCTGTTGTCAAAATACCACGGAGAGTGGGACTACAATACTGATTGGAAACTAGAGGTGTCGCCGTCGGTCACCATTGGTTGGATTTCAGCTATTCACAAGGCTCAGCGTTTCTTGAGGAAGAAAGCCGACGTCGAAGTGCCGGTGTTGCTGATGCATTCCGACAAGAGCGTCTACGGCGACACGTGGACAGCCGAGCATAACGCAGGCGATGGGGTGCTTGACGTGAAAGATATTTCAAAATATGGCAAACGTCTTGGCGCGGATGTGACGGAGGTTGGGGTAGCCGACGGTCTGCACGACTTGATATTGTCGCGCAAGGATGTCAGGGAATCGGTCTTCAGAACAATTTTTGAGTGGCTCTCCACGAAAAAGATTGATTAAATACGAATTGGTCATATATAAAGCTGTTTACAAGAATGTGTTAAAGCCATTGTTTGGTAAACGATATAAGCACGAGCTGCTTAAACCATTTGTCCCTAAAAACGCAAAATCGGGTACACAGCTGTATTCTTGGATAAAGGCCATCTATTTTTGTTTTTTGTTCAAAATGTTTAGGACAACATTGTATAGTAATATTATCATGAATTATGACAAAGAAATTTGAAATACGAAATAGTACGGTTGAGTTCCTTACCTTTGTTGCAGAAGGTGAGGAACAAGGTGTACAAGTTTTATATAAGAATGAGACGATATGGGCAACACAAAAGGCAATGGCTATGCTTTTTGACTGCTCCACCGACAACATAGGACTACATCTGAAAAACATCTTCAAAAGTGGTGAATTAGAAGAAAGCTCAGTTACCGAGAAAAACTCGGCAACTGCTACGGATGGAAAGAACTACATGACAAAGTTCTATAATCTTGATGCTATCATTTCGGTTGGTTATCGTGTCAACTCTATTCGTGCCACTCAATTCCGCCAGTGGTGTACCTATGTCATTCGCCAGTTCTCTTTGCGTGGCTATATCATAGACAAAAAACGCATGGAGAATGGTTCATTTATCGGTGAAGACTATTTTGAGCATTTGTTAGCAGAAATACGTGAGATTAGATTGAGTGAACGAAGATTCTACCAAAAGCTCACGGATATATATGCTACAGCAGTTGACTATAATAAGGACGCACCAACCACACGCTTGTTCTATAAAAAAGTTCAGAATAAGATGCACTATGCTGTACATGGACATACTGCTGCGGAGCTTATAGTAGAAAGAGCCAATGCGGAAAAAGAACACATGGGATTGACTAATTGGGAGAATGCACCTGATGGAAAAATTGTAAAGCCGGATGTGAGTATTGCCAAAAACTATCTAAAACAAGTGGAACTTGAAGATCTGGGGAAACTTGTCAACTCTGTGCTTGACTTGGCAGAACGTATGGCAAATCGACACATACCAATGACAATGGAAGATTGGGCAAAACGTATAGACATTATTCTTGAAGCTGGAGGTGATGCCGTATTATACGATGCTGGGAAAGTCACAGCAGAGTTCGCTAAAAGTTTTGCCGAATCAGAGTTTGAAAAGTATCGTGTGATACAAGACAAATTATTCAGCTCTGATTTTGATAAACTCAATTCTTTACCTTTTGACGATGACGAGAATTGAAAGACCAAAGGATGAGGTGACTTCAAATTGCCCTATCCTTCATTGCTCTGCCTATTACAATGCGACAAAATAGGCAATGGAAATGATAAGTAACAACAACAGTGCAATGGAGATGTATATATTGAAGAACAACTGATGTTGTTGCAGCTCTACTTGTGCGGAAAGCAACTTGTTCTCCTTCTCTTTACGCTCGGCATCAAACCGGATATTGGCGGCGGCAACGGCACGTATCTTTTCATC